>ERZ773239.100-NODE-100-length-101124-cov-7.699997_pt1 | contig 101124 bp, 164 predicted proteins | sample MGYA00580521_ERZ773239 | MGnify/ENA primary metagenome ERZ773239 (study PRJEB29015, sample SAMEA2737801) | human gut metagenome | biome: human gut; feature: human-associated habitat; material: faeces | place: China | collected 2012 ... | reverse complement strand
ATCGCTCTTAATTATCATAGAAGAATCTTATTTACAGAGATTTTCTCATACTCTCTATTTTTTAGCTCAAGAAGATCGTACCATGATAAACGTGATATTATTGATGTTTTATTCATTGGAGCCTTTCTGATGGGAAGTATCTATTTCACCACTCAAAATATATTTCAGCATTGCGATTTTTACTTCTAATTGTGCTTTCAATACACTTTCATATTCAGCAAATGAAATAAGAGAATCGTTGCAATCTGGAATATATCTATATGGTCTTTTATGAGTTTTGTTGTACTGACGCTTGTATAAAAAATATTTTAGTTTGCAGTATAATAGGAACATTATTTAATATACCTCCTGTAAGAATTTTAAATGGAGTTATGGAAAGTAGAAGAGTAGTATAATCATAAAAGGGACCAACGTATATCGTGTTGCAATCACAATATACGCAGTCCCTTTTACTAGACGTTGGTTTGTTAGATCGGCTTTAAAAATTTACTCAGCCAGAAAGGTTATTAACCTTGGAGTTTTTCACTCAAACAGGGACCAACATCAAAAGATTCGCTATACCCTTAATAATCCACCGTGGACTATTAATGATAGCCAGACCAGCCATAGCAGGCCGCCTGAACCAAACACAACATATCACAAATGAAATGATATGTTGATAATCATGAACTCGCGAACATCTATCTTTTGAGTATAACTGTAAGAACAAAATTGCCTATAAGTACAATCAGAAAAATAGAAGACGAGTAAACCGGTTTTATCAACAAAAAAGGAAGGTGGATTAAACCTTCCTTTTTCATACATATTTTACGGGACGGTGGGCGAACCAGGACATCCCATTTAGAGAATAATAATTCACCTGATCTTGTAGCTCTCCTGAGCGCCGCCATCAAATGTACAACTAAGAAGCTACGGTATCCTTACGGTCACTCCTTATATTATTATAAATATATTTTACGCTGTTCTCCGCAGGTAGCACTGCCATACTGATTCAGCCCAATATTCTATCACATCGTGATATATGAAATCACCGACTTTTCTTATAATTGCATCCATATCAGAAAGTTTGATAGCATTATAAGCAGTAGCCTTATCTACATTATACAGTTCCATAATAGAGTCGCTTAAATCAGCATAAAAATCTTCTTTATCTTTTTTACTCATAATGTTAATCCTTAATATATAAAAGGACTGATTTTATCAACCAGTCCTTTTTTAATACGAATGATTAGTTTTTAGTTTTGTCATTTGAAGTGCATACCATACATGCTACCTGTTCGTTTGCGGATGGCATTTCTTCGCCATCTAATTTAATCTCTCGGATTACAAACTTATCATTATTAAATTTCAAATTTCCCGTAAGAGTAGTAACACAGCTTTTTACATTAGTCAATACCATTTAACCCACATCCTTTCAAATCTTCAATTGATAAATTAGGAACTACATCATTTAAAATCTCAACTACTTTATATTTTACTATAGTTTCATCATATATACGCCAGAAATAATGCGTTAATTCTTCTATATAAACAAACATAGTAAAAACATTGTTATTGATTTTTCTTAACTTTCCCATCCTATAAATAGCAGAATAAAATTGGGAACCGTTGTTACATTCGTTATTTTCATGAAATGAAAATACACCCATTTCAGTAAAAATAATATTTAATGAAAAATATGTTTCTAAGTTTATATTATCATTTACAAGATGATTTGCAACACATTGTAATGACATATTAAATAAATGTATTTCCTGCTCCTGTAATTTACAGTTAGCTACAACGTTTATTTTATCCTTTAAAATTTTAGGAATAATAGGTCTTTTAATTAAAGGAATTTGGTTATCTAAATGCATATCAATTAAAATCCTTTTATGTTTTAAATTTATTATACACCTGATTTACTACAAAGTCTATAGGTTATATATTAGGATAGAACAGAAGAGAGTAGCCGTCAAGACTACTCTCCAAAAAGGATTACTGCTCAATATTCTTTTCAGATCCAATTCCATCAACAATATTATCCCAATAATTCAAACGACCTTTTACTTTATCAGCAGCACTTGTACCAGAACTTGCTAATTCTCTGTATTCTTCATTCTCTTCATATCCGCCGATGAAGTCATTAATCTTGTCTACCAATTCAGTAAATGATTTATGCTCATCCAAAACACGCCAACCGGCATATAATACCATTGGAATAGTAGTGGCTTTTAATTTTAATTCTTCGAAATTAGTATCAAATTCATCTAATGCAAATTTTAAAGTAGGGACTTCGTTTAATACTTCTTCGTCATGACTTGCTACGAAAGCATCAATATTATTCTTACGGAAAGAAGTATAGTCGTTCTCATTATCAGTACAGATTAACATCAGTGTCTGAATAATTAAATCTCTATCCGAGCCATTCTTTCTCTGTGTTTTAGTGAGTAATTTTTCCATAAATGGATGAGTAGCGAGAGAGAAGATTACATCACTAAACTGATCACTTTCGTATACAACTCGTAAATGCTTTGCATTCAATGGTCTGCCGTTATTCTGGCGGCGGAACATTTCTCTTACTTCATCATCTGTATAATTACTAATAGTACAGAAAGTAAGAGATAAAGTTAATAACATTTCCTGAACTTCTGGATCAAGCTTTGAGAACTTTTTACCTGCCAGTTCATATGTTGTTTCTACTGTTTTATTTTCTTCATCGTTACTGAGCAATACAATATCTGGTGTTTTCTGACTTAATGCAAATTTATCATTTAGATAATCAATACAAGTAGATGTTCTTTGTGAACCATCAATTGTATAAATCTTCCCATATTCTTCGATTACGTAAATAGGATTGATTGGGAATCCAATTAAAAGACTATGGATAAGAAGAGACTTGTCCAGTGGAGACCATTGTCCCGTAGGTCTCTGAAGCTTATGATCAAAAGCTATATTTCCTTTTTTTGCTTGATTTTTAATCCAGGCTAAATTTCTATCTTTTGATGATGTTTTCATATTTCTATGCCTCCTTGAAAAATGATATTTTACTATTTTCAAAGTAGCATAATATTAAAAATATGTAAATAGTTTCTGCGCAAATATTTTGAAAAAATGCCGATATTATTCGACAGAAAACGTGTGTTCTGATTTATTTTTGAGGTATAGATGATATAATAGATATATCCGAATTATATCCTTAGAACCACCAAAGGATGTACTTGCGGTAATTTGGATGGCGAGGAGCCGGTGGTAGTGTTTCGACACGAACCGAAAATGGTACACCATGTACCAGAAAGGACGTTTTCTAGTGATTTTTCACTTCTTTGGGAGTTCTCCCGTTATTACCACGCCTTTCTTGTATTACCAGTACAGAAGGGAGGTGAAATATGAAGAACTCCGAACTAATTAAACATATTGTTACATGCGTAACAGCAATTGTAATCGTATCGATTATTGTTTATCCAGGCAACTTACAGAATGTGCGTATGTTGATTAACCCAGATAGCAGTATTGAGATTGAGGCTAACTATTACCATGTACAGTAATGTCCATAGAATTTGTCCTTGTTTTGGTTTCTTTTTTCAATTTATTCTTTTAATCCTAGAAGAGAGTCGGTCTGACCACCGGCTCTTTTTCTGTCTCCTTATCAACCTCGACAGACAAGGTTCAAACAATAGAAGATAAGTTTCTACATTTTACGGTTTTTAAGCCGATCTGTTATGTCAGAAGCACTGAGCGCATATTCACCGAACATCGTTTCATATAATTCAGTGTAAGAGTTGTCGCTACGATGAGGGCTTATCTTATAAAGATCTATCCCAGCGGATTGGTTGAGCGTCACGTTGTTACGATCCTAATTACGTCACCATAATAGGAGAGTAGTGATACACTGCCATTACACAGTCGTTGTACTTCGTTCCCGCTTATTGTCTCGATTATTTATTTACCATCGTGTATTTCACGACTGACACGTTCTAAACCTTTGTATCCAAAGTAAATTATACGTGCTGTCGGCATATTCAAATTTAATTTTTATGAGGGGATGCATTTTACCCCTACCGACATTATTGAAAGATAAGGCTGCGCCTAAAGCAATTGCAGCACCTTTTACAAGTCCGATTTTATCAATCAGAGTACCTAATACTTCTGATATTTTAGTAATTCCGTCAATTACAGTTCCTAAATCTCCACGATCTATAATTGCTTGGGCCGTGCCAACCCATGTTTCTTTAAGACTATTTAGCTTATATTCAAGAGAAGATTCTACAGTCTCCATTTCGCGGTCGGCACTACCTGCACTTTGCTCCATTTCTGCAAGAGCTTTACGCACCTGATCGAAATTTTTCAGAATGGCAGCACCAGCTTGTGCGCGCGTCTTGGCGAATAGTTTATTTAACAGCTCTGTCTGATTCTGTTCTGAGATATCATCCCATCTATCAGCAATTTCTCCAAGATACTGAACCATAGATTTATAATGCTGCTGAGTTGCGTCAGTAAATATAGACACACCCTGAGCATCTTTTGCTGTTTTAGTTAATGCAAGTACATCGCCATTAACATTCTGCAATTCTCCATCAAGTTCACCTGTTTCTTCTGAATAACCTCTGATACGCATTGCAACGCTACGAAGGGCAGTACCCATAGACTCGCTATCTTGCAAGATTTCCATACCACCAGTGAAGAGAGCGGCAGTATCTTCAAAGGATTGACCCATAGCTGCCATAGCGGCGGATGAACGTTTTAAACCTTCGACAATATCAAGGTTACTTTCGGCAAATTTATTACCCAAAGTATTGATTTTATCCATGATTTTGGATTCAACATCATTCGTATCAACGTCAAACGCCTTCATAATGCTGACGAGGCCTTCCTGGGCCTGTGTTGTATCCATTCCAGGAGAAATAGAAGCGAACTTTGAACTGAGTTTTGCCATTTCTGTAGCTGTTTGTTGGGTGTTATATCCTAGACGACTCCAGGCGCTTGCCTGCTCAATAATCTGTTGAGTGCTTACACCCATCTGTTTTGCCACATTATTAGCATCAAAATAAAACTCTTTTAGCTGAGAAGAAGACATGGTTGTAGTTTTCTTTAAATCTACAAGAGCAGTATCAAGATTAATAATCGTCTGTGCTGCCTGTCTCCCATATTGAATCAGATCATTAAAACCAAAATATGTACCAATAGTACCAGCTAGTCCATACCAAGCTTTTTCCTTAACTACATCCCAGAATTTTTTACCTTCCTGACCCGCTTCTCTAATTCGCTGTGTTATCTTGAAAAATTCATCTGCAATACGAGTGGTATCAGCTTCAGCACCTAATGTCTTAAGTTTTTGAATTAATCCTTCTAGTTCAGACTTAAATTCCTTAGACATGGCAGAATTCTTTTTCATATAATCAGAAATTTTAGAAATCATTTTGTCACGAGAGATGGCAGTAGATCCCTTTTCAATTCCCTTTAAACTGGTTGCAGCTTTATCTAATTCGTTGCGCATGTTTTTAAGGCTGTTGATTTCAGTTTCATTTATTAATTCTGGATGACTCTGTATTTTTTGAAGCTCGTTACGGTATCTTTCTAATGCATCCGTATAACCCTTTAAAGCTGTAGAATAATCAGAGCTTCTATCTTCTGGCTTCCGGCTGTTAAAACTACGCATTTTAGCTTCATAATCAGCAAGCCCATCATTCATGGATTTATATTCAGAAGTCAGTGCAGCTTGGATACTTTTCTTAACATCATCAACGGCAGCTTTAGCATCATGAGAAGCATCACTAAGCTTATCCATCGTTTTAACCCAAGCATCCCATGTAGAAGCATCTGATGTATGTGGATTTACCATAGAAGAAAGAATAGCTCTAGCATTTAAAGCTTCTTCTTCTAATTGCTTAATTTTTCCCTGCTGTTTTTCAATCGCAGCCGCCTTACTGCCAGTTCCTTTATCTTCAGCTAAAAGATCCTGCAATTTTTTTACGGCATTGACATAGTTCTGAATAGCTTTCTGATTTTCTTTCCATATATCTGCCTGATTCTTGGCGTTGACATCATCCCATTCTTTTACTTTCTTGTTGTCAGCAGCACTATTTCTTTTAATTTCAGCTTCAGAAATTTTCTGTGTAGTCTTTAATCCAATCTGTAGTAACTCATTTAAACGACTTTCAGAATTATATAAGTCGGAGTTATTTTTTAGGATTTTTGTAGCAGCTAAATATTGTTCCTGATATGTTTGCTTCTGTTTTTCTAATTCCGCAATAAGATTTTCGTCATCTGTACTGGCAATTTTTTCTCGAATACTCTGAATTTGTTTATAGGCATATAATTGATCTTTTAATGCCTGATTAACTTCTGACTTCCGATCTTGCTCCTGTAATTTTTGTTTCTCAGCAGATAACTCACGGATGGTTTTTAGCTGATTTTGGTATTCTTGATTTTTGTCTTCGAACTTTTGGGAATCAATATGACTTGTCCATGCAGTAGCATTCCCATCTTTATCCATACTATAAGAAGTAGTATAAGTGGACATGTTACCATTCTTGTCAAGAACTTTCATTTGTGTCTTTACAAGATTGTCATTTGAATCATAGAAATCGGTTACGTCTTTTATAAAAGAATTAGCACTGTCAATATTTGCAATGATTTCAGATTGTAATTCTTTTAGCGCATTGCCTAGTTCTTTTTTGTTTACAACCTTTTTCTCATTATCATGATTTCCAGTATCATGTGCTTTGTATCCTTTTTTCTGATATTTTTTAATACCAGTTGGTTCAGATACTTCCGAATGACCAGAAGTTAAATCAGAATTAAGTGACACGTTACTTTCTTTCGCACTTGCAGCAACTTTACCATTCGTTTCAACAAATTCTTTTTTTGCATCAGCAGCCTTTCTGGCGCTTTCGGCAATCTTTTCCATCAATTTAGCTTCGAGTTGAAGAGGAGATTTAGATTCGTCTACAGAAGCCTGGACACTGGCATTTGTTTTCGCAAAATCTTCTTTCGCCTGCACTGCCTGATCAGTGGATTTCTGTACTTGCTCCATAGATGAAGATTCAGATGAAATATTCGTTTCAGTAGATGGGAGAGAAGTACCAGATTTTAGAGAAGTGAGTTCGGTTTCGAGTTCTTTGACCTTCTGTGTCAGAGCTTCAATCTGCTGTAAAGAGTCATTGATCTGAATACCATTACCTAATACCGTTTTGATTTCAGCGGCTGCAGCTGACACATTGCCTAACTCAGTTACGATGAGTTTTAACTGCTCAATAACCTCTGTCAAATCTGTTTTGCTACCAAACAAATTATCCAATGGAGAACCTTCTGAATCAGCCTTCATGGCATTTCTAACTTTAGTTATTTGACCATAAGCCGCAGAAGCTTTATTCCAATATGATTTATCTGAATCCTCGTAGAGTTTATCATGACCATAATTTTCTTTAATACTAGCTCTGAGATTTTCAATGAACTTTTTATAACCTTCGATTTTACCAATTGTTGTATCAAACTGACTTGGATCAAATTTATAAAGAAGCTCAGAAGTATAATTATCTCCTCTATAAGTACTGAACAAATGTTCCCGTAAATTCTCATAAGCTAATAAAGCATTAGATGCCTTCTTCTGTAGTTCTCGTTCCATTTCATTATCAGAACCGACATCAATATTCATATTAAATTTCATATTGAGATTGCTTACTGCTTCTGATACTTTTTCAATTGTTTTTAAAAGAGGGGAAAGTTCTTCGCCGTCACCAACATCGGAAATAACAGAACGAAGAGAAGAGAGATGATCTTCAATTTTTGAAAAAATTTCTAATTCTTTTGTTAAACTTTTTGTATCAAAAAGTGAATCAAAACTCATTCTTTTATTAACCATATCAACAACATTGGTTAATACTTTTTTGATATCTTCAATGGAATCCAACTGCCGTTCTAAAGGTTTTCCATCTAACTCAATTTTTACATTTTTGAATTCTCCCTGTAAGGAAGAAATTTTTTTCATTACATTTTTATCTGTTACATCAAACTGGATTTCGATTCTTTTGCCATCAGCACTTTTCTGAACCTGATCCATAGTACCATCATAATCTTTCAAGAATTTTTCAAGATTATCTTTGTAATCAAATCCAATTTTAATAATATCAGAATTACTTGCCATTTATTAAACACTTCCTTTCAGGTTGATAACCGTTTTCTATATTCGTCTTTTAATTTTTCATGATATTTATGAAGCTCATCATAAAATGAGAATTGTGTAGGACGTCCAAAACCGCCGTGCCAATCACCACCATGCCAAGTTCCTTTAGGGTTATAAATATAGGTAGACATAAATCCCCATGAAGTAATTGGTTGCCCCATAATACCAGGATAGTCAGTCATATTTGGTCCTGGAATTTTCACACCACCCCAAAAAGTTTTTCCATTTTTCAAAAACGGTGCATATGAATTATATAAATTCCACGTTCTTTCATATCCGTTGCTAGAAGATGCATAACTTCCATAATACCAATCAATAAGGCCTCTTGTATAATTGCTTAATTTTTCAGATGCTTCTTTTGCAAGTGCGGAAGCTTTTGCTTTTCCTAACTGCTCAAGATGTCGATAAATAGTTTTGTTTAATCCCATTCCATCATCCCAATCATCATATAAAAATAAAAGACCCTACGAGCTGTGACACCCGCAGAGCCTGGTTAATATTGTAATAAAATTTCAATGTGCTATAATAGTAGTGCAAGAGCTTGCGATTTACTGTAACCCGTCAACCATCCTATTCACGTACCATTTGGTACAGAAAGGCGAAGGTGATTTTTATACTTCGTATAATTTACACAAAGCAGCTTACTCTACCAAATTTCGTGTCCACACCATGAAAGGAGGTTTTATGAGTGAAGCTGTATTAGTTTCTCTGATTAACGGAGCGACAGCAATTATTGTTGCAGTCATTGCTCTGTTTAAAAAATAGGGAACAAATTAATAATGAATAGGAGTTGAGCTAGATGACGATCTAGTTCGTAGAAGAGAAGTCCGTATCAAACCAGGTGCGGCTTTTCTGTTTTTATAGCACATTGTAAATTTATTTCACCCTCTTTAAATCAGCACCGCTACCTGCATACTTCTTGAATACACGGTCCAACGTCTTGCCCATTTTCTCTACAGTAGCATTATCTAAATTCTTCACCTCATCAGCCAACTTACCAATTACAGGATCGAGAAGAGTCCCAATCAGAGTCCCAAACCTTTCCACCTGACCTGCAATAAATGCATGAGGCTCATAAGCGTTGGTTCTTACATCTTCACGAGCCATACTGATTACAGTGTTTAATTCAGCCATTTCGCCTTCAGGAATTTTTACCATAATCTTATCCAGAATACCTGACTCTTTAAGTAGATCATATTCCTCATGGAAATTTTCACCGATAGTAATATTAGTATAGTTCTCAAGAACGATACGACAGAAGAGGAGATACTGTGCGGCGGAGTTTACGTGAACATTCTTGTTCTTGTCGTACATAGTCACTTCCATTAACTTTTCTGCGAGTGTTACCTTTAAGTTAAATGGAATATACTTCTTAATTTCCAGAGTATCTTCTAAATACTGATCCTTTAAATTTTCATTTGCTCTGTTGTTATATTCAGTTGCAAGTTTTTCAATTGTAATCTTTGTCATTCCTTTTTCTCCTTTACATCAGGCGTATATTTATCACATTCTCCATCGTGGATTTCAGGCTGGATACGTCCTTCAATTGCTTTTTTCAGTAAACTACAGTTTCGTTTGTATCTTTTACATCCGATGCAGCGGGATTTGAATTCTTCCAGCTGTGGGGCATCGTCAAAAACCCCGATGTAATTCACAGGTCGTATCGTCAACTCTATTCGTGGATTCTCTGAATCGTAGTAGATGCGCTGCACACGTTCGCATGTCACGTTATCATCGACCCAAACAAGTCCTGTTTCTGTAATTGCATCAAGTAGGCATTTAAAATAATTATTTGGGTCTCGATCTATACGATCAAAATAAAAAACAGCATCTATATAAAAATGCTGTAGTGGATCTGGTTTTAAATTATAACCTTGTTTTTTAACTTCTTGTATTACATATTCTTTAAAATCTTTTTGATATTTTACCGCTTCAGGAGTCTTATAGCTCATAGCCATAGGTTTACCATTTTTCATAATAGCTCTGTAGGCTAAATAATGATTAACCGAAACTCCTAGAGGCGATGTTAATTTTAATGCATTACTCATTTTTCTCCAAAATAAAAATGCCCTTACCAAAGACTGGTAAAGACATTTATAATATGTTATAATATTTTTGCACTCACCGATCTTATGTCTGTAATTTCAGAAGAAAGTTTTGGTGAAGTTCTATGCATATGTGTATTTATCCGTATCTAGTACACGTCAGCGCTTACAACCGTTTTCGTTTAGGCAAATGGGAATGTGTCTGTGAGCACTGGCGGTCTTATCCTAACCGATAGATAATTGAGCGTTCTGTAGCCGGGGTCAAACTTTCATGTTCTTTTTATTGACACGTCTACCGTGGGAGAGGTGAGTGCATTTTTTAATAACACAACTTTCTTTCGCCAAAGCTGAGATGGATTATGGTAAGTTGCCACCTTTCTCGAACCTCCGCAGTCGCCGCATTCCATCACGGGTTCTGCTTCTCAGGTAATGAATGCATTTTAATGAGTGTGTGTCTCAAATCCTTTTATTCATATATATATAGAGAGAGGGTCGATCTAATCCATCGGCTCTCTATAATTTATAATCTTTCCTTGTTTCTTTCCCAACAAATCTTCCATGTAATCGAACCAATGTATATTAGGAAATATTTTTTGATAATCTTTATACATTAACTTCTCATTATAATTCATATGTATCACATAGATGATCACATTCTTCATATGTCCACATATTCTCATGAAACCATCTACATCATGCCAATTATCAGCATTTCTCTCTATTAATATCCTGGTATTTATATGCGAAGTATCTATTGCTAATAACTTTACATATCCGCTTGAAACAACTCTTTCTTCTGCCATTTATTATCCCCTTCCATAATTTTGTAGTGTAATTATACCTTTGGAAATATATGGTTTCCATACCAAAAATATGGAAGAATTGGAAATAAATGGAAGAGCATTTTTGATTTGACAAAACTCTCCTTTATGAATATACTTAATAGTGCATAAGCAGGTACGCATACTTATGAAACTTTCGGCACATAAGAAGAAAGGAGAGTTCTGCTATGCAATTTAATTTGCAAACCATTTACTACATTACAATGATCAGCGTTACGGTTGTCAGACTGATACGTGACATTGTTAAAGACATCATGGATCGACATAAGTAACTAATTAACAATAGATTTTATTTAGCATGAGTTCAAGTATAAGGAGTCTGACCAATTCCTCCGAATAGCAAATATCTTATGTATAGATACAGAAGTAGAATTGCTAAATAAAATCACCTCTTGAATTTATCAATAATTAGTGGTATATTAAATATGTAGTAAATATGCAGAACTCAAAAGTTCGTGAACTGGTCATTCACGAGAAGAGTAGTAGAAATAAGCATCCAAGTGTATTGGGTGCTTATTTCTGTATTATAGGAGAGCAGCAGATCTTCCTGACTATTTTTCACTGTTCATGTCCAGTACGTCATCACAGGTATATCATCTGCTTTTACAGCCATTATCTTGGCTAACCATTATAATTTATGTTCACACCAAAGCTTATAAAGTTCATTCATCTGTGGAGATTTTTTCCATACAAAAACGATTCTATTTTCATTTCCACAAATGATATCCACTAACTGACCAGCAGACAAAGATGAATTTAAATATTTATAATTCTGCTGCATATTAGGAATGTACCTTACTTCTTCGGTTTCATATTCAGTTTGAAAAATATCACTATATTCTTTTATATCCTCTCACTCCTTCAAAATCGTAAAAAATAGGCTATACTGAAATACTGAATAGTAAATCGGCATAGCCTACGACCTTAATAACTCACTATTCAATATCATTCTTTTTTACCTCATCTGTTTTAACAGATACAGGCTTTTTATACATAACTTTCTGAACCGTTTTCTTAGGTTCGTCCTCTTTTAGAATTTCTTTGATAACACGTTTTACGTCATTATCGAAAGTTTCCAGTTCACTTAAATCACATCTTGATAATTCATTTTTTGCTTTAGCTTTATTCTTTGTTTTTGTATACTCAGATAAAGCTAGGAAAATCATATAGTGATCTCTGGTATCGGTAATAGTACGCCATGGTGTAAATGAAGTGATTTCTTTGCACGTATGACATACATGATATCTTTTACCACAGATACTACATGTCGCATTTAATTCTTCTGACATAGTTTTCTCCAATCATAATAACAAGCCAGGAGAGAAATAATCCCTCCTGGTAATTTTAAATTAATCTTCGGAAACTAAAATTGAGAACAGTTTTCCTTCCTCATCACAGTAACTGCGCTGCAGATTGTATGAAACGGCGTGTTTACCATCAGAAGTCAGATTTAATTCAACACTAGATGGGTCAACCTGTGCTCTCGGACATACAATATAACCAAAATAAGTCTTATTGACATCGCAAACATTGTGGAAAATTGCTTTGATTATAAGCTTCTTAACCTTTGGTACGCTATCAGTAGTCTTGTCAACCTGAACAGCAGCATCACTTTCTCTATTGTAATTTACAAATACACGACCAGTAACATCTTCTGGTAAAGTAATTTTCTTGTTTTCTGCATTGAGAGTAAATTTACCTTCGCCAGCAACAGCTGCCACTTCATAGGTTTTTCCGAAAGTATTGTCACCATTAATTACCTTAACGTATTTTACTTCAGCACCCTTTGTACCAACAGGAACATAATTTAAAGTTACAGTATGATCAGATCCGATAGCAATTGTTTCAGATACTGGAATAATAATCTTATTTTCAGCAGAAGCAACAACCTTTTCTGTACCAAACTGAGATGCAGCTAAATCAAGAGAGAACAGAGAGTTGCTAAATCCAAAAGTACCAGACTGTGCATTATAGAAAGTGGTGATTTTTGCTCCCATAGCATCAGTTACATCAGTACCATCTGCACTTGTCTGTAAACTTGGTTCTTCAATCTGAGTATATCTACCAAGTAATTCGTTTGTTGAAATATCATATTCTTCAACAGTTTTAATTCTTTCAAGAACTAATTCATTAGGATTGAAAGCCATTATAATTTCCTCCTTTAAATTTTTGTAATAAAAAAGAGAACCCTATTCGAGTTCTCCTAACCAATCTAGCTGCTTATTGCTTATGTCTTTTAGGTTTACTCCAAAACCGGAGTAACCAGATTGCAATAACAAACTAGCATTTTTGATTTTCCCGATTCTTTTTACAGAATCCATAAATGCATTTATTTTCATATCCCAAATTTGAGAATGATTGTATTTAAATCCTTCACTATTAATCATAGCTGAGATTAAATTTTTGAGTTGTGAATGATAAGGCTTATTTTTTGCCAACATCATTTCTTCAATTGCATCCTCAATAAGAAACTTTTTTGTTGATTCGTTGGCAGGATACTTAAAGTCACGCTCAATAAAATGAGCTTTACTTAAATAATCGCAGATAATATTATATGTAAATTCATCTATAGCAATAAGATCATCATCTACGATTTGATATAAAAATAAGTCGTCAGAATCGACTCTTTTTTGAATTTGGAATTTTGTAAAATCCAAATCTCCAAATAGAAGAGAAGTTGTCTCTACTGGATAAATTTTACATATAAAACCTATAAAAAGTCGAAATGGAGTAATAGTAGTATAATCTATACCCGCTTGCCACAACTGTGCTTTCATTGATGCAGGAGTTGATAACAAACTATGAACCATAGAATAATATTTTTGTTCACCATAATCACAGATTTCGCCCAATGTAGGTTGATGTATTTTGATATGTTCTGATACTACAAAATCTTCTCCTCTATAAATTTTAAGTTCATCGTTGTCAAAATACTGTTCTTTTTTTACTGCCAATACTCGTTATTCCTGATCAAAGATTTTTCGTTAAATGGAGTATAAGCAATTCCATTTAAATCTAATAATTGGAATACAAGAGTCCTTACCAAATAATGATTATCCGTAGTAGACTCTTTTGAGGAGATTAATTTTGCTTGCATTCCGAATATATTTGACCAATTAAAGCGTTCACGAATAATTGACCCAATAAGATCATGACGAGAAATGCCAGTTTTAGAATCAAGTCGATCTGCTTCCTGACAGAAGATAGTAAAGGTGATTTCTGTATATTTCTGAATATTGTTATAACGCGGCAACTCATCGAACATTACCTGATAACAAACATAATTTTTCACTTTTGTCTGCGTATCAGGAATAAAAAGCGCAGGACGGATATTTGCTGAGTCACCAAAATATTTATCCCATTCCCCTAATGGCTCATGAGTTTCTGGGTCCCAATTTATATTCCCGTCTTCATCAAAAAGTTCAGACTCTAATTCTTTTTCGTCCATTGCATATAGCAGTTCAGGACAGTAGAGTAGAGCATTTTTAATTTTATTTTTATATCGAATTGTTTCATCATCAGGAGTTTCACAATAAGCCCGAAGTTTATTTAAAAGATCATCTTTTGTTATTAATTCAGCCATGTTACACCTCCTAGACAATCAACTGCAGTTGCAGTGGTTCAGAATCAAAAGATATATCACCTTTGATAACAGTACACTTAAATGTAATCAGTTTAGTTAGCTGCGATCTATCGTCAGGAAACTTCACTTTCATCTGATTATAAGCAGCTGGACGCCAGGTTACTTTGTCAGTCCAATCTTCGTCACCTATACTGCATGACCAAGTAAATGTTGCATCAGAATATTCTTTTGTAATATCATCATCGGAATCTTTAAAGATATTGAGCGTAAGCGTTTTATAGCTGCCACCAACTTTAAGAGAATCTGTAGATGCTGAGATTTTAGAATAAACAGATGGTAGAAAAGTGGGAGTAGAAGGATCGGTAGGTGTAACACCATCACTGAAATAATCAGCCCACATACCTATAATATAACCATCGGAATCCTTTTCGATATAATCATGATTTTGTTCAAAGAAAGTCTGATATAAAGTAAGACGTTGAATTCCTAATGGCTGAGAATTCTCAACCTTACTGATTTTCCATGCTATAGGATGGTCTGTAAAAGCACTTACGAGTACACGCATAGTTTTACTCTGATCATCGGTATACCAAATTTTGTCAGTAATTGAATTTAAAGGTAATAAAACTTTGTCCTGATTTTCTTGCGTTGTAAATCTAAGATCCGTCCATAGACCACTGTTATACGAGTTTTGGCTTCTTAAAACAGCCCACATTCTACGTTTAATGCGTTCTTTGCCATTACGTTCTATCCACATAAAATTGTAATTAATTGGAAGAACCAAATACTTTGTGAACTGATTTGCTGGCTCACTAAGAATAATCATCCATTTCCTATAAACGCCTTTTTCATCAGGGATATCGCAATATAATCCTGTTGGAAATTCTGCGCCGTATTTTCTTCGAAAATCTTGTTCATAATAGTATAGTTGATCGTTCTTTGTAAATTCCACTGGCTGACTTGGTTTAAACTGAATATAATAATCGACCTGATCTTTATCAATGGACTGATATGATTTGACAATAAATTTTGCATCGATACGAGTTTTTGTTGTACGCTCGTATGTCATATGATCTTTTTTATCTGGCTGATTATCATGATAATAATCGTAAATATAACAAACTTTAGATTGGATGTTATTGTCCCAAGTTTCTTCCATCGCCATATCAGACATTTGTTTGAGTTGCTGACCGATGGTTAAATTTGAGCCGTAGATCCTTTTGGCTTCTCTAAATGACGGCATCTTCATCACCGTCCTTTATTTTTAAAACTTCAACTCCGGCATCTAATACCAATTTCCTATATGCTTTAAAATCAAAATCTGGTTGATTATAAACATCCTGGGCGGCTTTTAATAGGCTCATGACATCCACTACATTTTTATGATAGTAGAGGAGATGATTAAATCCGCCTAGTTTAGTCAATAAACTTTCAAAAGCCTGATTGACATCAATATTTCTATAATCATCACAGGTATTGGGATCTACACAGAGCAATAAGAAATAAATAGAATTTCGAAGATATTTTTTGGTTTCATTAACCTGATTATCTGTAAAGGTTCCATAGAGATGTTTCATTCCGTACCTCCGCTCAGATAATCATTATTTTCATATCCATAATCACGGATGAGTCTGCGCAATGATTTTTCGAGATATTCAACGCGCTCCATATTGCTTTTATAATTAGATTGAAGTTTCTTTTCTTCCTTTCCACCAATTATATTTGCAATATTGAGGATGTTATCAATCTTTGGACGCATCCACTGGATTACCATAAATTGTGCAAAGACATGTTTTACAAAATCATCATCGCTATCCTCATCAACAGGATTAGTGAGAGAGTATGTAAGTGTCATAATTTCATCATCTAATGTAATAGAAGAGAAGATCTTCCTAATATATGGTTTCCCAACGGCTGCATGTAGCCAATTTCTCATTAAATCATAAGCATAATCATCTGGCAGAGAAAAGAACGTGCTATCCTCTACCAATGGATAGAAACAGCTATAAATTTCATCGTAGGTCATAAATCACCTCCGATTTATTAGTGCATCTTAAGGTCTAATCGAGTACCACATACTTCATCAATATAGTTTGCCTTATTAAGCTGTTCAAAAGTTCCATTTTCAATCTGAGTTGCAAACAGTGTAATGATCGCTTCACGAGTTGGAATAGGAAGCTGTGGGAATGCAACTTTGAAGTCCCTTAACGGAAGTTCAATAAGCTTCTTAATATCCTGTTCATCGTACATTTCTTCATATACACGTTTGACATCCATCCAGTGCTCATCATTGATCAGATTTGCATCGTCAATAACAATGTCTGGATTGAAAATAGATTCTGTATGCTCAAGCATGGCAGCTTTTAAATCCTGGTACTCTACGTTACGTACATCACCAGTACCAACAAAGGTATAAGTCATTCCTGTATGTCTACCTGAAAAATAAAGAATTCCTGGGAAAACAGAGTGGCACCTAATCATCTCATCAGGACGATAATCTGCATCGGTCTTTACTTTTTTCTCCACAGCTTTTTCTTCTTCTTTCTTAGCGGTATCCATTTCAGAACGAATAAACTCAATCTGTTCATCATCAAGAACGGATGTGGCAACATATTTCTTATCACTGGATTCATTTAAAAGATCAATTAAGACTTTACTTTTGACATCCAGTTCTTTTGCTAATTCAAATAATTTCATTTCGTGTCCTTTCAATCAAAAATTTGGTGAGCAGAAGTAAATCTACCCACCAATAAAAGTCATTAATTAAGCTTCAAATTTCCATACACCAAATCTACGGTTAGTAATGGTTTCAACGCCCATAGTAGTCTTGAACTCGTAATCCTTGGTATCATCGCCGTTGTCAGCAATCTCGGAATGCTCAACAATTTCGTCAGCACCTTCATAGTAGAACTTAACGAACTTATCAATGTTACCTGGCATGATGATAACCTGATTGTCTGCTTCCAGATATGCAGTTTCATCATTGTACTCGAATGGGTTTGGTAATTCTACGATAGTAGTACCTTCAAAGTTACCAAGACGACCCATTGTGTAAATGTCGTTCTTTGCTGCTTCGGAGATCCAGTTTACATCACCAAAACCAGCTAACTCACCAAGAGCAACTTCAGTACCCATGATAACAGCAGTAGAACCAGTAGCTCTCTTAACGTCTGCAATCAGCTCCTTGAAGTTTTTCTTGTTGGCAGTATTTGCCAGACCCTTACGATTCCACTTGGTCTGAACTGGTAACTGCTTAACAGCACCCATAACCTGATTGTGGATCATGCGGTTAACCTGAATAGTGAAAGCACGAGAGATGGCATCGATCAGTTCATTCCAATCTTCAACACCCTGTAAGAATCTGCTCATTTCCATATAAACCTTTGCACCATAGGTAGCGGTCTTTACGGAAATCTCAGAACCCTTATTTAATCTCTGTCTCTCGATGTTGTGATGGCCACCGCTGATTTTAGAGATATTCAGGATCATATCATCAGCTTTAATATAGAAAGAGTTCTTTGTACCAAGAACCATAGTTTTAAACTCTACATACTGACGGAACCACGGATCATTTGCCCAACCAGTAATTAAAGTATTATCCAGAGTCTCTTCCAGAATCTCGAAAATTGCTTCACGAACAGATTCCTTCTTGAATGCTCTCTTAATCTGTAATTCATTTGGGTTCTCTGGTAATCCAGCTACCTCTCTAATTTTATTTCTAATTACAGTGTTTGCCTGAGCCTGTGTCTGACCCTGTAACTGATTTTTATATGTATCGATACAAATCTTTGCGAATGTATGGATATCCTTTAAATCTGTAAAATTCTGCTGCATTACATCACTGTAATCAGCGAAAAATAATCTCTTAGACATAATTTATCTTTCCTCCTTTCTCATTACTCTGCATGATTCTTCATTACGAAGATGGTATATTTGCCGTTTGGCTGCTTATGAAGAATGTAACCAACGAAAGCATTGGTATCAGACTTATCAGTAGCAGAAGTATCCAGCTTGAAAGTACCGTCCTTTACTACGACATACTTCTGTTCATCTGGCTGTGCGCCTTCATCAAAACAAGCCTCATCAACAGAGAATCTGTCACCCTTGTATACTTCGTAAGCACGACCTACCTCGCCAACACCAAGGTAATAGTTATCCTCATCCTGGAAAGACTTGGTATATTCCTCATACAGTTTTACTGGAGTTAAATGAAGAACGATCTCATCTGCTGCAGTTGGAGCAACGGCCTTAAAAGTATCGTTATCCTCCCATTTTGTTGGATCTGGATAAGCAACTACGTTGCCATTATCAAGTTCTTTGTCAGATACAATATTAAAGAAATGGCCGCCAGCCATGGTTGCTAACATGAGAGTTGATTCCGCACAACCTCTACCGCCATTAGCAAATTTTTCAAATACACTTGCCATTTTGATTTCCTCCTTGTTATTTTTTGAAATTTAAGCAATAAAAAAGAACCTCAGTCTGAGATCCTTAACTTAGTTAATATTTAGTTGTAATTAATTCAGAGATTTGAAGTAATCTCCGTAAACATTCTGGTCTTTAGCTGTATCAAAATCTGAGAAAATAGATACTTTATTCTTTGGTTTTTTCTGAGCAGGTTCTGCGTCTACTTCACCAAAAGAAAAGTTCTTAGTAGTTTTTACAAGTCTTCCAAGAGCTGCATCAGCCTTTTCAGCAAGTTCTTCCTTTGTAAATTTCTTTACGATATCATTGTTCATCAGATTTTTAAATTCATCAGATTCGAGATAGTTTGCATATGCTGGATCGTCAAATACAGTCATCTTATCAGCAATACTTTCTGCTTCCTCGTATTTAGATAACTTCTCAGAAATAGCAGCGTAGTTAGCGCGCATATCGTTAAGTTCTGCATATTCAGAATCTGTAAGATATTCTTTATGAAGAATATATCTGTCTCCATCAAATGTAACAGAATCATCTTTTACAGAATACTTCTGACCAAAGATCTTATTTCCGTCCCAATTTTCATATACAAAATAATCATCATATACATTTGTGATATAATACCAATCATTTTCATCACTCTCAATTGCTGAAAGTAAATTATAAAGGGCATATTTAATATCTTCGTGTGAAACAGAGAATTCTCTTTTCAAAACTTCAAATGTCTGATCACTTCCATTATTACTATCTCCATCGAATGAATTTTCGATAGCGGTAGTGCCAGATCCATTGTCACCATCTCCGTCAGAAACAGCTTGGTTATCGTCATTAGAACTATTCTGATCTTCGCCAGTTCCTTCTCCTGCAATAGCAGTAGAATCTGTATCATCGCTAAACATTTCTAAAAATTTTGCCTCTAACTCTTCATCAGACAATTCAGAATAGTCAAAGGTAATATCATCAATAGTTTTGTTATACTGTGTTAACAGCTTTTCTAACATATTCATTCTGTTTTCGTTTCCTCCTTTCTCCTGATTATCTTTTTCATTTTTATTAAAACAAATAGATTCCAGTTTTTCTAATCTTTCTCGCAATTCGAACATATCTTTATCATATCGATTGATGACACCATTGTTTTCGATACTAAAGTCTACAATATCAAGACGGGCATTTTTCATTCCTTCGCCAACGTCTTCAAGGGTTGTAGGGTTCTTTCCAAGACAGGTTGCTCCTAAAATAACAACATCAGTCAAATCAAGAACATGTGTTTCTACGTTGTAAGATAATTCATTAACCGCAAGCTCAACGCTTACCTTTGTTCCGCCTTTTCTTTCAATAATTGAAGCGGCATCAGTGTATCCAACAGGAATTGCACAATATCCGTATAAGAAATTATGTCCTGTGTCTTCTTCAACTTCGAAATACGGATCATCAGATGTAAAACATCCAACTTGTTTCTCAAAATATGTAGTAGTGCCATCTTCATTCAATTCCATATCATGAGAAGTGAAGTCTTTTAAAGTCTCGCCATTTTCATCTGTATATTCCATAAAATTTGCAAGAATAGGCTTATAAGCTAAAGTCTTACTTGCCTTTGTTAAAGCATCATCTGTCACATTAGAATGATTCCGATTTTCTCCAGAGTGCATTAATTTCACTTTACAAAATAGAAGAGAATCATCACCATTTTCTTTCATCACTTCAAATTGAGCTGGAACTTGAACAGATAACTGATATCCAGTTTTATCAGAATTAAAATTATAATCAACTTTATTAGAAGAAATCAAATTATATAAATCCTCTAAACTATAAATTCTTTTTTTTGACATTATCCTTTATGTTTAACCTCCTTTCTTTGAGTAATAAAAAATCCACTCAAAAGGAGTGGCTAAAAACAAAGTACATTACTAAATTGTACATTTTCTATATCCATACCTTTTTCGAATAAAAGTTTCCCATCATTCAAAAAAGTATAAATACCATTATTTTCATCAATCTGCTGAAAACCTAATTTCTGTAAAATTGCCACGGTTTCCAGGCTTGATGTCTTTATAAATTTCTTATCCATTCGGTATCACCTACCTTATTTCTCACGAGTAGCGCTGCCTTCATCCGTTAAATCAGCAGAATCAGACTCTGGCCTGCCTCCATTTACAGGATCAGTTCCAGAAGCGCTCTGTGTGTAACTTGTACTTAGTGGCTGCATCAAATCAGATAATCCTATCGCTTTCTCTAATCTAAGAGACATTTCCTGTTCAAGCTGACTATCACCATCCAGAATTCCAATTTTCATTCTTGAAAATCCATTCTGCGCAGACTCCAGATATTCTTTTCTTTTTGCTTTTCTGGTATAAGGACATACTCCTTCAAGATATTTGATATGTGCATGTCCATCGCCAATTACATACTTGAAGTAAAGATTTAGATAATTATTCAGCTGTGGAACAATGGTGCTGTGCGCCACTTCCATATCTGCAATAATCTGTGCTTCGTAAATGGTCGTACCCGTTTTGTCATTATCAAGAGTAACACCGCCCACACGTTTAAAAAGATTGGAGAGTGAACTAGAGATCATATCTGTATCATCTGTAGTGTTTAGATCCTTAAATTCAATTGCCTCGATTGGAAGAGGAGAGATGCAAGTATTTACATATTCAGGTACAGCCGCCGCAAATTTGTTATAGTATTTCAATGCGGTAGCAGGATCAACTTCAAAGTCGTCAGGGTCTTCTGTACCAGACAACGGCTTTAATCGTGCCACTAATAATTTATAAGCACTCAGTTCATCCTTGGCAGTTTTTAATGCCTGAAGGTCAATATTGGAAATGATACTTTCGAACAAACTTGCGAATGGAGGATAATCCATTGTTGGATCATCAGCATTTACTTTGAAACATATCTGCCTTTCTGGATCGAGTTCCTGCCAGCGCAAAGAAGTGTCTTTGTCGTAGGCGTCATATTTTTTCTTAAACTCGCTATCCCAGTATTCCAAATATGTCGGATGACTTCTAAAGTAACTAAAATCAAATGCGAATCTAAATACACCTTCTTCAATAGAAGATATTCTGCAATAATCTCCATCTAAAATCTGGTAGAAGCATGTGCCGCCTTCCTGATCTGAATCGTCATATACGTAGGCATAAACTGAGTCTTCCCGCCATGCTGTTAAAAGAAGTTTTGTAATTTCATTTTCGAAATTCATTCTTTGCCAACGAAGCATTGTTTCATAATAATTATCAGCGATTTCCTCATCTGACATTTCACGGGGATCTCCGATAGGAATAATATGGAAAGCATCTCCGCATATCATCCTGGCGTAAAAGGTACAAATACGCCGGTATTCGTAGCAAAGTCTGTATAAGTATCTGCTTAGATTACGAAGCTGTGATTCATAAGTTTTGGGAGATTTTAGATAAGTTCTAAGAGTTTCACGAGAATAAGACTGAAATGTTCTTGTTTCTGTTTTAGATAAATCAGTCAGCTGCAGTGCATCAATCATTGTTTTTGTTGCAGCAAACATTTCTTTAACTTTTTCTTGTTTAGAAATTACAGAAGCCACTTGCTTAACCGTTTTCTTCCCAGTTGGAGTAGAAATAGTAGGAGTGACTTTTTTCGTAGATAATAGTTTATCAACTTTGTCCTGTTTAGACAGAGGTGATATTTTTATACTGTTTGATACAGTAGTAGGTGTACTATCTAACACCTTTGGTTTATTTTTTGAGCCTTTTGGTCTGCCCACTGTACACCACCTTCCTGTATATATTTTTAAGATTGTATTGATGTAATTAGCTGAAATACGAATGACGTTTTGCTGTTTTAATTGGTAGAAGATCTACAAGATCAGAAGTGGAAGAGGAACGTTTCTTTTTTTGTTTTATATGTTCAAGTCTTTTTTCCGATAAAAACCAGCCGAGCATTGCTAAGACATACGCACGGTCGTCATGCATAGTTGCTTCGGAATTACCTGTATCTGCATCTTTATGTGCTGGCAATTTAAAGCTGTCTTTACCACCATCACGTTTCACACGGCATATATTTACAATCTCTTCTTTCATGATATCAATTTGAGTCAATGCAACTTCTTCATCGAGAGAAAGTTTATACACTTTTGTTTTTGCCGCTTCGATTTCAGAAAGTCTTTCTTCTAATGCTTCTTCATAAGCACTTACGTCAAGATCCATTTTATCAAGATCGGCTCTTATTTTTGCTTCTGAATCTTTCATTAATTTATCATCGACTTCAAGAATATTCAAATAACCTTTATTATCATATTTCTCTGTAAAATGGATTTTATTTGCTTCCACCATTTTAATTAAGGCTTCAAACATTTCTGCTTTATATTTAGAAGGTTCAATAAGTTTCAGCTTGTTGACTGCATCAGGATATCTTTTAGAATAAATATCACCGTTTGTATATTCTTTATCTAAAAGACCTCTATGAGCCTTACCGCTTTTATCTTTCCATTCTTCAATTAAACTATCTCTAACCCAAGAGTTTCCGCCTCCACCAGAACCCGCATCAGCTAAAAACAATTCAATATTGTTATAATCAATAGCATCCCCATTATAATCAAGAAGAAGTTTATGAATCTCTTTAATTTGGTCTTGAGTCATCATAGGTGTTTTACGTCTCAAGCCTAAATCTGCAAAAGAAACTACATTTACGATATCCATTGTATACCCTTCTTCTTCATCATAAAGCAATTCACCAATACCAAGAACAGAACAGTCTGTGCTACGGGCAGGGTCATACGCAAAAACAAATTTCCTAGTATTTGTATCATTTGATAAAACTGGAGGTCGATTATAAGAATTACGCACAATTAAAGCACGTTTGATAATTTGGCCCACGCCGCCGTCTTGTGTGAATTGGTTATAATATTCACGATTTGCTTTTTCTGGATTATTTCTGATTTCATTTTCGATAGTTTCTCTGTTAAGAAGAGAAACGGGATATTTTTTTCCATGAAATGTTGTGTTAATAACAATATCACAATTCAAATCTGCAACAAAATATCTTGGATCTCCAAGTAACATTCGTTTAGAAAAATCACGATATTTATGATAAAATGCTGTATCAATAGAAGAAGCTGAAGAAGCATAAAGAAGCTGATGAGGAAATTCTTTTGGAATAGTGGAGACATCTACTGTACCACCTAATTTAAAGTTAGAGTTTTGTGTAGTAAATGCACCAATAACATTAAATTCTTCTTCTGAAAGCCAACCTCCTTCATCAAAATAGACGGCTTCGCATCTCTTACCTCTTTTGGCATTTATATTTGAGTTTAAGGTTTTTACAAAACTGCCATTGTATAGCCTATAAGTAAAACCCATTGGATTATGAATAAATCCAGATGAGTTTGCTTGAGAAATTTCAACTTCATTTTTAAAAACATCCGTTAATCCTGTCATAGACTCGATATTTTTCATTGCAATATCTTCGATTTTACGAAATGTTTCTTGTGACTGGTCAGCAGTACCAGAACATATATATATTCGATAATTATTATGTAAAAGACCTCTCAACATTGCATAAAGTGCAAGTTTTGTGGTTTTGCCAGCTGAACGAGATTCTAACCATAAAACATATGGTCTTGTCCAACTCATCATAAAAGTATATTCCTGCGAATCGAGAAGATCGACCCCTACGAATTCCGATAAAAATCTAGTAGGGTATTTTAATCCCCATTGACGAATTTCAGCTAACTTTTTATATCCTTCTAATTTTCTTTGTGATATTTCTCGTTCAGTAGGTTTTACATAAATATGATAATCACTTGGTATAAGTATTCCAGACTCTGTTTCAATCATGATTATCACCTTCTAATTCTATGCCATGTTCATTTATCAAAGATTTCAAATCGTAATTTTCTCTTAATAGAATCCTAGCCTTTTCTTCATTGATATCAGCTACCTTTTTATATTTATCAATTAATTCTCTCTGCTGAATCAACATATCATGGAAGTCATTTTCATCCAATCGAATCTGTTTAATTATTGCTGCATCACTTATTTCTGCCACTTGAGATAATCCATTAGAATATTCTACGTCATATAAATTTGTTTCCGCCTCAAGTAAATTCATTTCTTTCATTTTTTTTACTTTTCCAGTCCAAGTATTTTCACCTTTTGAAGCATTAACAGAATGTTTTAAACTGATTCCATTGTCTTTTGCTAAATTTAAAACAGAAGATGTTATTTTATTTTTTGTGTCTTCCAGATTTTTAATAGTAGAAATATTTTTCTCCAAATTTCTAACATCTCTCATTAAAAGAGTAATCATATCATTGATTTTTTCTATATGACTAAAACCTTTTACAATTTCAATAGAAGATGAAGTTTTTAACCTATCTTCATTAGCATCTTCACTTGAATCAAGATATCCAATTAAACTTGCATATAAATATGGCTGATCCTCTAATGCTTCTTTTTGAAATGGATCATAACCTAACAACCTAACAACATCTTTTTTATTTTGTGAAAAAGAAGAGAGAAGTTCTTCACTGTAATCAGAAACGGTTTCATTTTCATTATTAGAAGTAGTAGACATGTCAATCGGAGCAAATATATCTGAATCCGCAAAAGTCATACCATAATAATTTTGCATAGCAATATTTTTAATGTATGAATTCCAATAATTACTTTTAACTCTTCCAGACACAATATTTTCTGTTTCTAAAACACTTGAGTCCCATACTTTTTCAAGAAAAGGTTTGTTTAAATATCTTAGGGCAAGTTGTACTGATGTTTTATCGGGTTCATGTTCAACACCATCTTTCCCAACTTTTAATGCTAATTTTTTTGCACAATCCTTACAAATTGGAGTCAGCCCACTTTTACTTAAAGGATCGGTACTAATATAAAAAGCATCAGCTGACTTATGCTTATCACACATATGGCACCATGCACCATCTTTTAAAGTTTGTATTTTATTTTCAAGATCTGTAATTTTTTTCTTAGCTTGAGCAACTGTTATTTTAGTTGCTGGTTCTTTAGCTGTCGCCAATAACAGTCACCTCATTTCCCTTTTATTCTCAAAATAAAAGAGCCATTGTGCTAAACAATGACTCTCAATATATATTTAATTTATTTAATATAATTCAGTTTCTACAAAAGTATCTTTCTCCGACTCAGGATTCGGATGTTTAAAAGTAAATACTGGTCGTTCACCCGTATAATCCATATGAAAATCTCCATTACTAATTATATCCATGCCAACTACAACGTCAGTATCTAATATTTTTTGACTTTCAGATAATACATCAATATCTACAACCATATAATCAGTAGGTAACATAATAGTGACGGTATATACGTTAACTATATCATTCCCGTGATGTGAAAGCGTTTTGACTTTTCTTTTAGGTTTTAAATCTAAAATATCAATTACTCTTTGAGAAATATGTGTATGACTAGCACCTGTATCCCAAAATGCTTTTAATTCTAGTAATTTTTCTCCGTATAAAACACATATAGGAGTTATAATATACATTGAATTTTTACTATAAGTATTTTTATAAGTAGAATAAAACATGATGATATTTTTTAAATAGTCTTACCAGTAAACCGTATAACCGCTTTCATCACCATTACAGTATTGGACATTAGCCTTACCTAAAAGTTCATTGTCTTTAAGCCAGTCACACGCTTCATTATCAGAATCAAAAATCTTAATAATCTTTGTATCCTTTATAACAACATAACATTCTCCACAGAGGGAATATATTTCGTCATAATGCTGGATAAACCATCTAAAATTTTCCTCCATAATATTTCCTCCATTATATCATAGTTTTACAAATAATATAGTATAATAACGCCGCCATAGGGACTCGAACCCCAAAGCCTTTTACAGCCAGCCGCTTTCAAGGCGGTTTCCTCATCCAGCCGGATTAGCGGCATACGCAGCAGGTAGGACTCGAACCTACAAACCGAATTAACGATCGACTGGATAGCAACCAGTTCCAATACCAATTATGGGACTACTGCAAATATAAAAGCAGGAGAGTGGTGCTGATCCACTCAGGTCTATACCCATCGAATTCTACAGTATATAGACTTTGGCATCAGGTTTCCTGCACATGTCTCTGTTTTTCCAGAGTGTCAGACCGCCCAGCAGTCATTCGCTAATCAGTTAAACCCAGACTTGGTACAAGTACCATTTCTGGTAAAAGCCTCCATCGGCTTTTGTTCAAAAATAAGGAATCAATGCAGGCATCGACTCCTCGGAAACTCATAAGAGTTTTGTTCAATAACGCCGCATTTGAGCAGTAGCGACAGTGAATATTTTATTTTACCCTTGTCTTCGCCACAGACAAGTCATCGCTCGGCAATTTTTTAATCGGTTAGCCGTGTGACCGATGCTCACTGGTTGTTTATGGGTGGGTGGTTTAAATACCAAACATATTATTGATGGTTTCTTCTGAATGGTCACGTAAATAGCCCATTGTAGTGTCAGGGCTGCTATGATGAGCAAACACTTGAATTTGATCTAATGGATATTTCTTCGGATTACCATTCTCATCTAATAACCTTAAATCAGTACCCTGTGATAAACATTCAAGTCTACTATGACGCATAGTATGAGTAAATATATTACATTCTTCACCACGAACTTCAGAAAGAATTTTAGAAATACTTACAATACGATCATACAACACACTAGAGTCGGAGATAGGCTCTTTTTTATCACCCGTCCCTTTGATCCATAATGATTCAATATCATCATCGCCACGCCATTCAAGATATTTACGAATAAGTTCTTTAGTGTCATCTAAATAAACAAGAGGAAATTTTTTACCACGTTTTCCAACTACGACATTTGTTTTATTACTATTAAGTAATCCTTCTTTTTTTACCTGAAATAGCTCATTCTTTCGTCCAGCAGAATCAAAACCAAGACTCCAAAGCACTGCGAGCTGCCATTTTTCTTGCTTTACAAGAATATCTCTGACTTTTATAAACTCATCATAAGTAAAGAAGAAATCGTCTTCATCATCTTTGACTCTATTCTTGGGAATTCCACGCACTTTTTTTGCGTAGTTAACTTCGTAGTCGTAGTCATCGTCATCCTCACAGAAAGTCAGCAAGCTGTTGATGGAACTTTTTAATCTATTAGTTCTTGCTGCCGACATTTCACATTCTTCTGTAAAATATAAGCTCAAATTACGAAAATCTTTCTTTTTTAAATCAAGAACACAACGGTTCCCAAGCTCCTTTAATATATAAATCATAATAATACGGAGATCGTTGCGATAACCTGCAATCGTTCCTTTACTCATTTTTCTCTGTTTATATTCTTGGAGAAAATCTTCCATAATATTTTTATTCTCTTTATTTACCTGAGACCATAATTCTTCCGTATAAAAATTATGATATATTCTACCTCTTTCCAATTTCTCACTTCCTTTACAAAAAATAAAAAGAAGCGAGATAGTAGTACAAACCATACCGCCTCTTCAATAAATATCAATTCTGGAAAATAAGTGTAATTTTTTACACCTTTTCGCTCTAAAAAGTGTAAATATATACACCCGTAATGAATACCTTTTGTAGTGTTTTAAGCAAAATTCTCAGATATAGTTCTCTAATTCTATACTGAACAAAATTGCGTTTTCCGCAACTTTTTACAAAATATGCAAATTTCTATTTTATACAATTTTGTCCAATATTTTCCCATTTGTCCGATTATACACCATCGCATAAATTTGATTTTTGCTTAAATATCAATAATTTTTTAAGATTTTTGTGAATCGTCACCTTTATGCATGAGTTAACTTTTCAATATCTTCAATAATGTTACCTTCTTCGGCAAAGACATAAATACTTCGTGTAAAATCTGTCTGCCCATCCTTAATTGCAGGTTTCAAATCTACAATTCTATATCCCATTTTTAATAATTTTCTTGCAATGCTCACCTTAAATACCAATCGTGTTTTCATATAAATCACCTTTTTGTTATATATTTTAAATAGAGTTTACCATACGTGCCAGTAGTGGCATTTGAGCTGACATTTTAAGTCTAAATGTCATTCTAGTAAACCGTAAATTTTACTATAATTAAAGTTATTTTTAAAGATTTATATATGGGCTATCTCTATTTACTCTACTTCATTATTATTCGAAAAATCATCAGATAATCGATATTTTTTAATTTTTTGACGAGTTACATTCGCCCACATAGTATTTGAAAAATAATTACTAATCCATTTATCAACATTCATTCCTCTACAAAAAATGTATGGATTTAAAGTGATGCATCTTGTTTTATTACCAAGTTCAGGAATACCCGAACTATGATAGGCAATAACTTCTTTTTTCTTTAAAGATCCCATCTGTTTACGGAATGTGCCAAATTTTAAACCTCCACCGTATAATACGTATAAATCTTCAATAGTAAGAGGAATATCACTTTGTTTATTTCCGTTTTTTCTTAAAATACAATCTTGGTAGCAAACAAAATCTCCTAAAAATAATGCAAGCTGTACTTCTTGTGGAGTTAAAAATTCTCTAAATAAAACGCCGTTGCCTCTAAAATTTCTAATGTATGTAGTATCGTCCATAAATCTTAGATTTTCCTTTTCTTCATCAGATTCTTCGAACAATTCTTCAACAGTAATTTTCTTATAAACAATATTATCATTGTCAGAATGATGAATTTCACCTGTTCCAATATTTAAAACTTCATGTTTGTCATCGGTATAAACTGTTGTTACTTTTTTCTTGTTCATATACTTATTCTCCTTTTTGTTAATAATCATTTGAGTTTTGCATTTGATATAATTGCACATCACTCGCAAGAGTGGTGTGCGAGGATTGAGCCTCTGGCTCGATCCTATAGTGCCACAGGCACATACTTAGTTATTCTCCATTCCATCACAGAAACTTTGAATAAAATCCCGCTCCTTGGTAACGCTCCAAGCTGATCCGAAGATGCCAGATTTACAGTCTGGCCCACCTCTTTAGTGGTCTACAGCGGGTAACTAGAAGAGTGCGCAGCCATAACAGACCACGCACTCACATACATAAAAAGTTTTAATATGCTACAAAATTACTTTGCTTCCTTAGCAACCTCAGCAGCTTCCTCTGGATGAGCAGCAGCCCACTTGTCACATTCCTTCTCAAAGGTAGTGCCAGGGAATGTCAGCCAACCCTTTGCCTTACATCTTGGACAATCATCTGGATGGCTCTTGCCCATACCAGGACCAAACTGAGACATATGCTGCTCATATTCAGCTTTCTCCATTGGGGACTCATATTCAATTTTTCTATGCTTGTAATCGTAAATCATACAAAAGCTCCTTTCATAAAAACGCAAAAATAGTTACTTATTTCCCTCTTCCTGTTTAGGAAGAAGTTTATCTACAGCCTTATCTAGCTGTTGTTTTCCATAAGATTCAATGCTCTCAAATGCACGGTCTACAATCTGAGAGATCATTTCAACAGTAAAAATAGGACGCATATATACAGGCACAAAAGCATATAGTTTTTCCACTACATACTCATGTTTCATGCCACCGGCTTTTACTGTATCCTTATATACAGACTCAGCTTCTGAGATATAATCGCCAGCAACTTCTTTTAACCTGGAATTCGTCCTAAAATAAAGGCTCAGACCGCCAAGGATGACCCATACGACAATCTGAGCAATATTGATAATTGTATTAATGTCCATAACACTTTCCTCGAATTAATAGCCGAGAAGTTTTAGAAAATCCCTCATCTGTTTTTCAGATAACTTTTCAGAAGTGTAGAAGGTATGGCTTGTATACTTACCATCTTCAGACTTACTTACAGTAAATCCATGAATGTCATCATCTTCATCAGTCTCTACATCCAGCTTCATTTCACCATCATGTAGCTCTGCGCAATCTTCACAGTTTTCATCACATTCATCTGTAAGACCAAACAGAATAACTTCCCTCTCAAGATCTTTACATTCTTCAATCACGTCCTGGGAGACAGATCCATCCATATCAATATAGAAGATATCTGCATCATACAGATCACCGTAATCATCCAGTGGGATGACAGTTACATAACCTTCGTCAGTTACGCTTAACATATATTCAATATCTGGATCGTCATCAGTAAGATTAACCCTCCAAATACTGGTTTCATCCAGATCCATAACCTCGTCAAAAATGTATTCGACCAGATCTCTGCCCGCGATCAGAGCTACAGTTTTATCTGTATGATATAAATGATGAATGAACTTATATGCTAATTCTGTGTAGTCATAAACAGTGATAATGTTTAAATTTTCTTTAACTTCAGGTGTTTTATTTTCAGTTACCTTTTTCATTTAAACGTATTTTCCTTTCATTCCTTATGTCGGATGCAATATGTACTATTTATTTTTTCTGGGATGGGAGAGTGTTAAATTAAGCACCCTTTACAGCATCCTTTAAAGCGGAGCCAGCCTTAAACTTAACAGTCTTAGTAGCTGCAATTTCAATCTCTTCACCAGTAGCAGGATTTCTACCAATTCTTGCAGGTCTTTCTGCTACATCAAAGCTACCAAAGCCGGTGATTGCAACCTTCTCACCCTTAACCAGTGCATCCTTAACTGCTTCAAAAACTGCATCTACAAAAATAGTAGTATCCTTTAAAGAAATCTTTGCATACTTCTCGTCCTGTACTGCAATTGTCTGTACGTTCTTTACTAATTCGGTCTTGTTCATAAAATAAATATCTCCTTTTTCTCGTTAAAATTTTTTAAAATAAAAAAGGGTAGCTGCTCCGAATGGAGTCAACTCCCTATGATTAGTTACGATTTTCTTTGCGGATGATCGAGAACCTATTTGTTTATGCGATTTTAGCTGATCGACAACAGCGGGTTTGTCACCCAAAAATATTGTGAAATTTATAACTTAACTTTTACACAAATTTTAGTTTAAAGAAATTAACTTTGTTTTGTCATCAATAACATGACCATTTTTATCCAGACAGATAAACATAAATCCTTCCTTCTGAGAATTGATTAACTGCCCATCTGTATACTTCATCTGCTTTGTTTCACAACAGCATCCTTGCTCGTAAATAGATGTATTTCCAATCTTATAAGAACAATTTAAACATAGCTCCATTTTAGTTGTTCTCCTGTTGTAGGGTGCTTTTTATAATAATAAAACCCATCATCCTTCAAAGTTCTATTAAAATTATTATTGTTCCCGCCACACCATTGCATAGCTTCTTTTATTGAGTTAAAAACTTTATTCGTGTTTAAACATTTAATTTTTTTTTGATGATGTTTTTCATCATGTATTTTCAAATATCTATTTTTTACATACTGCATTTTTTCTTCTGCAAATTGAATATCTGATTTATAACACCAAACTAAAGGTTCATGTGTCACTACATCTTTTCCAGCGGATAATAATTTATTATTACAACATTGCGAAATTGAGGAACTATTTATACCATATAATCTCCCTGCTTCCGTTGCATTTTTAAAGCTTTCTTTTTTATTAATACAATAAACTTCATTTATATATTCGCATTTTTTCTTTTTAAACGGCATATAGAAATATATTTGATTCTCATCATAATATTTCCAGATTCCTCGCTCACCATTTATATATCCAGCAGTTTGTAATCCGGATTTTTCTGAGCAACATTGTTGGATATAATCTTTATTAATACCAGTTTGTTGAGAAGCTTCGACAATAGTGTCATATATTTCCATAGTATTCAAACAAATTACTTTTCGAGAATTGCCATTTGAACTTCCTAAATTTACTTTCCCTTTTCTCGCTTTACTTAATTTTTTTGAAAGCTTACGTTTTTGACTTTCGTTATATCCAGAAATAGTATCACCACCATCTCCACCAGAAGCTATATTGTAAAAATTATCTGAATCTACCGCATTATAAAAAGAAATCCAATATATTTCTCTTTCGTCTAATTTTTCTTTTGACTCACATTCTTCAACTATTTCTTTTGAGAAGTTATCTTTGCCATACTTTTCAATTGCTCGCTTTAAATATGTACCACTCCCTAAATAGTTTTTCCATGTTCCTTCTTTATCATATTTCTTTTGTCCAATATATCGTTTTCCATTAATAAGATTTGTTGTAATATAAATAAAACCGTACATATTTAACCTTCCATATATTTTTACATAATAAAAGTGATCTACTTATTCGTAGACCATCTGTTTAACAACTCATCAAGTTTTTCGCTTTTGATATAAACCCAAAATAACTTTTTACTATTCGGGTTCAGTGCCGCCAAATTATATTTCATGCCATTTTTCATTAGATAATTTCTAAGCGGTAGAGAATAGCAGCAGTATAATTTTACATCCATGTATTCAACCTCTTAATTCAGTGAAATGACTTTCGTTTTATCCTTAATTAGATTGCCATTCTTATCCTGACAAATTACCGCAAATCCCTTTTTCTGTGGTTTTTGTAATTTACCATCAGCGTATCTCATCCTGTCTACATCACAAAATGCGCCCTGTTCAATCAATCGGATATATCCTCGCTCAGAATCACCAATTGAATGAGTGTGGGCCATAACAACCGCATCAAAAGATTCACGTTCTGTATCCTGTAAGAAATCCTTTGCTTTATCAGCAGTAGCGAGAATACCGGATCTGTATGCTAATGGATGAACAAACCATGTCTTTCCGATTTTATATTTCCAGTCATCAATAAATTGAATTTCAATGCCGGTTCCATCAAAAACTTCCGTTAATGGAGCATACCAGGTCTTAGTTTTATTCATTTTGTCATAATTTCTGAAACCATCTTCAAAAATTAGTTCCAGAGAAGTATTTGGCTGTAACTGCAAAAGATCGGTATCAATGTTCTTAGCAAAGTAATTTGCGAAACGCACATCATGATTACCGAAGTTGCAAAAAACCTTTTTAGGATTTACATATTTGATTAAATCAATAAGATATTGACGACCTTCGATCATTTCATTCATTGGTGAAATTCTATATTGCTTAGGAAATTTCGAAATAGCCTGACAGTCTACAACATCACCGTTTATCTGTAGAATATCCACATTTCTGTAATTTTCTAACAACTCATAATCTAACTGAAATGGAACATGTAAATCCGAAATGGATAGAATAGTAGTGGCTACACCAGAAAATCCATGAATATAATTGTCATACTCTTCATAACCAACGGCTTGTTTTCGTAGCTGATCAGGAGTAATATCAAGGCCCAACATATCTCGGATTTCAATCCAATCCATGTCGGTTTCTTTTCTTCTTTTGGCAAGGCAACAACGGATTTGCCATGCCATTAAGTCTTCATCTTCATGTCTGCTTAAATCTGTATTAAACAATCATTCACCAACTCTCTTATACATCTTCTTCATCGGAAGCAGTTGGCTCAGGAATATCCTCATCAACCTTTACTTTGATCACGATTTCTACTTCACTGCCCTCAAAGTCTTTCCACAAACGAGATAACTTCTTATCTTCACCGTCCACGGTAATAGTCATATTTTCAACATCAATTAAGCCTGCAGTCTTTAAAGAAGTAGTAGTGCTGCGCTTATATACTAGATTTGCCATTTGATTTTTCTCCTTTTACTCAAAAAAATAGAAGAGTGGTATACTCTTCTTAGATGATTTCGTCTACAAGACCTTTCTCAAGCATTTCGTCAGAGTCCATATATGCTTCATATCTATCAATCGCTGCATAATCATCTTCTGATAAATTGGTATGAGAAATAATAAAATCTGCAATACGTTTTTCAAATTTTTCACTAAACTTAAAATAGTCTTTTACCTGACTGCTAGTTCCACCAATGTATGAAGACCCGCCATGAATAAGTGCGGTACTAAATGGATAACATTTTCTTACAACATTCGGATTGTTTCTACCACTCATAAGAATGATAGATCCCATGGAATATGCATATCCAAGAACAATAATTTCCGTAGGAGATTTTAAATTTTCAATAATATTACAAAGACATAATCCATCATAGACAGATCCACCATTTGTATTAATATAAATAGTAATCTTTTCACCAGAACCATCATTGTCCATTTGTAAAAGAGGCATAACAACTTTATCAATTGTCAAGTCACTAATTAAATCATTAATTAAAATAATTCTGTGTTTTAAAAGATTTTCATACTGATTATCAATAATTTCTGTATCTTCGAGAATAGCCTGCTCTGCATCTAATTTTTCTGCAACTTCAGTATATTCTTTATCAGACAATTCCATTTTTCTTTTATTCATAGGCACATAGCCTCATTCTTTCATAATATTTTTTTTAAACTGTAAATTTCAAACTAGAATTAGCAATAACAACTCTTGTAGATTTGCACTGTTTTGAAAATTCTTCGTCCAATGCTTTTTTTAATATTTCTTTTGCTGTATTAGATCCGTGATGCAATACAATCTTTTGGCAATTAATTGCAGTATAGTTTTCTACTAACTGATTAAATGGGGCATGTCCTGACATGGACTTAAGAGAGTAAGAAGAACATCTACAAGGATAATCTTTTTGATCGATAGTAATAGATTTTCTTTTGGGATCTTTTAGTAAAGATGCAAGGCTTCCTTCGGTACTGAAACCTACAAATAAGATAGTTGCATTTGGATTAGATACGCATGCTTTTAAATGATGTCGGATTCTGCCGACTTGGCACATTCCGGCTGTAGACAGTACACAGCAAGGTTTATTGCTTGCCACCAAAGCTTTACTATCAAGAGTCTCTTTTACTAAAGTAAACATGTTATCTTTTAGCATTTCGTCAAAGATTTCTTTTTCTTCTCCATCTAGGGCTTGTGAATAATCTTCAATAAGTTTGATTGCAAGAGGAGAGTCGATATAAACTTTTGGCTTCCAATCAGAATCCTTATACATTTTATAAAGCATCAAAGCCAGCTGAGTAATTCTACCCTGAGCAAAACTTGGAATTATAACTCTGCCTTTCATTTCATGAATTTGAGTATCGATAATGGATTTAAATTTTTCCAAATCATTTTTTCGTTCTTTTAAACCAGTTTTAATATCTGGTTTGTCTCCATAGGTGCTTTCACCAATTACTAAATCAGCAGATAATACCTGCTGATATTCGCCGACAAAATTATTTTTTACAACTTTATTTCCAATATCGCCTGTTACCAGGATAGTTTTTGTTGTCTCTCCTACAGTCAAATATAATTTAACCTGACAACTTCCAAGTAAATGACCACTTGGGATTAACTCAAAAGCAACTTCTTCGTTAATAGTGATTTTCTCATTCATTGGTTTTTCCAATGTATATTCCAGCATAGTATCTACATCATCAGTGGAATATAATGGCTTATAATTTTTATTATTCTGAGAATTAATTACCAAAACATCACGTTCCGTTATATAAGCTGAGTCGTAATTCATATCTTTAAAAATCTGCTTAGATCCCGCAGATATAATAGTAGCACCACGACATCCATCTCTATATAATCTTGGACACAAAAAGGCGTGGTCTCCATGATTGTGGGTTATGAAAATAAAATCAATTTCTTTTGGCTTAAACTCTTTAAATTTCCTATTGTTTACTAAAAAATCTTCATATTTATCATTTGTTTGATGTAAACCACAATCTACAAGAATTTTATAATTTGGTGTAGTGATATAAATCAGACTTCCTGTTACATCTTCAGAAGATGGAGAATCTACAAAAGATACAACAATTCCGTCTTTCTTTTTCTTACCGATGGTCCAACGCCACCTTTCCTGTATATTTCGTTACTTAACGATAGAATTTTTAGCATTCTGCTTTAGCAGCCACAGAACTTCTCTTTCCTCGACTGCCCAATATCTCTTTGCTCTGGACTTATGTGTAACAGAAGAAATCTTCACACAGTCTCCATAACCAGCATTTCTTAACATCTGGGCTTCACTCTGAGTAATCTTAATTATAATAAACACTTCTTTCTTTATATATTTCTCCCATGGTGGGAGATAAGTAGCTGATCTAGTAGGATTCGAACCTACGACATAGGGATTTTCAGTCCCTTACTCTACCAACTGAGCTACAGATCCACGCAACGGGTGTTTTACCCGTAAGAATAGCGGGAGCTGGATTTGAACCAGCGTTCTCTAGGTTATGAGCCTAGTGACTTATCCTCTTGTCCATCCCGCAACAATATTGAATATGGCTGGATATATTTACATATATAATTCCATTTAACAGCTAACAGGCTGACCATGTATGATTAGGCTACTAATTTAGTGACCCATTTGTTATAATTTTCCACAATCCATTTTCTGCCTTTTTCAGTCCATTTTAGACAAGGCTTAGAATGTTCATTCTCGTAGCTCTTGTAATCGGCATATCCTTCAGTGATTAACCATTCATAATCTGCATAAGGACACCATGTACCAGATTTATTTTTGAAGATGATATTATTTAGAAACATAATCTGATTTAACTTTGCAGCACTCTTGAATCCCAAGTCTTTAGCAACAACAGTAGTAGTAATAAGACCTTCTTTGTTTAAGACTTCATCATGATAATCTGCTTTAGGAAGTAGCACTTTTCGTTCTTCTTCAAGTTTTTCATTCTTTTCAACTTCTTCAAGCAACTGTAATAAAGCTTCTTTGTATGTAGTTGGCAATGCTTTTGAAGATTGTTTTCTTAATTCTTCTTCCATTGCATTAAAAGCATCAATATATTTAAGTTTCCACTCTAAAGCCTCTTTACCAGTAAATCCCATTACAACTAGAGAAAAACCATCTCTTGTCATAAGAAATTCCTTATACATTTTTCCACGATTTTCATACTCAGATTCAATAAAATATTTGGTGAGTGGATTTCCACTTGCCAAAATTTCATCAATTATACCATCAATATGTTTGCCTGTCCTGTTTTCACCTTGAATTGTTTTTAGAACAGAACTATGCTGCTTTTTAAATTTTTCAGCAACATCTCTACTACTAACAACAGGTACACCATTTTCATTTTTTAAAATAATTTCATTCATTTTAGATCCTCCATTTTTTTATAATTAGAGGTAGAGATAAGCTAATTGCTTATAATTCTCTTTATTAATCTAACTGACTGACCTATTAATATATTCTCTTTTCACATAGGAATTTTTTTGAGAATTATGATGGCGAGATAAAGGAATCGAACCAATATACCTCCGTATTAAAAGTACGGCGCTCTACCTATTAAGCTAATCTCGCCAGACACCAACAGGCATACTACAGGACGCAGTACACCTATCAGCAAAAAAGAAAAATATAGAAGAAAGGGTAAAACATATGAATACATATACTTTCGAAATTTTTAGTAGCCATAGCAGCCAGGTACAAATCTAGGCGGCAATTACATAGCCCGCATATAAACTTTTATCCTGGATTTGAAAGAATTTTGGTATTTATACATTGAACTTTAAAAAATAAGAGGTTTGAAAAATGAGATTTAAACATTGAATTCTGAGCTTTGAACTTTTATCATCTTGTAATAAGATAGCTTTATTGCATTCGCAACTATCCGAATATCAAATTCACCCTTGAATTATGTTCTTCTCTCCGTGATAACCCGCACGGAGAAACGGGATGTAAGTTCAAGATTTTCGCTATAACTACAAAAATATCACATTTTAAAAACTTACTTCGATAAAAGAAGTAGCGTTACTCAGAGTAAGCTGAGAGTCAATGTTACTTAAGAAACCATCAATGTCTGCTTCAAGTTTCTGGATCTTATCATAAAGATCAATCGGGTCTACAAACTCATATTCGTTCTGTAAACGATATGGTTTTACTACTGCATCCTGTTCTTCAGCAGTGAGTTTCTTTGCACTATCTTTGCCAACTAAGGTAGTAAGCAGACTATCCACTTTTTCGTCTACCTTTTTGTTCTCTTTATCAACTAAAGTAGTGGCAGCACTGTAATCCAGCTTCATCTTGCGTAAAAGGTTCTGTTCGTACTCAATGGAATTTTTACGCTCAATGCCTTCTGCACGAGTCATTTCCACACCATTTACTGTAATCTTTGTAATAGCATTGGATAATACAATTTTAGATTTTAACTCTGAATGATTTTTAATAAGATCGGTTGCAGATTGAAAATCTGCCTTGCATCTATCTTTAAATGTCTCTTTGGAAACGGCACCAATTCTATCGGATGATTTCTTAGCTGCACCACAAAAATTTACGTTTACAATTGCTTTATTAATTCTTGCGTCTAATAATTTTAGTTCAGTTAAAGCTTCGGTAACTGTAATTTTTCTCATAATGATATACTCCTTTTTATCCTGATTGCATTTTTAAACGACTGCATTGTGCCGATGTTACGATTAATTACATTGTTTTCCATACCTGTTATATAACACCATAAAATCACTCAAAAATGGCGTAATTAAGCCAAAAACTAAGCTTTTCTATTTGTGGTATTACGTTTTTCGTTATATTTTTTATATCTAATTAAATCATTTTTTCTCTTACACTCACCACAATACATTTTCTTATTTCCTGTTTTTTCAATCAGTGCGCCACATTGTTTACAGCGAGTGTACTTATTATTGTGTCCACGCTTAACTCCATAATATTCTTTCTGATAATTTCGAATATAATAGGAAAGAGAACGATTTATGTACTTAACATAGAAATGATCTTCAGTAATAAAATCAAAATTATTTACAAGCTTTGTCTTATCTTCATACTCGTCAATCAATTTACAATTGTCAAAACACTTTCTAAGAAAACCCTCAATTATGATTTTGTACTCGTTCCAGGAAAGGGTCATTTTTTCTTTCTGAAATCTTTCTTTCGTGGTTAAAGCTTTATCCATAATGTCATCTATGACAGAAGTAGCATTTTCTTCGGTCATATCTACACCAGAAGCCCATTTGTAATACAATTGTTTTGGCTTTTTGAGCAAATCCATATATTCCTTATTTAGAATTACTTCTTTATCAAAATATTTCGTATAAATATTATTTATTTTTTGCCTTATAATTGAACACCAATTTTGATTTTTGGAAACAGATTTATAGTATTTATATTCAATCATGGACCATGCATCAAATACTTGTCCAACTGGTGTTCCCAGTAAATTCTTTGCTACCTTAAATCGAATAGCTTTCTTATATGTTCTTCTTTTATTTCCACATGACCAGATGGCGGAGCAGAACGAAGAGAAAACTTCGTCCTTTTGCTCCTGAGTCTGTAGTTCTTTGTATTTTTCTATAATTTCATATAGAAATGTTTCGTTACAGTCGTAAATATGTATCACCTACTTCAAATTCATAATATTTTCCAAGATATTCATAAGTATTATATGATTTGTATGGAACTTCTCGAATAGAAATATTTCGCTTTGGATTAGTATTATTTTTTAAATTCTCAATAATATATTCTCCATAAGCAGCCCAAGCTAAAGATTTACTGATTGAAAGAGAAGAGTATGAAGTTGCAATAACATAATTGGCAATAACATCTTCGTCAAGTTTAAGTTTTTCAGAAATATTATCTTTATATTTCTTTACAACTTCGTCCATACTAAAATCATTATTTTCATCTTTATGTAAATTTAGATGCTGCTTTATTTCATCTGCATACATATTGATGAATTTCTTACACTCTTTAATGACTCCTTTATCTTTTAGATTAAGGTCATTGTTGACGATTAAGCATCTTGTATCTATAAGATCATTAACACTGTTATCCCATTTAATATTCTTTTTCTCCCATGTCTCGATGTATTCACATAATTCATTCATAGGAGAAGGAGACCTATAGGCATTCAATTTTTCTTTCTCATCTGGTTCAACTCCCTTATTTTTACTAAGAATATTCTGATACGTTTTCATTTTTTGAGGATAATTATGAAGCAAGAAATACGGTAGCTGTTTTAAATGTTTTCTCAGACCACTATTCATATGCCACCTAAAACCGGTTTTAAGAAAATCAATTTCTTTGCCCTGGAAAATTCTTAGAAGAGAAGAGGAATCAGAGTATAACTTCTGAATATCTGGATTTGTTGTATACCGATTCTCAATGCTTGTTGCTACATTGGTTATTTCACCAATACGGTTATCTCTTGTCATTACTTCATACTCAATTAAATTTTCTTTCGTATATGGTTTTGACTTTGCTGTAACCTTATCTTCGACATCAAGAATAATATGTTTGTCAATTTTTGAACCAATAACAATTGGTTCGTTGCACAAAAAGAAAATATCCCCGTCAAAATCTGCCCCTCCCTGCTGCGGGGCAGATATATCATACATATTAAACATCACGACATCTTGATCTTTAAAATATCCGAACCATTTATTTAAAATGTCATTTCGCACAATTTGAATCTTGTTTACTTCAGATGGATCCACAAGAGGAGATCTAAAAGAAGCACAATATCCTGGTTCAAAATTTGCAGTATATAATTCTCTTTCTTTTAAGCAACCGACTGGATTTTCTCCGACTGCATATTGAAGATAACCAATCATATCACCAACACCTGTATGATAAAAACCAGAACAATAAATTTTTCCTACTTTTGCCTCATCAATGGATTTTTTTAATTTTCTATAAATAAACTGCTTTACTGCAGGATCCTTCAACATTACATCATTGATCAATGCTGCTTCGAGATATTTACTTTCTGGCTCATATCCATCTGTATCATTTATACCCATGAATTTGTAGGTATAAAATTTATCTCCTTTAATAATCTTCTCGAATAGGTTAGTAGTGTATTTTGCCAATTTGATGATTTTTCCATCATTGTCAGGATTTAAAACGTCATATTCTTTTCTATTTTTATCTACAAAACTATTGATGTATTTCTCATTCCATAGATCAAGACATTGTAAATACTGAAAATTCATTCTGGTGTACTTGTTTAAGTGCTTTACATGATGGCTATACTTACTAATACCTAATTTAAACTGATATTTCTGTAATGTCTTCATATATTCAATCCATGCATCATTTCCATACTTTGATTTAAAAATCTTATGACCTTTAAACATTGAGATGTTCCAGATACAATCAATATCATCGATTTTATGCTCATATCCATAGATATCAGTAATAGTAGTGTATCCCCATTCCTTTAGAATTTGTTTAAATGGAACATATACGGAATATCCTTTTATAAATGGCAGACGAACCTGGTTTCCAATAACGTCATAGCCTAAATCCAACTGTGTACTAACAGTTTTCATAAATTCTCTTTCATGACAACCACATCCATCAAAAGGAGATAATCCTATATCTCTTAAACCTTCTTCAATTTCTCTAACTTTATATTTTTTGGACTCACCAGTTTCTTTATCTACGAAAGTTTTTTCTTTTTCTATGACATATTTGATAAGCTGATCATTTAAAGTTTTTTCATATTCACCGATGATAACAATATTTGGAATATAATCTTTAATGAGAGTACAGGAGCTAAACGGGAGACATCTTTGCGCTTCATATTTAGAAATAACGCACTCATCAATTTCAATATCCATTTGAGTGATCATGTATAATTCATCGAAAATTTCGTCACATACAAAAGCAGTAATACCGTCTTTTCCCTGAGATGCAGATTTTCCAAAACGAGAATAATGAGTACCGTTATACGTAAATCCATTATTAAGAATATCTCGCAGTGCGGTTTCTTGTTTTGGATTCTTTTTTGCGACTATAAGCATAAGCTCTTTAATATGTGTTGAAAATCTACCTCTTAGCCTTTGAATCTGATCAAACAATAAGGAATCACCTTGTTTAATAAGATATTCATTATCTATTTCTTCATTTTTACTTAGACTCAAATCATATTCTGAATCAATGAGTTTTTTGATTGGTAACTTAACCAAAGTGTATTGAATTGATTTTATAATAAACACCACCATTCATAATTATTTCTTCTTATTTATTCTCCCTATTATCCTTAATCTACTCAATTTTTTCATATGCGTATCCGTCATCTGTAGTATAGTAAACATGTTTTATTCCTATATCTCTAATAGCAGCCATACAAGATGGACAAGGTCGTGCCAGTTTAAACACACCCCCATATCCTGCACGGTATATGTACAGTTTTACTTTTGAGAAATTAATATCCATGTCACGGATTGCAGCCAGACAATTTATTTCTGCATGAAGTCGAGGCAATGTCTTATAACCTTTGTCGTATTCAATATGTCTATATCTGTTATACTTTTTCTGCAATGGATGAGTTTTGACGGTATTACAACCGATAGAAATAATAGATCCTTGATAGACGGCTACGCAGCCTACATGAGTTTTTTGATAATCGGATAGAAGAGCAGTTTGATATGCTTTCTGAAAATATCTCTGATCAGTTTTCGTTATCATGATTTTTTCTACTGTCTCTCTGCTTGGACCAGGCTTCACATGATTTGTTGAAAGCAATATCTCGCATAAGGCATTCATCAATTTCTGTCATACTATATGGATGACCGTATGCATTGCGCGCGATTACACCTCCAAATGTGTGCTGGTACTTATGGTTCTTTGATTCGATGGTTACTGTTGTGTTCATTGTTAATTTCTCCTTTGATTTTTAAAATATTTTTATTCACGATGTTCACCTTTCCTATGTGAAACTCTTATATATTGTTATTCTCTAAAAGTTCTATTTGTTTTTCGATTTCCTTATTGCAATCATAGGTTTGATCAATTACCTGGTTGCCATAACTGTCTTTCGTGAAATGTCTGTAATCTGCAAAAACTTTAGGTGTAGTAATATATTTTTCACGAGTTGAGGTGTTGTCTTTGATTCTCTTCATAGCTTTTGATTTTATAATTTCTAATGCATCTAAAATTTCTACTATCCTACCTACGTAACGTTCTGAAAGTCCTGTTTCATCTGAAATGGTTTTATAATGCCGGTAACAGCATAATGGGGATGTTGAAGATCTATTCATATTTAGACGGAGATAAGATAGAAGCAATAGAATATATGAAGAAGACATACGGATCGTGTCTACGGAAGTTCCTTCTAATTCTTCTTTAAAATTTAAAATTTTTTCAAGCTCATCGAAGTAAATAATTCCAAAACGATCTGGTATATCAAATTTTTCAATATTAAGTTTTACCTGCAGGTATTTCACAGAATTAGTATGTTCTTTTAAACACTTTTCAAAGTCAGGAAACGTTTCAAAATAATTCTGGTCTGCAAGAAGTAGTAATGTATTATAATATTTCTGATTAATCTTTCCATCTCGGTAATTTGGCTTAAGTTTTGACCAGTGGCATAATTCTGTAGTAGAAAATGCCACTGTGTCATCAAGAGAACGCCTTGCACATAAGTATGAAAAGATAATCACACGTTTATCCGATAGGGCAGTATCATATATAATTTCTTTTGGAATCTTCACATAATTAGGCAAGACGTATCACCTCACTATGCTACAAATGAGCTTATTTTACTGCTATCTACCACTTTTAATGTATTAATGAGTATGTTTGTTATTTTCATATTCATTTTCAATCTCCTTTGCAATTTTATTACAATATAATTTATACAGTTTTATAACTTCATCATTTGAAAATCTAATCGTCATATAATTATTCTCCAAAAAGAAAATTCTTCGCATTTTATCTTTTAATTGCTGTAGTTTGTTTGTATGATTTGATCCGTCTATTTCAATTATCGTTCTCGATTTTCTATCTACAAAATCGGCAATATATCTTTTTACACCATATTTTTTGTATCCATCTTTACCTGTTCCAAATGATATTTGGCACTCCAAGTATGGATACATTTCTTTAAATATTCGTTCATGTTTCGTGGTAAATTTATCATTACAACCGCCATGTAAATTAGATTTTTCATAAATTAAATAATCTTTATAATTATGTATTTGGGTTATAACATTGTACAACGGTAAACTACTCTCAAATATTTTTTGAGATAAATCAGACAAACAAATGTTATTCATTTTAGAAAGCTTCTTTTTTAATAAAATCCAATTAAGACGTTCTTTGGAAACATCTATAGATTCTTGATACTTTCTATTAAAAACATTCAGTTCCTCAATGTTAATCTGTTGCATTTTAATTCCTCCAATTTAAATATTTTGTTTTCAATATCTTATTCTCATAATTTTAAAAATCCATCTGTACATTTAGGTACATCATCTTATACCCAAAACTCGCACCGTCAGACCCTAAAATAAGAGAGTAGTTTTTTACGTAATTTGAAATACCCAATTTGGGTACATTTATATATACCTAAAATTCACTTTATTAAACTAAAGCAAAAATACGTTTAGGTACATGTAGGATATACCCAAAAGTGTAAAATTCCTTCATTTGGGTACATGCCAGCTATCACTTTTGTGCAGTCCATATCAAGATAGACTCATATATATCAAGAGAAGAGTATTGTACATTCACAATAAATTGTTCATGTACGATTACGGGCTTCGCCCTATATTTTGTTCTCTCTTTTTCTTTCTCTCCATTTGTTTTCTTCCTTTTGATATTTGGGTACATATATGTGTACCTATCTGCAGGTTTCTTTCTTCTTGTTTATTTTCTCTATTTGGGTACATAGTTTATATACCTAAAATGAGTGGAAAAATAATAATATGTTCTTTAAATTGATTTCTTATGTATTTTTTTCCTCTTTCTTTTATCCATTTCCACCTATTTTCACCTAAAACAGATTCATATCCTCTTTCTTTTAAGATTTGGGTACATGCTTCAGCTCCGATCCAGTCATAGTCTAATGGTTCCTGGCAGCAGTGTAGGTAATAATCAATCTGTCCTATTAACCATTTATCCGAATTATTTTGTGATGCTGGTAAAGTTCTTCTTTTTGAGCTAAATAATTTTCTTTACCCATTTTGTCAATATATGGCTACAAATCTACCGAATGTAACATCATTTTATCTATATCCCTCCTTATACAAGTCTCTACATACGGCGTAGCCAATTGAGGCTAAGTCATTACCTTTTTTAATGTTTTCTTTCCAATTCTGCATACATACCTCTATAGAATTGGGAAATTTATAAGTCTTGTAAAATTCATACATGATTGCATATAACTCTTTAAATTCTTTTACTGTATAAATCTTTGTTTCTTTTGATGCCATTTTGAATTACCTCATTTTCTGTTTTATTTTATTGCTATATTATTGTTCTCCATTTTAAAATTTTTTCTTTGAATTTCTTTTTGTCCTGTTTCTGATCAGAAGAGTAATTGACTTTCTTCATATGCTATTAGTAGACCTACGATCACTTTTTGAAGGTCAAAATCTATTTGAATGGTTCTGATGATAAATTGCTAGGGTATAAGATATAAGTATTTTATTTTCTGTGAGATGAGATTTAGGCTAATGAATATCCTGGATGACTATTTAGGTACATGTTTTGTCTACCTTGGAAATTCTTTCTTCGCAGGCTCAGAAAGACCGTCCCTAATCATAGGGACTATTTCTTGTTAGTTTTATATAGGAAAATGGTTAATGATCAAAATAAGATGTTCTATAAAATTATTTACATGGGATTTGGTGACTCTGTGTAAGTTTTTGATACCTATTTTCGTTTCTAAGTACGTGAGTGGTAAGTTGGTAGGGTAGGAGAGTAAAATGGCTAGAATTTTTCTGAGCGTTGATTTAAACAAATGATATTTTAGAGATATGAATTAGGTACAAAAAATAAGACACCCTGATCAGGATGCCTTATCTAAATATTTTGATACAATTGCTATATTTCTTCCATCTGAAACATGGTCAGATAATCTGATAAATTTACAGCTTAATTGTTTTGTCAAATATTCTTCTCTGTATTCTTGCTGTTTGTATGTATAATCTTTATGATCATTTTCATCATATTCTATAGCAAATTTTAAATCTGGTAAATATAAGTCAATTCTATAATTTTCATATTTGTATTGGGGAATATAAGAAATTTGATATTCATCAAGAAAGTCTTTTAATAGAATCATAAAATCATTTTCAGATCGAGTTTTTATAATCTTTATATTATTATTACTAGAAATTTTAAGCAACCATTTTGAAAAATCATAAGCTTTTGGCTGATATGATAAAGAACAAATTACCAAAGCTCCTTCTAAAGTGTAGTAAACTTTTTCGGTAAGAAGATTATTTAAATTGTTATATTGTGAAGGCATTAATGTAGGTTGTTTTACACGAATACATAAGTTGTTTAATCGATCTTTATGCTTTGCATGAATCATTCGAATTGCTTTTGCTGGATCAGAGTATTCTAACGCCTGACCAATCTGTTCTCTTGTAAGAAGGATGTCATCATTCATATTACGATAGAAGCTGCAGGATAAATTATTAAAGGTTTCTGTGGTTACTAATTTTAATGTACTCATTTAGTTGTCTCCTTATGTATTTTGCTTTGTTAATCTGTTCCATAAGGATATTCTCTAAATGAGTTGGATTTTATTTGCAAAAAATAAGACAGACCACAAAGAGCCTGTCTTAGTAGATGTATTATTTTAAATCAGTTTCGTCACTGATGATATTTTCAGCAACCAGCCAGTTTGATTCTGGTTTTGCAATAAGTCTGGCATCCATATATGCCATTTCCATAGTAAGACATGTTGAAGCCTGATAGTATCCATTTTTCTTTAAATCAAGAGTTAATGCCACTGAAGGAGTGGTACTTTTACCAAAATATAAAGGTACAAGTAATTGGATTTTGTTTTGATAATATGTTGGTACTGCTAATTTATAATTTGCGGTTACTTTTTGAATAGCCGTATCAATTGCACCTTTTAAAGTGTCGAGTGGATTTTCACTATTCTTTACACAGTCTGGAAGTCTCTGCGATGTATTTAAATTATCCAGGATATGTTTATAATTAATATTAATTTTATAATGCCAGTTAAATACTAAACGTTTTGGATCAGAGAAATAATCAGCCCTTTCAGGAAAATCACTTTCAATATCCATACTTCCTAATTCATATGTGTCTTTAAATCCTTTGAAATACCATTTTGAAGCATTTTCGTTTTCTCTTAGATTTGGTTCACCATACACATAAATTGGTTCATAATAATGTGAAAATAAACCGGTATTAAATACACAATAAGTATCAGTCTCTATTATTTTACCTTCTTCTTGGAGTTTATTAAAGGTATATCTTAAATAATTCTTTAGGATATTATTATCATTTCTTCCTTCAAGATTCCATTTTTCTGGCAATGCCTTTTCCGCAAGTTCTTGGATTTGAGCATTATAGTCTTTCCAATACATATAGTTATAAATATCCATACAGTCACTCTCCGATTCAGTATTATAATAACGATCTAATGCTTCTTTTAGTATAACATCTTTTTCCTCAATACGGAAGTAGTTATGCTCTGTGTGGAGTTCTATATTAGGAAACGTGTCGTATTTGATGTCTGCCATTATCTGTAATTTGGGATTTAATACTATGAAGTCATTATACAATCTTTGGACGTTTTCGTATGCTTCTTGTTGAGATTTTGCGCAGATCATGTATAAATGATCATAATTATAAGAATAAGGTTCTGCTATTGGCACTAAATAAGTATTCATAAATTTAATCTCCTTTATAGTGAAATTTTGTGGTGGTGTGGTGTTGCTATATTTATATTCTCTATATTGGGGATTTTTTGTTGTGTAATTGTGTTGGGATGGATCGGAATGGATGAAGGGTATGTTTTGATGTGTTATGAGTTGAAAACATGGAATCGTAAATTCCCTTTAATATAATGAAGAAACACGTTTTAAGATTAGAATTTTAATTTTTGGGATGTTGCATTTTTTGAAATTTTGGTGCGATTTTTATTGAGATTGCGGGATTTTTACGATAAGGGGGCCGATAACAGTTTTTGAGGTGTGACGAGGGGATTTTGGGCGTAGTTGTGGGGGAAATGGAGTGTTGGGATTTGGAATGGTGTGAGAGAGTGGAATGTGAAGTTGAAGATACACTTGGATGAGTTGTAAATGGTGAGATGGATGATAAGATATGTTCAATTTTTGGCTTAAAGGTCTGATTTTGAACTTAGTGTGTAGATGAAACAGCTACCGGCTCTGGGGAAAACACTTTAGCACTTTAAAGTTTTAACTAGCCCCCCATAAACAATAATAGTAATAATTACTGTTATTCTACACGGTTTTTTCCCATTTTACCGTAGCCGAAAGTGTGTTCTGTTTTACTTGATCCGACTACTGGCAATCGAACATATGTTTGCTTGCGGACTGCGGGCGGTGATAGTATTTAAGACTTTTATATGTAGTATTGATAACTACATGTAATGATATTCGATACTATAGGAAGTGGCTTTACATTGAAAAATAATATCGGAAAAAATTGAAAAATGTTGTTGACAACATGTTACTAACATGCTATATTATAGGCAGTTACACAAAACAACTACATAAAGCAGTTAAAACATTTTAAAAAAGTTTTAAAAACATGTTGACAACATGTTGAAAACATGCTATAGTAGTTAATGTAAGAACAAAATAGTTCAGTTCTTACAGCCGCTAAAATGCCCATGTGGGGCGGTGGCAAGTTCCTTGTCAATTTAATAGGAATAAAGCCCATGAATTGAAAAATTCACAGGCTTTAAAAGTTGGTTTGATAAACCAAACTGTCGCAAGTTCATTTTATCATTCTAACTTATTCTAGTCAAGTTCTTTGATTAGATTTTCCTATTAATCGGCTACCAGTGACGGCACTGGTGGACTTTGCGCAACGGTCAAGATAACAATACTGGATGCCCGCAAGAGTGTCTAGCGTTTACGCAAGTAAGCGCATTGTGAAAATACCCGTTGTGGGTACCTTGATAAAAAAATATTGTCCTTATGCCAGCGTGGCTACGCTTGGATAGGAAACGCCGTTAGCAAAGTTCCATGCTAGGGGTCTACTAATTCCAAGGAAGCGTTGGTGGACAATGTTTTATATAGAAGCCTGGTATACGCTCAAGGCTTGAAGTGTACCCTTTGGGGTACAGGTGAAAAGTCAACAGAGGCAGCAGACCTTTTCGGTTTGCGATACAACCCTTCCCCGTGGGGGAATAGGAGGAAATGACAGGCATAGGGTAAAAACATACACTTGGATACTGTCCAGCGTTGCGAACTGGTATAAGTCCGTCCGAAGGGTGTATGGGTGTGTAGTGTGGCAGACTACGTGCATATCCTTGGGGTGGGAGTCCCCTAAAAGTTACTTTTCACGCTAGTTGTAAAGCTACCGTTGGCGGTCTAAAGTCCGCATGAAAAAAAGCTGATAGCAACTAACAAAATAATTTTATTTCCGCAATGCGGGGAAAGAGGTATTTATATGAAGATTAACTTTTTAGCAAACTTTGAGAAAGTAACTATCAACGCTATTGCGCCAGCGGTACAGTATGAGGCTAACCTGATGCTTCAGACTATGAATGATGAAGCAATCGCTAAACAGGATAAAATCATCTCTAATCAAAAAGGTGGTTACTCTGAGGACGAAATTAAGGTAGCAAAGGACAAAAAGAGTAAACTGGAAGCCGCTAACGCTGAACTTGTAATTGCTAATGCTGAACTTGAGCCACGTTACAAGTCTACACTGGAAGTAGTTACCAGTGCTAACAATGGTCATGTATCTAACGACCTTGTAGCGTTCCGTAACATTTTACGGCTTGTAGCTTGCTCTGATAATAGCAAGTTTTTCCGCTATGCCATTATCACAGACGTTGACTTTTCAACGTTCTATAACCTGTTTGAAAAGTGCCATTCTATCGATGGTGACTTTGATGACAATGGTATGCGTGTATACCTTAATCAGGCTTGGAACACCCATAAAGACATCAAAGCTGAGATTGAAAAAATCCTTAAAAAGATGTTTTCACTCGTTGCTGACAGTGATTTAACCAAAAAAGTTACTATCAGATTTAACAAAACAGACCTTGGCATCTTACATGAGTGTTACGTCACAGGTCTGACCGTTTCTGCTAAAAAGGATAAAAACGGTGAGGTAGTAGTGGGTGATTATAAATTTAGAACTGTAATCACTCGTAAGAAAGACAAGGATGGCAATGATAAGTTTGAAGGTGACAAGTTCAAAGAACTCATTGCTAAAATTGCGTTTGGAAAACTGTATGCATAGTTTTCACAGGACACAGCGGTTTAAGGGCGGTTCAACTCCGCCCGTGTCTAGTTATAAAAAATATAAACAATTTACGGAGGTAAAATAACATGAATATGGTTCAGGTACAGAAAATGTTAATAAACGTATACCGTGATTACATCGGTATGGGCAGAAGGCAGAGCGAAATGGATAAAAGCGTTCTGTCTTTTTTAATGCAGGAATATTCCCAGACTTGCATGGACTGGGAAGAAATCCAGTGGCTCTGGATCCAGTATCTTAAAAAGGGTGTATTGGATCTTCCAGAGGCAATGAAAAGAGCCAAATTAAGAATAGAACAGGAGACAGCGGTATGTGTAAGGTAAAAGTGTATCACACAATTTCCAGGGAAGTATTTCACGGAATGCAATTTGCACCATTTTCTATCCGTGCGGTATTTGAGAACGGAACGGAGCTTATATGCTCTGAATTTTCCAGAACTGAAAGCGGTATAACAATGTACCTGTACAACGGAAGTGGTGCATGGAAACGTATCTGCAATAACGGCATTTATGCGGATTTAATGGAAAAGTATTACCGCCGTTGGTTCAAAGAAAAACATGATAACCTGGACTATGCAGCCATGATGAAGCATGACCGGAAACGCAAAACAGGTTCTGCCGGTCAGAGGCTCACACCATTCTGCGGACAGGTCACAGACTACGAATGTGCAAAAGTTCCATTACATGATTTCCGCAGAGTATGGAACTAACAAAGGGAGGTAGCGAAATGTTAGAAATAGATAATGATATTAAGATTATTGCAGACGCAATTAACACTTTTGGAAGTTGTACTATGCACATTCTTCCAAAAGACAAAGAAGAGAAATTAACAGAACTGGGATATGAAATATCCCGTAAAAGTTGGGGAATCATTATAAGATAATTGGAGGTAGCGAAATGAGTTTTGTTTGGGTTATGTTTGTATTCTTTGGCGGAGTTGTTTGTGGTTCAATGATAAATGACAGATAAGGAGAAATGCGTTATGAAAAGAGAAATGACTAGGGGAGAAATGAGACTGTATTTAACTGGCAATGCCAGTGTATGGGTAGGCAAGACATTTGCACATGGTAAAAACATGCGCATGGTATCCAGGTTCACAGAAGAGGCAGATTACACCTGTGAGTATGATGGTGAGGATCTGGGTGATGGATTCTGTACACATGATGTAGACGAGGCACTTGACTGGTTATTCGGTGTACGGAAATCAAACTACCAGAAGCATTATTTCTACTTTGCGTCCGGTGATAATGTAAAATCAATTTGCTTTTATACATCAGAAGATGCCTGGAAGTTTGTAAAAGAATACGCAAATTGTGGTTATGATTGCGTAGTGGAAAGATATATTTAAAGGCAGACCATGCTCTGCCAGCTCTGAGTTATGGAAACCGCTACGAGGTTCAGAGTAGGTAACGGAATTTATTTCGGCTAATATCCATAGGCAACTTGTAAACCAGTATAAAAACCGTTATACTTGATTTATAAAAGTGAAAGGCGGTGGAAAGGAATGGAAGAAATGAGCGATAAAGAGTTACTACAGAAAAACGTAGAAGAGTTTTCACGCCTACAGAGTTACATGATACTGGCAGAAAAGGATTCTAATGTTTACAAGGCAATGAAAGTACGCTATGTTGAACTGAAAGTGATTTTAACAGCATGTGGCGTAAATCTTACGGAATTGGATATTATAAAAGAATAATCCGTCCGGGATACCAGGAGCAAGGGATATAAAAATTCCTTGCTCTTTTTATGTCTAAAATACAGAGTGTGTTTAGGTTAATATCTAGTATGACGGCAGAAGAGAAATTTTCTGCCGTTGATAGTGGGTATTAGCACGTTGACAACACGTTGATAACATGCTAAAATGTAAAAAGAAAGAAGGTAGGAGGAATTAAAAAATGGCAAGAAAACAATGGAGTACCACATATGACGAAGACATATTGAGGGATTTTCAAAAAAATTGTGACGAATACGGAATGAAAGCAAACACTGTATTAGAAGCTTTAATGAAATATTTTATACAAGGAAATTGCAAAATTGTAATTGACAAAACAGGAGTTAGTATTGAAGCTAAAGGAGGCAAACAACCATAACCATAACCGGTTTATACACCAAAGACAACAACTTCACCACCATCTACACCGCAGACACCATGTACCAGATTGCTTGTAACACAGGTGACTGGTCTTACGTAAAGGTAAATGACCGTTTACCAGACGGTCATATCTTAACACCGGAACTCTTCCAGGAATGGAAGGCAGAATGTACTGAAACAGGTACATTTGAACTCTCAGAAGAATAAGGTAAAACCAAATAACCACGCAAGCAAAGGCACCCACCAGAGAATATCTAGTAGGTGCTATTTTTATAGGGAAACCAGTGTCATAAGTATCAGCTTGACAATACAACAAATTTGATGTATTGTAAAGGTAGAATACAAAGGAGGAAGTTTTAAAGTATGACACGATCTTTTATTGAGACACCAACGTTTACATCAAATTGGAATGAATTAGGATTGACTGACGAGGATTTAAGAACTCTTCAAAATGATCTGTTAGAAAATCCTAAAATGGGTGATGCTATTCCTGGAACTGGCGGAATAAGAAAAATTCGTATTCCAATGGAGAATAAAGGAAAGGGAAAACGTGGTGGCGCAAGAGTAATATATATTGATGTAGAAATTAAAGAAATAATTTATTTTATCAATGTATATTCTAAAAACGAAAAAGATAATTTAACAGAAGATGAAAAAAAGGCTTTTAAAGCCTTGGTGAAAATTTTAAAGGAGAGATAAAAATGAGTAAATTCTTTGACGAAACAATGCAAGGTTTACTTGAAGCAATTGCAATTGACAAAGGACAAATTCCAATGAAAAAGGTAGAGGGCTTATCAGCCCCTACCTTACGGGCAGAAAATATAGAAAGTAATTTGATCGATAATATCATTGCATTACGGAAAGAGAATAATATATCTCAAACGGAATTAGCTGATTTGACCGGAAGTAATCAGCAAACAATTTCACGTTTTGAAAAGAAAGCGCATAGTCCATCATTAGTTTTATTTGTTAAAATTATTGATGCACTTGGATATGAAATGCAGATTGTGAAAAAATAATAAAATTCGTGTCATACAAATAAATACAAAAGAGATTATAGCATCTATAGAAATATAGGTGCTATTTTTATACCCAAAATTAAGGAGGCAATGCAAAATGAAAAAACAGTACAATGTATTAATCCAGGACAAGGCAACCGGATGTATCTCAATCGAAACTGTCACAGCAGAAAACCGATCAGCAGCAATGCAGATGGCGGAAACCTTGCACAAGGGGATTGTGAGAGATACAGTTGAGTGTATTTAAGGAGGACAAAGGCAAATGAAAAAAGAGAAAATGGATTTAGAACCAATTATCTGTGGAGCAACATTGATCGCAGCTGGTGCATTTCTGTTAGGTACTTGTTTAGGAACTAAACAGGCAGAACGGGATTTATATCCACTGCCTACAGTCGTAACGGAAATTGACCGCAGTATAGATAAAGTAATCTGTACAGATTACAACGGATATGAGTGGTCATTCTACGGCTGTGAGGATTGGCAAGAGAATGACATCTGCACTCTGCTTATGGATTCACGGAAAACGGAGAAGATATATGATGATGTCATTGTACAGACCAGATATTCTGGCAGTGTAGAATCTATGGTTGATATGGAAGCTGTGACCGACTTCCAGGCAAATAATGATGCACTGTATTTGTATCTGGCAGACGGTACAGGTTACTACTGGGAAAGGTGAACTACCCATCACCTAAAGGTAATTGGTTTTCTGGCTGGTTATTTATAAAAATAGAAGGGAGAGTAAAGATGAAAGACTTAAATGTATCATTATTATCTTTGTTAGAGATGGAAAAAGATTTATTAAATGATATTGCTTTTAATAATGAATCTGCTTCCGAATTTGAAAAGGTTGGCAATTTAAAGATTGCTAAAAATTACAAAGATGAAAAATTCAGAGCGGAAATGCGGCTTGTAGAATGTAGAAGAGAAATCAAAAGATATTTTGACTTTCTCAATGTAAATTACTAAAGAAGGGAGAGTAAGCATATGTGTCAGAGAGACTACAAAGAGAAACGGTTTGCAATGACTGCAGCAAAGCAGTTGGGTTATGGAGATGCGGTCATAGAACGGATCAGACAGAGCAATTCGCTCTATGAGATTGACCGTATCATGAGAACCGCACGGCTTAACATGCCATGGAGATAGGAGGTAAGAAATGACAAGAGAACCAGAAGTAGTTATGTACTACACACTTGAAGAAGCTAAAAGATTGATCCGCCGTGAGGATGTACGGAAACGCAAACGGTTTTGGCGCAGTGCTAAACAGAAAATTGTAGGTGCTGCGCTGATTGTGGCTACGGTATTGAGCGGTGAGATTGCAGCTATGGTGTTCGCTGTGATGTTAGGACTGTATCTGATCTTTACAAAAGAGAAATGGATGTAGGGATTATTTTTGCTTGACAAAACACACTATATGATGTATTATGTGGTCACAAAAGAGAAAGTGAGGGAAATTTAACACATGATACTACACCATTATGAGTCAAGTTCTGGCAGAGATTTAATTATGGAATACCTATACAGCTTAACAGAAGAAGAAAGAGTTGATGGTATGTCTGTAATGGATCATATGGAAAATAACGAGTTTGACCAAATTGAATTTAAACGATGGGAAAAGAAAGTATACGAGGTATACTTCCAGAAACATAACCGCATATTCTATATTACGGTAGATAAAGAAAATGTTTACTTACTCCATGCATGTCGAAAACAGAAAAATAAAACTGAAAAGAGAGACGCAGAAATAGTTCGGAAACGTGCAACAGAGTTAGGCAAGATAACTGGAAAGAAGTATATTTAGGAGGTGTAAATATGCCATTCAAGACAGTATGTATTAAGGACGAAATTGAAAAGCAGCGTGAAAACGATCCGGCATTCAGAAAGGCATGGGATGATTCCCGTGCCGAGTATGAATTGATCGGACAAATGATCCGATTACGGAAACAGGAGAGTATTACACAGAAACAACTTGCAGAAATTACAGGAAATACACAGCAGTTTGTTTCACGGATTGAACGGAAAGAAACCATCCCAACAATTAGAATGTTTAGCAAATTGTTAAATGCTCTTGGTTATGAATTACGGATCGTAAAAAAGGGAACTGTATAAAATAAATAGTGTAGTATCATAAATATCAATAGCATCTTACAGAAATGTAGGGTGCTATTTTTATACCCAAAAATAAAAATTCAAAGAGAAAAAGGAGAAATATATTATGTGTAAAATCAACGGAAAGAAATTAGCAAACTTTAGAACAGAGAACGGAATGACACAGGCACAGCTGGCAAAGAAGTTGGGTATGACTGCATCTACTATTTACAACTATGAAAGCGGAAAGTCAACTCCATCTGATGAAGTGGTAGAAAAAATCTGTATGCTTTTACGGATTAACAAAGATGAAGTTGAAATCAAAAATGTAGATTATGATTTCAAATCTGGAAGTAATAGCATAATTGATCATGCACGGAAAGTATGGAAAGATAATCGCCACAGAACACCTGTTGATACAGAAGAATATATTTCAAAACGTAGAAAGGCAGATGAAACCGAAGAAAAAGAAATTGTTGAAATCGAGTCAAAACTCGAACAGCCGGTATCTTTTGCAGGTAAAACATATATCCAGATTAAGCCGGTTTATATTCATGTTCCAAATTGGCAGAGAAATACAGATTTTGCAAAGGCAGAAGTAATTGCAAGACAGTATGATCCTAACAAGTACGATCCAGTAAAAGTATATAGAAATAATGGAAAATTATATGTTTCAGATGGCGCCCACAGAGTAGTTGCAGCGGTTATGAGAAATGAATTAATAAAAAAGGACTTGATGATTATTGTTGAAGTTCTGGACTGCAACGAAGAAGAAGCAAGAAAAATCTTTTTGTATCAGAAAGCAGGCAGAAAAGACATGACGGTAAGCGATATGTACAGAGCTGCTATTGGTAACAAAGAAGTTGACTATATGAAGTTAAAAGAAATCTGTGAAAGCAATAACATCCAGATTACAGCAGAAGAAAATTTAATCGAAAATCCAATTGGTAAATTAACCCCTTCCAGATCTGCATTACGCCTTGCAAATGCAAATAATAATATTATGCAGACTGCAATTGGATTAATGAAGGATTTAGGCTGGACGGGATCACAGAAAAATGCTTTTACAATGAGAAACTTCCATGTACTTAGAAAATTACTGGCTAATTATGGAAGTGATGTAGAGCGTCAGCTGTTAGTGAACTGCAAAGGCGCAGCTTTCTATGAGGCAAAAGTAGCACCAGTTAAGAGTGATGCGGAGTTATATGACATCTTATCAAGTGAAATCAATAAATAATATACATAAGTTTTGAATAATTATACATAGTTAGACTTTGCGGGCAAGGCAACTTGTCCGTGAAAATGTAATCATGTAAATGCAAATTCAAGGAGGAACATATATGAAAACAACAGTTACTTATCAGAACGTAGGAATGGTTAGTATGAGAGCAAGAAAGAAAATCGGTTTTGAAAAACCGGTTCTTTTATGGGTATCTTATGAACCGGTAATTGAAAATGAAAATAGAGTTATAAAAATCAATCTTAGAGGACTGGAAAATCCATTACCATTCAATTCTCTCAAGACTGATACATACGGAAGTGGCAGATTACATCAATGGTTAGAAGATCATGGATGGAAACTAATCGGTCAGTTTAGATAGGTAATTAGATAATGTACTCAATCATAGGTGCAAATGAACGGTAGAAACCTCTTAGTCGAAGGTACGTTTTTCTCAGAAAGCGAAATTGATTGAGTACATTAATGTGATTATGTATCACAAAAATAAAAGCGAAAGGAGAATAGTATATGTGTCAAAAAGTGAAAATGGCACCTGTGTCAAAAGTGAAGTTTACTCAGGCTTTACGAGGACATGGCTATGTACTTGCCCGAACTAATGGTGGTCATGAGACCTGGAAAAAAGTGGTCACTAAGACCTGTACGATTCCAAGTCACGGAACGGATATTTCAGCACCATTAGCGAAAAGGTTAAGTAAAGAACATAATTTAGATTTATTTTAAGGAGGCAAAAGAAATGGCAGATTACAAAGTACGGTTAGTTGCTGGGCGGTATTGTCTGGCAGAAACAAAAAAACAATTGGATTGTAGGTTGTGGCTATAATCCAGACAGACCAGAAGGACAACAGTGGGAGCAGGGTAAATATTTCTCTAAGGCAAATGGTTTAACTGGTCTCTTAAGTTTACACGAAGCAACGGAATATATGTATAGTCGTCTGGACGAAAACTACATTCCAAGAGAAAGGTTAATCGAGTTGGCAACACGGTTTAAGGACTGTGCTAATGGAGATGAGGATCTTGAGTATGTAAAAGATGATATGGAAGACAACGAGCTTAAATTCTTTGAGATTGATGATGATATCTTGTTAGAGGAGAATGATTTATGATGCCTACATATTCATTAATCAATTATTTTGATGTATGGGGAAATGCAAAAGATGGTTGGGAAGTCAATAATCTCTGTACAGAGAAAACTGGGATCACCATTACTGATAATGTGACCGATAAAGAGATTTTAGATTATCTTGTGCAAATTGGTTTTCTCGCGACATCTGATATGCGAAAGGTAAAAATAGATACTACTGACGGTGACATGATGGAAATTTACGCAGTTAAAGGTATGCAGCCTTTAGGCAGATTGCAGAGGGAATGGAAATGAAAAAGAAACCACGGTGGAAAGATTTACCTTTTGATGAACGGATGGATAAGAAGTTAAAACAGTGGGGATTATCCGAAGAAACACGAGAAAGGGTAAAACAGAAAATTAAAAAACGGAAACAATTAGTAGAAGTATAAAATTCGCATTTCTTTAGAAAGGATGGTAGATATTATGAGATTAGCAGTAACATGGGAAATGGCAGGATATGTAGATGTAGAAGCTGATACATTAGAAGATGCAATGGAAAAATTCAAAAAAGAGTGTGATTATATTAAGCTTCCAAACGGAGATTATGTAGATGGAAGTTTTAGATTGTCAACAGAAGATGTTGATGAAATGGAAGCTATTGTAGATTTTTAATGAAACTAAGATTTACAAGGAAGAGGAGTGAAGACAAATGGATATTGAAAAACAGAAAGCAGAAGCAAGAGACAGAAACAATTTAGTAGATCACATAATCAAACTCATTGAATCAGATGATAAACGGTATTCGTTTGAGTGGTCATGTGGCAATGCAATGGAAATTTACGATAAAGAAAAAGAAGTCGGATATGTATTACACATCGATAAGATTGAGTATGATGCAGATGGAAATGCAACAAATTTATAAAGAAGGAGTGATAAGGATGACAGATATAGGTGCAATTATGCATTGTCATGATGCAAAGAAAGATGCGAATAGCTTTGATAATTTGATGAATGAATTTAAATCTATTAAGAGAGATAAGAAAATTATTCAAGATATGGAATTATCTGACGAGGCAAAACAGAAATGTTTTGAAGATTTAGATAAACAATTGTTAGATGTAAAAGAAAGAATACATAATGCAATTGATGAAATGTAATCTAGCCACTAAGCAAAGGCAACCAGAGAATATATAACTGGTTGTCTTTTTTAGTACAAAAAAAATGGAGGAATAGACATGGAAATTACAATTAGAAACATCACAAAGGATACAATGGTTGATTTTAACAATGACCATACAATTACATTGCCTATGGACGAAGAGAAATTACGGAATATGTTAGGCAATGATGAGTGGATTATTGTTGATGCACCTGTCGGAGATGAATTTACGAATATTGAAAAGTTAAATGCATTGTTAAATGAAACTGATGAAGATAATTTACGAATTTTAACAAAGGCTTTTTTGCTTAATGAAATAATGGAAAGTGGATTTGATAATTTCTCGATTGTTGATTTTGATGCAGAAACTTCACAGTATAACGGAGGTAATGGAGTCATAGTTGATGAAGAGTGGTATGGAAGAGTACTTCATGATTTGGGATATATAAATTTCCCATTCGCATATACAGAAGATATGGAAGACTACGTAAAATGGGAACAACTTTGGTATACAGCGAATAGTGAAGGTTGGTGCAATGTTAGATATAACGGAAATATATATCTTGTAAAAAGGTGGTGTTCATAATGTTAAATATCAAATGGGATAACGGAGTTACAGGATATTTAAGCGAAAGCGAAAAAGAACTATGTGGAAGGATTGATAGAGAAATCAGTGCTATCAATGCAGTAAGCAAAACGGAAATATCTGTAGTAATCAGTATTGAAGGTGGTAATCAATTCCACATAAAGAAAGATACTGGTTCACTGATTGGATATATGAACGCAGAACAGTGTTGGTATGCATTGAAGGGAATTATGACAAGTTTGTTATACATGGAAAGGCAGATTGATTAGTATGTATAAGAGAAAAACTAAAGATTGTTATGCAATCGAGGGAAATTGTGGTTATGGATGGGACATTGAATGTAATTGTGAAGATAGAGCAGATGCAAAAGCACAGTTGAAAACATACAGAGAGAATGTAAGTTATCCTGTGAGAATTAAGAAATGGAGAGAAAGGATTGATGATTAGTATGAAATATACAATAGATACATTAAGAGAGATTAACGCAAGATTTTGTGGTTCGCATATACTTATGAATTACGATGTAGATAAGGCAAATATGTATGTCGAACTTATAGAAAATACACGGTCTGAAAAGACTCCAAGTGTAGGTGATTGCGTTAGATATACAAATGAATATGGAGATTACTATGGAACAGCTCATATTGAAAAAGCAGATGTGAATGAAGTTTATATCTGTGAACAACCATATACACCTTTTGTTCATAAATATGAAGGCAGAATCAGTTGTAATACAAGTGGTGGAGCATGGACACATTTACCAACAAGAGAACTGAAATATATAGGTAAAATTGAAAAGAGATTTTGTGATTGGGGTAATTGCGGATGCTGTGCAGATGGTGCTATTGATTTTATAGCAGAAGTAAGTTTATGGGAATATGTAGATAGTAAAAATCCTTTTGTAAGTGAAAATGGATATAAGTTCACAACAAAGGATTTTGATAAACAGTATATATCATTCAATCCTAAAGATGATGCATCTTATGTATATTTTGGAGAAGGTTGTGCATGGAAAAGTAAAACAGATTTATATGCTTATCTGAGAGCATATAGAGCAGAAATTTTCAAAGGATATTGGCAGAATCAGTTCATTGTGTGGACTTGGAAAGAGAAACAACATCATGTATCACCAACGGAATTTGGTAGTCTTAAATTAGAAGAAGATACATGCATGATAAATGGTGACATCATGAGATGTAAAAGAAAATATGATGAAATTACTCATACTGTACACACATATTATGTTTGGTATTGGGACGATCCAACTAAAGACTTCTTTGAGGCAAGTGCAGAACAGAATAAAATAAGAGAAAAATATTATACACTTGATAGAAAAACTCCAACATATATTGTTGCAAGAGAGGAAATAAAGTCTGGAATTGAAATTCCAAAACATGGGGAGGTGTAAACTATGCAAATTCTTGACAAAGCAACTACACCAGACGGTATAGAAATTGAATTACATGATTTGAGCGGAGAACATAAACTGCCAGATTATAACGGATTGGTAATTGTCTTTCGTACAATTGCAAAGAAAACATTTCCACCTAATCTTGGATGGTATGCACAAAAAGAAAAAGAATTTCATTCATGTATTTGTTGCTATAAAAATTATACATCAGATATGTTAAAGGCAGATTATGAGAAATTAAAAAATGGTACAAAAACTCTTGCAGATTTGAAATCATATTTTTGGAATGGAAATAGAGATTGTTATGTACTTGGGTTGGAAGGGAGTAAAAGTTATGCTGAAAACATTAAAGGAAATGTTAATTGAAGCGGGTTATCCTGAAAGCGAAATGTATCATCCTTCGTATGGATCTGATTTGTATGTATATGTAACACCGCTTACAACAAAGGTGATTGAAGAATGGTGTAAGGCACATGATTACAGAATGGCTTGGCATTGTCCTACATTTAAAGACCAGATAACAGGCAAAATGATGTATGATTGTGCATTTCAGTGGTATGAAAATTAGCAGATAGGAGCGTGATTATATGGCATATTACAGTAGTCCACGAAAGTATGAAAACGCAACTGGCAAAAGATTTACAGATAAATGCCCATGCATACATATGACAGGAAGTGTTAAAGGCATGGTTAAATTAGGCTTTTGGAATAAAGATAGTGATAAGGTAAGACATGGAAACTGGATTTATCAGCAACCATAAATCACAGGAAATTGCTAATTTCAAACAGAGAATAAATAAAGGCAGATGCAGAAATGTATCTGCCTTATTAAATAGGAAAGGATAGGTAAAATATGATAGCAAATGGGAATTATATGCGAAGAGAAATTGCATACTGTGGAGAAAGAGAACTTGAAGAAATGGGTTATTTGCCTGTTAGAGAAAATATAGATGAAATTTTAGATCATCTTTTACGGATTGCATCGGATAATCCTCATCTCGAAGGTAAATGGGAAGAATATCATAAGGGTGTATACCAGGACAACTATTATGATTCCATTGATGGAATAGAGTATTTAGTTCAGCATGATATTGTGACGAATACCTGCGTATTATACGAATTGAAAGGAAAATAAAAGGTATAAGTATGCATAAAAATTTTTATGGATGGAGTTTAGAAAGTGTGCATGAGGGAACTGTAGATACAAAGTATACAGTTGAATATATCAACGATTCTAAAATTGCTGATGAATTAGAACGGAGCGGCGATCCGGCTTTGTATAACAAAAGAGAATTTGATAATGCAGATGAAGCGTTTGCCTATTATTTGAGATGGTATATGGATGATACATGTATCATTTTGAACTTGTGGGAAACGATTTATGTAAATAATGAAATGGTTCTTGAACAGAGAATAGAACCAGTTGGCTATACTAAAAATGTTATGCGTGAAATTGTCAGTAAAGAAATGAAAATGCGTATGGAAACTGCTGAAGAAGAAGCAGAACGGTTAAAGACTTCGAATGAATTGTATAAGAAGTTTATTGATAAATTTAACGCAAAAGAAATGTTTAAAGAATTTGTAAAGTAGGAAATGGAGGTAAATTGATATGAAACTTGAAATGTCAACAGATTTTCTTCATTTGATTGAACCTGGGATGTATGGAACAGAGCTGGGCAAAGCCTTATATGATGTTGAAGATGAATACATAAAGGATTTTAAAGATGCAGTCGTTGATTATGGTATTGATAAAATCAACGAGATATTATCAGAAGAATCAATCGTAATATTCTTTGGAAAATGCAAAGCAGAAAATGGAAAATTAAGTAGTCCACGGTTTTACAATTACGAAAATGACTCTATTGAATTTGATTTGATTGTACCTGAAAAAACAATTGATCTAATACGCAATGCAGAATATAATGATGAGTTCTTTAAATGGACTAAAGAGAATTATGGTTCTTATGACGGATTCATTTCTTTCTTTCCTTATTCTAAAGAGAAATTTGAAAATGCTTTAGAAACTAATGGCCTGGATTTAAGCCGTGCGGTTGCGATGGTTATTATGAAAGCCATTGAAAATAATATTGGTGAAGAGGAAATGTTAAGGCATCAGAGAGAATTTGAAGACGATGTTATGGAAACTGGTAATAAAAATGGTTGGTATATGGTTGAGGAGGATAGTTGATATGACTACAGAAATATTAAAAACCAAAATAGACGAAATATTAAAAAACATGTATGGAGTAAATGAAGATGGTGGCATTGAAATTTACACAGATTACAGAGATAGGGAATTATCAGATAGTTTTTTAAAAAAGATATTTGAGCATGATAATCCAAGAGAAGCATTTAATGATGAATTGGCTGAATGGGCCAATGATTATGAACAGAATTATGGAGAAAATGAATTAGAAAAAGATATCCGTAAAGAGCTAACAGAAGAAGAGGAAGAATATTTTACAGAACATTTTGATGAAATCCGAGAATATGTAAAAGAAAATACATATTTTTATTATGACGCAGATGATTTTAATAATGAAGTAAAAGTAAATATCATGGTAGATTGTGGTAATTGGAATTATGATTGTGTTTGTGATAATGTGCTGAATTGGTATGGAAATTCAGGAGATGGAAACATTGATAAAGAGTCGTCTATGCTGTGGTTAGCAAAAACACAAGGTAAAGCAACTGCATTAAGAAAAGCTTGTAAACAAGCACATAGGGATGACGGATATTATGTAGATAGAGATAAGAATAAAGACAAATTTATTGAAAGCTGCATACAGGAATTTGAAAATCTTCCATCACATATGGCAACTGTAACATTTCTTGTAAAAATGCCGTTATTTGATTTATTTGATTTAATCGAATTACAGAATAAAGAATATGACGAAAAAGGAAAATATGATCCACGAAAGAATGAAAAATCAAAATCTTATATAGTTCTTGGAAAAGAAACAATGTGTGGGTTATATGATTCTTGGTCTGGCGGTGGTTCTGTATTAGAAGTAGAACTGGATAAGGATGTTAAACTTCCTATTAAATATGCAATCTTTTGCGTAGAGGGATGTAAAATGCATGGATATGATATTGATGAAGTTTATGGGCTGATTGATAGTTGTTGGAAAGAAACAGTAAAGGAAATAAAAGAGGTTGCATAAAACCTGATGAAAGAACGGTTTTGTGAATAGAAAGCGAGGAAGATATTATGAGATACTACGAAACAAAAATTGGAAAGATCATTGAGGAAGAGTTTGATTCACGGATGGGTAATGCAGTATTTGCTTATATAATGAGTAACGGAATCGATGCGATTAAAGAATATACGGATGAAGAAATTGCCAAAATCAAAGGCAATGCATTATGCAAAGCAGAGTTCAACCAGGCATTAGTTAGATGTGCCAGAAGAATTTGTAGGGAATGTAAATGGATTGAGATGATCGAATTTATTCGACTGCACTTATGGTGTACTCCAACGGTACATGATGTGTATCTGTACAGAGAAGATTATACGGAAGAAACTTTTGCTGAATTATTAAATTCACTTGACTTAGAAGAAGAGGATGTAGGAAACGAAATCAAATTGTTCGCAGTTGTTGATAAAGAATGTTTAAAAAGTGATGGTGAATAATATGAAAAATAATAATCAGTTGTCAGAGCAGAAGTTAAATGATATTGCAATATATATGGATGACAACATCAGGGAAGAGTTACATTTCAGGCTTGCTCCATGTGAGCCTGATTTGTTTTTACGAGAATATGTAAAGAGAAATCCTGCTTTTGCGGAATTACTTAAAACTGAATTTGGAATTGAGGTGGAAAGTAAATGAGATATTTAACATATTACAAAGAGTATCCAATATATGAGCCAGCAGAAGGCGGATATTATTATGCTGGAAATGAAGTAGCACAAAGCGAAAGAATGTCAAAACGAAAATGTAGGTCGCGTTTTAATGAGATATGGAAAGAATGTGAAAAGGAAAACATTGAAAATGGATTTACGGAAGATGTAGATTGGGCAGAGATTCATAATCGAACCGGAATTCATCCGTGGATTAAATATGGTGATGATTGTATCTGTAGAAACTCAAATTACGTTGGTCATGGTGAAAGTTATGTAATCGAAAGAAAACTTGGAAGTCAAAGAAAAGGTTGGGAACCATATTGTTAGGGGGGGGGGATACAAGATGACAAGATGCTATATTTGCGGAGTTTCCGATGAAATTGTTCCTAATTATCAACAGACATACAAAGGTAAGATAAATGGAAAGCCAAAACGTAAAACAATTCGAATATGTAATTGTTGTGGTGCTTGGTTGCCATATGAAGATATAAGAGAAAAAATTTCAGAAAATCGTGGATGGGATCAAGAATAAATGGAGATGTGGTAATTATGATGACAGAAGAGAGATTTAGGCAGACGAGTTGGAAGATGTCTTACGAAGAATATAAGAAGTGTTATTGTCCAGGCTGCAACAGAAAGGATTGCCCACACAGAGAAGCTTTTAGGAGAGTACCTGTTATTGATGGTGGCTTGGGCCTGTGTCCAAACTTAAATGGAAAATAAAACAATGAGAGAATATATAAGAGGTAGAGAAATCTGCCTCTTATTTTATTGGAGGGAAAATATGAAAGCGTATAAATTGTTACGAAAATTGTCAGATGGGAAATTATATCCGCTATTCATTCATAAAACATATTCAACACCATTTAATGAGTGGATGCAGGCGGAATGCTATCCAACAAAGGGGTTTGCGGTTCGATGTGGATGGCATTGTACATTTAGACCTGTAGCACCGCATTTATCAATGAGACTTGCAAATGGAGAACAGAGAGTATGGGTTGAATGTGAAGTTGATGATTTTAGTACATATAATCGCCCAGAATCTCAGGGTGGAACATGGATCTTAGCACAAAGAATTAAAATTATAAAAGAGTTAAATGATAATGATGTTATGGAAATTCTACAGAATGCAGCTTAGGAGGGAAAGAAAATGAAGAGATATTTATTATGTGAATTAGATGATGAGCATTATGCGGAACCTGAATTCTATATTTACGATTCAAGGGAAGGTGCATTTAAAGATGCAGTAGAAGATTGTATCAATGCAGCAGATGGTGGAGATTTCCAGATGAAAGTTGAAAACAATCAGAATCGTATTTCTGTTAATTTTGATTATGAGAAGTTCTTTGTTACAGAAATTAAAGAACTGGATTTGGATGACGGAAATTATGCGATTATTCGACACCATGCTTATGAAGGTGTTGGTTTTGAAGTATTATTTCAGGGAACATACGATGAGTGTGTAGAGAAACGAAAAGAATTTATCAAAAAGGCATTTGAAGAAAATGATTATTCTGGTGGAGATAATAGTGATTTCGATATGGAAAATGATGCTTGTATTGATACTGGTATTGAGTGGGAAATTTACTCAATTGTGAAACTGCCGGAAAGTGAGGGATGAATATGACGACAATAAAGATTTATTGCAATAAGCGAAATCATAATAAGTATATTGAGGTTCGAAATGATGGTCACTATCACAATTCTGTGCGGCAATACATGGAATGGAAAGATGAAAATGTGAAAAATCTACTTGGTGATAGGCGGTTGCACAGATGGAAAATAAAAAATTTACAGGCTCTATTAGAGGATTATGAGGAGGTGTGAGTATGGAAAAGAAAACATTAAATATTCACGAATTTTTAAAACAGTTTGAAAAGGAATATGAATTTCTGTATGACCATAATGATAATGTTGCTGGTGTAAGGGAAGCAACGGATGCATTTGATGAGTTTTTAAAAACGCATAAGGATTTTGTAAGTGAGTTCGTAAGGTTCAGAGGAGATTTTATTTCCAGCGATAGGGAAGCAGCTGCGTTCATGTTTGCTTTAGAAAATATGGGAGGTCTGGACTGATATGGCTAACGGATATGGATTAATGAATAGTTTAAAATTAGCAGAGAGAATTTGTAATTGTATTTCAGACGGTTATGATGATGAGGAATACAGAGAAGAGACAATAACAGCTTTATATAATGAACTTTCACAGATTGATGGTAATAGTTATATTAAAGCTGCATTTGTGAAATTATGTGAAACAATCGAAGAGTTAGAAGCGTAATCGGAATAAATTAGAAGCTACGGAAATGGAGGAATAAAATATGGATAAACGGATTCCAGAATATACGATTATAACACGGAACAAAGTGTTAGAAAACGACATAGAAGATGTATTAAAAGAGCAGAATGAAAAAAGAGAAATTTTAGGACTGAATGGAAACGAGTATATTTGTCATTTCTTTGGTGCTAGTCCTGAGTATAAGTTAATCCCAACTATTGATATAGCAACTGAATATTTGAATATAAAAGACGGTGTAGATCTAGTTCAGTTCTGCAATGGAAATTATGGATTTGTAGCATATTGTAACGGAAAAGAAGATGCTTTTGAGATTATAGGTTGAGGTGATGATATGAGTTTTAATGATATTTGTAAGCCAATTCCAACTTATGCAGAATGAATAGCAATTTCATTTTAAGATTGGAGGACAAAATTATGGATAATATCATAGTAATTACATTAAATGCAAACGATGAACAGATAAAAACAGTCTTGACGGCGGATGAATTAATCTATGCTTGGCAGCACGATATAGATATTCCAACCAATGATGATACTGTTGTTAGTTGCGTGTTAAGTGAAACGCAGTTGTATTTTGAAACATTTGGTGAGTTAATGGAAGCTTTGACTGGAAGTGATAGGAAGGATGGTTGATTTATATGAAGAAATTCAAGGTTAGATGTTATGAGTGTTATGAAAGATTTTATGAAGTAGAAGCAAACAGCAAAGAAGAAGCTGAAGAGAAACTGATTGATGCTATTATTGAAGGTAAAGAAGATCCGCCAGATCAGTGTTATGACAGTGGAGCAGACGCTACAGAAATGGAGGAATGATTATGGAAAATATTACAGTAAGAGAATGGGTAAATAAATTTAATAATAAAGAGTTTGAGTCTAAAAACAGAGTAATTCAGTGTAATGCAGGTTGGTATGATTGGTTTTGCTCAGATGATGCATTAGCTGGAAGGCTGAAGAAAATGGGAAATATTATAAAAGATATTAAGAGTGATTACATTCTTGATAATTTCAGAGTGTGGTTTAAAAATAATTGTCCTTGTGATTATCCGTTGTATGATGATTTTAGATTTGAACCAATAATGGAAAACGGAGAAGATGCAGATGATTCAATTCGTGATCAAATATATTTTGGTGTACGGTGTGGACATCCATTTGGAAGTGAGTATATGTATGAAATATTTACAGCAAGGAATGGATACTTAGTTGAATTTAAGTGTAAAAATAAAAAGGAAGTATTAAGTGTGATTGAACAACTTGCAAAGGATTTTTTTAGAAAGGAGTTGAGTGATTTATATGTTATTAGATAAAAAGATACAGGATATTTTAGAGAAGAATGAATTCAATTTTGATGAAGAAATTAGTGAGCAAGATAATGGAAAATACATAGAAATCAATCAGAGTACACCAGAAGGTGAAGATTGGTGGGAGACAATCTGGTTTGATGGTACATATGAAGGGTTTGTAAATGCAGTTGAAGAAAGAGTGTTGAATTTTGATGTTGATGAAGAAGTCGAGATATGGATTCCCAACAGAGGTAAAGGTGGTTGCCCTGATAGTATTATGGATTTAGTTCACGATGCCGAATGGAAACAGAAAACATTAGAAAACTTATTGGATGATTTACAAGAAAACGAAAAAGAAGAAAAGGAAATCACAAAAGAGTCTGTTGAAAATGATTTATACGATTTCTTCAATAACAAAATGGAAACTGGTGATGCACCTGAAATTGAAAGTGTGTGGAAACAATACGATCCTGCGAACGGTAATATTATTGCCATTGATTGTGTAGGTGGGAAACGGATTAGATTGATTATTCAGGTAGATTGAGGAGTGATGACATATGAAGTTTAAATGGAACTTGCAACCAGAATTTGAGAGATATAAAAAGGATCAGAGAAGCTACAAACAGGAAGAAGGTAGCGGAGAATATGTTGGATCGGTAAGAGTTGGTAATCTTTGTTTTGATATTATTGATTGGGGGAATCATTTGTGGTTCGATCTTTATGTTGGTGGTGTTGATACAGGTTATGGATACGGAGCTGATAATTACCCATATGATTATTGTGATGTAGCGAGTTTTTCATGGAACGATGATCTGGCAGATGTAACTGATGATGATTTTAAAAGAGAACTGGAAGAGTATATTAAGGAACATATTAACACAAATGAAGGATATGTTACTGATGTTGGTGCAATTCCAGTTAGCCTTATTGATAAGGCAAATGAAGATTTGAAAGAATGGTAGGTGAAAATTATGAAAGAAAAATTTTGGCAGTATATCTTGGACAATTTTACAATTGATAATGATGGAAGAAAGATAATAAGCAATATTATTGATTGGTTCTGGATGGAATCGTTTGATAAAGAAGATACCGTGAATGCATTATTGCTTCTTTTAGACGGAATTGGAATTGAAAAAGAAGAGATTGAACAATTTGTTAATTGGGATTAGGAAGAAACAAGAGTTTCTTTAGGAGAATGGAGGAAGATAATATGATATGGACAAGATTATTTAATGTAATAGGCACTGATGATTTAGAAGGCATGACATTTGCAAGATGTACCACATATGAAAAGGCTTTAAAAGCAAAAGAATGTTTAGAAAACAATGGATTTGAAGATATGATTGATATAGTTCAAGATGAAATTCCAGTGGATGTAATTGAAATTGATTCTCAACTATTAGAATTATAGTAATGAAATGAGGAATTCTTTACAGAATGGAGGAAAGTGTTATGGATTCAAGGTTTTTTGAGAGAAAATGCTTTACAACAACATCTAATTGTTTATTGGAATTTATGAAGGAACAAAAAGATGATTCAAGTCTTATATTTAATATGGAAGAAGATACAAAAGAAGTATTCTTATATAGTCCAGCGTTTGACGTTGAATATAATGAGGACGATATTATGGATTGTGTTGGCAGAGAATTGGGTGTAGAAATAAATAACCTGTTTGTAGATGGCGACAAATATTGTGCTACAATTTATTTTACGGTAAGGAAACTAGAACAATGAAACGATGATTTCTTAATTGGAGGGAACGATTATGGAATTTAAAGAGATGATTTTTAAAGGCTTATGTGATGGAATAGTAAAGATTATTAGTAATCCAAATGATGATTGTATTGCTTGCCAGATTGGAGAATTTTGGTTTTACTTTATTGGAAGCGAAGATGAAGATTTAACACCTGATGAAGTGTATGAGTCATATACCAAAGAACAACTTACAGAAATGATTTATTCAACATTACAGGATATGGAAAAGAATGAATTTGATGAAGTTGAATATTATAAAGCATTTTTGGAAGAAAAATATGCATGCAATAAAGAGAAATCAGATGATATGAATATGATTTTATGGAACGAACTAAAGAAACACAGAGGACATAAGGTGAGTATTGTATCATATGGAGATTGGGATAATCCAGCAGACATTTGCTTAGAATGTGAAGATTGCGGTGAAGTTGTACTTGATGCAGAAATCTACACATTATGTGCAAGAGAAGATATCTAATGAACCGTAGATTTCAGAAACGGAGGAAATTTCAATGGATGATATGCAATTTGCTAAATATAGTTGGGAAATTAGAGAAGTATTGGAAAATGTATCAGAAGAAAATCTGAAAACACTTGTTAGAAATGCAGCTGCTTATGCAATTTCAAATAATCGCAGCAAGACAAATTGGATTGCACAAGAATTGTTTGTAGACGTAATTCCAGATGAATTGATAGCGGAAATATTTAATGAAGAATAGTAGAAAGTGAGGTAGATGTAAATGAAGAAATACACGTGGGATGAAATTTATAAGAGAGCAGATGAATGTTGTTTTGGAGAGGATAACTTAAAGGTAAAGGATAATGCGAGAGAAAATGTGCGTTGCCTTGCACTTGAATACGGAGAAGAAGATTTGAAAAAAGCAGAGTGTCCAGAAGATGAAGCAGATTACTATTGTGATAAATACAATATTTTGTTTGATGAAAATGGTCACATAGTTGATGGATATATTGATTATGCCAAACTTGCGATTGCTATAATCAATGAGTTTGAAAGTGATAGAGAGGAATCAGGAAGAAGAGAAATCGAAAAAGGAATGAGACTTCTGCTTAGTAAGTATGTTTCTAAAAATGAAAGAAAAATTATTGATGATGTTTTTATGACTCTTACTGGTTGGAACTTGAAATCATTGTTAGAAAAATCAATAGAAATTGATGATATGGAAGTGTGATGTAGAAATTATGTAGATGAAACAGCAATTTAATAATTTGAAAGGAGATTATACTTATGAAAAAAATTATTAACGGAAAGATGTACAATACGGAAACAGCAGAAAAGTTAGCAATATGGGAACATAGTTACAAATCACAGGTTGATTGGTATGAAGAAATGCTCTACAAAAAGAAAACAGGAGAATACTTCTTATATGGAAATGGTAATGCCGGAAGTAAGTATGCAAGAGAGACAAGTCAGAACTGTTATTCTCCTGATGAGACAATTATTCCTATTACCGAAAGCACGGCAAGACGTTTAGTGGAAAGAAATGCAAGCGTAGAAGAATACATCAGAATTTTTGGTGAACCAGAAGAATAAGAGAGGAGAAATGATTATGTTAGGAAAATATTTGGATATTAGTACATCCCATTTAAAAGAAGAGACACTGAATAGTTTAAGCGAAAATAAAATGCCTTATAGTTATGATTATAAAGAGGGCATATTCATTAGCGTACCTGATAAAGACATTATAGGGAAAGAAATTCGTAATCTGCCATCAGATTTAGTTGTATTGTTAGAATACGCTTGGGAAAATGATGTGCTTTTAATCCGGTTGGATACGGATGGAGAGGTTGTTGATGATCTTCCTGTATACGAATGGGATGAGGTAAAATGAAACGGAAATTTCAAAAAGAAAGGTGGGTAATTGAATATGTATTGTAAAAAGAAAAATCGAAAATGTAGATATTCTTATAATATGAGTTCATATCAATGTAAAAAATGCGTAGAAGAAAATTTGTCTCAGTATCCAATTACATGTGAAGATTGCAGATATAATTGTGGTTGCATTAAACGTGGCAAACACCAAAGAAAGATGAGACCGTGTGAAGATTTTATTTATGACTAAATGAAAAGCACATTTTTTAAACGGAGGTATTTTACATGAATCCTTTATATAATACAGGCTGCCATAAATCAGTACATGATTTATTGGAAGAAAGAAAAACGGAAATCTTTACCCAGATGGAAATTTTAATAATGGATTCTTTAAAAGAAAATCTTAATTGCGGTATTGATTTTATTGTGACAAACGAAGATAAATTGTATGGGCAGGATCAGCGTGAATTATTCAAAGCACTAAATCATTTGAGTGAATTACATATTATTAAGAAACGGAATTGTGATGGAGACGCATACGAATGGGATGACAAATACGCATTGTTAAGAATTTTAAATTGAGGTGATTGTATGAACGGAAGAATAGATTGGATGGAAATGATTGTAAACGCACTACCAGATTATTCAGATGGAATTATATGGTCAGACGGTGGAACAGAAATACTCGTAAAAACAGAATCGGCAGCAAATACAATTGCAGATTTGATCGATGCACTTTATAGAGCACAAGGAGAAGAAGTTCTTGTCAATACTGGGTATTATGATCCTAAAGAAGACAAACGAAATAATGAGGAGGACAGGTATACCGGTTGGTGGTATATCAATATTGATTAAGAGGTAATCACATGAAGATTGTAGAAGTAGAACTTAATTCAGAAGAATCAAAAGGCTACAACTTTGAGATGTATGCAGAGTATGAGGACGGCTACTCATGTTACATATACGGCGAAGATGAGGAAAGCTGTATGTATGAGATCGGATTATTAATGGATAAACACAAAACATGTACATATTATACTTCCGTTAATAACGAAGATAGAACAGATGGAGAATGGGTCGGAAGAGAAAATTATATTTATGAGTAGATGAAAACCGTGTTTCAAGGAGGTATATATGAAGCGATCTAAAATTGTAAATGGAGTTGAGTTTGAGAATATCTCAGGGTATGGGAATTATCCATATTATAATCCAAAAACCCAATCAACATTCACAAAACCAAATAAATATAATTATTTTGTAGAAAATTGGAAGCGGATTTGGAAATGGTGGGATGAAATACCAAGCAGAAGACCAGATGATTATATTTTTATATCCTCATCTTATGTAGGTGGAATAATCACTATTGATCGAGCTATCTATGGATTTAAGTGGACAAAACAAAATAAAGAAATATGGTATATTTCTAGTTATTTAATTTAATAGGCAGCAATTATAAGACAGGTGAGAGATAATCATCTGTCTTTTCTTTTGGAGAATATACTAGCAGGAGGGAAATTTAATATGAAATATATTTTAGTTTATGCGGATACAGTGGATGAATTAAGAGAAAATGTGGTGGATGATAATTTAGCATATCTTTTGGTAAGTGAAGATTGTCTTGATGCTTATTTGGAAGCTCATGGGTATGATAGAGATATATGGCTGAACGAGTATATAGCGGAAGATACAGTAGATTTCTATAATTTCGTTATAAGTAACGGATGGAAATATAAAATCTCATTATATGACAAGTATCCAAGAGATAAAGAAATTGAGTTCATGGAAGATGCAAATACCACCTGGTACGATGATGATATCAAAGGCATGTTGGAATTTTATCAGATTGACCCGACAGAAGAAAATGTTATGAAAATTGCTACATTAGAATTTGTACGAGGTTTCCATGATCGTTTAGTTGAATATGGAAACGAGATGATTGAAGATAAGGTAAGAGAGGTATTTGGAAATGAGAAGAACAGCAAGAGAAATTAAAAAGCAGACGGAAGAATGGCTAGATGAACGTTGGATGATTGCTCATATGGAAGATGCTAGACCACAGGATATGAGTTATTATGTTGGTGCTGTAAAGGCATTGGAGTTTGCTGGTTATGAGTGGCAGAGAGATGCAGAAGGCAAACATACATTATATAAAGGAGCATGATGAGGATGAAAAAGATATGGTTTAGAGTTGGAATGGAAGCTGAAGTTACAGATGAGGAATTGAAAGAATTAAAAGATGGAGAACGTAGACATGAGCTTATGGAGAAAATTATTTCTTCCGCAAAGTTATCTGGTGGAACATACATTCTTGGAAAAGATTGTGGTGGTGTTGATGATTATGATAATCCAGAAGAAGAAATTGACTTTTTATTTTAGGAGGTATTGATATGTATACATATAAATTTGCTTATGATGAAACCATTGATGGTTTTGGTTGTATTAGATTTTGCGCACCATGTTACAAGGAAGCTAAAGAGTTATTTAAGGATTGACAGGAAGAGAATGATTATTCCATTCCAAACTATACTGTAGGTATTGTATATGATGAAGCAGATGCTGCCGAATACGGAAAAGAATATAAATGTCACAACTGATGAAAATTGGATTTGGAGGGAAATTATGACTTTATATGAATATATTAAATCAGCTCCTGACGGAGAAGAAATTGCAGTACATGATCAGGATTATGATATGGAAAGTTATTTTTATAATGATGATGTCGATGGTGATGTGTGGCAAGAAGATATGCTAAAATTGGCAAGGTTATTAACAGTAATTGAATCAGATGGAAATCATGTTACTGTTAATTTTTCTAATTTAATAGTAAAGAAATTAGATAAGTTAGAAGCTGCAAATTTATTTATCAGATGCAACACCAATGCAATAATGAATGACATAGACAATATCCTTGCGGGCTATGTAAGCGAAGAATGGCTAACAAGATTTGTAAAAGTGTTAAGCTGATGGTTACAAAATAAGATAAAAGCGGTATAATAAAGTAAAATATGTAACATAAAATATATAATCAAGGAGGCAATATTTTATGATCGGAACATTAATATTTTTAAGCGTTTTAGGTATTAGTGGATTGAGTTGTTTAAGTGACAATCATTATTGTAAAAAGACAAGTATTCACAAAGAGGGGAATGATACTGTATGGTATGACAGAAAAGGTAGAGAGATTAGAAATGGAGAATACACCACTTATAGGATAAGAGAAGATAAATATGGAAATTTTGGTGGACAGGTAGTTGGGTTGAAAACTGGCACAGTTTACGAGGATAAACTTTCTGAAGAATATGCTTTTCATAAATCAGAAGAGAAACAATGTTTAGAATTTGCAAAGAAAAGTGATAATCTTGCATACAATAAATATTATCCTCAATATAATAAAGCTTTCACAACTGAAATAAGTACAGGAAAAATTATTTCTTGTCTGTGGGAATATAAAGAATTTCCTAGTGGTGAAACAAAATTTAGAAAATATTATTTTAATCCAACAACTATGAAATGGCCTAAAGGAACTGCTCCTGGTGATATGGGAATAGAAATTACAAGAGATGAATATGCTCGATTAAGATGTTTTATGTGTACTGCAACTACATTCCCAACAGATTATGAAATGAGAGAAAGACTTGGAGATTGGATGTTGACATCTAATAAAGTAAATTAAGAAGTAAATGCAGTGCAGATATAGCAAAGTAAATATAATTAAAATATAACAAAAGGAGAATGAAATTATGATCGAATTAATTAGTTGGGCAATTGCTTTAGGTATTGTTTTTGGACCATGGATGCCATGGAATAGACGGTAAATAAAATTGAATACAGAGAATACATGTAGGAAGGTTGTAAAATGCAGCCTTCCTATTTTAGTACAGAGAAAGGAATAAAAATAATGAGTGCAGAAGAATACGTTAGGAATGTAGCCAAACGGAAAGGATGGATCAAGTATTATATGCTTCACCGTCCAGTGAGTATCGGAACACAGCCACAGAAAGGATTCATGGATTTTATCAACTATGATAACAAGACAAATGTAAATGGTATATCTGCCTGGGCGGAAGTATATTATGATCGGTTACTGGATCAAGAAGAACTGGATAAATATGAGATGATGAAAGGAGAAGAGTTATGAGTCATATTGTAAGAATTATTTCAGAAAGAGAACGGAGACAACAGTCAATTTATGAACATTGTTTTCATATTATTGGCGCACCATATTATGAAACGCTTGGGTTTGGATGTGATAAAGAAGGCAATTTAACTCAGACGGATGATATGGAAAGTAAACTTAGAAATTACAATGATTGTGCCGATCATCCAGAAAAATGGGAAGATATGGGTATACGAAAAAGGTCTTGGTGGTATACAGAGCCAGCACATGCAAAATGCAGCTGCGGGTATGAGGTTATCCTTCAGGGAGATACATATTGTGATGGATGCGGACAGTTGTACAATCAGTTTGGACAGGTGCTAAAAGATCCAAGTGAGTGGGAAGAAGATTGGTAGAGAAATCTGGTGGCTATAATATTGCAACCTATGTTATAATATTTATGAGAGGTTCGAAATATGATGAAATATTTTTCAAAAACAGGTCAAGAGTGGGATGAAATGGCCAGAAAATAAAAAGAAACTCTTTGTGTGCGGGGAATACTATATCTCTAGAATTAAATCAAGGATCAACCCCGCCAAAGAGTTTCTGAAAACATTATAACATAACTATCGAAAAAAGAAAAGAGGTAAAATATATGTCTTGGTATGAAGGAAAGCACTCATGCGGTCATGAGGGTGGTATAGAGCTTGTGGGCACAAAATCCTACAAGGAATGGAGGGCAAAACAGTATTTTTCCGATTTGTGTCCAGACTGCAAGCAAAAAGAAAAGGAAGAAAGAAATAAAGAGATTGCAGAACAGTATGATATGCCCGATCTGAGCGGAACGGAAAAACAGATCGTCTGGGCAAATACAATAAGGGCAGATTTCCTGGACTATTGTGAAAAACACGAATTGGCGGCAGAATTCTTAATCAATACAAAAACTGATGCAAAGTTCTGGATTGATAATCGGGATCATATCTGTGATAAAGAGTTTGTGCTGTGTTATGAGGATATTTTGGAAAGAAAGCTACAAGCATCAAGGTTTCTGCCGGAAGATACGATCATACCCACAAGCCAGAAATACCATGATACAGTAGAGATTACAGAGTATGTAGATTTAGGCGGTGTTGACCGGTATATAAAACTTTGCTACACAAAAAATAGCGAGTTCATAAACCTGGTTAAAAGCGAAGGATATGAATGGAACCAGTACATAGGAGGATGGTGTAAATCATTGCCAAAAATTGTAAAACATGATTTTGAAAATGAAGCGATTGAAATAGGCAAAATATTGTTAGATAATGGGTTTTCTATTTGCGTTCACGATGAGAATATAAAAGCAAAATTAGAATTGATTAGAGAATAATACAATGAAGAAATAATAGATTCATTTGGAGTGGAATTGTCGTAAGGCAGTTCTGTTTCTGATATAATGGAGAATATAATATTGAGGTGATTTGTATGGAATATCCAAAAGAAATTTACTTGGATGGTTATACATATACGCAAATGTATGAACATGAAAAAGGTGGAATGTATTATCATTCAGAAGAATGCAGCGATGTTATTACAGGTTCATTTATTAGTTTATATCCAGATGGAAGATTAACATATTTATGGGATGGATATGAACATGAATATGGAAAATATGAATTTGAAAATAATAAAAAGATTGGAGGATTATAAATATGTTATATACAATAGTACATACAGTAATTAATAATAAAGGAGAACACCCAGAAGCAAACGCAAGGGTGCTTGGGATATATTCAAATGAAAATGTTGCTATTAATGAAGCGGAAAAATGGATTAAGAATACAAAGACTTCTGACATAAATGTAAAGAGAATAACAGACACAGAATGGTATTTTTGGTATGAAGAGAATGGAAATAGCTATGGCGGTTATGTAGATGTATATGGAAAAAGATTAGACGAGTCAATTGAATAAACCAATGAAACCAAGTTTTCATGTGAAAAGGAGCTGATGACATGAAAGAAGTATTAGAACAACGATTAGCTGCTAAAAAGCGAGATTTGGAAAATTAGCAGGAATATTTTAAAATTGATATAAAGAATATCGAGCAGTCAAATTATGAAGACAATGCTATCAATGCATTATTGAATATGAAAAAACTGAAAACGGAAATTGCGGAATTAGAGTTAGTGATGCAGTTACAAAAAGCAAATGAAATCTAGGTTTCAGGAGGTGTTTTATGGATAAATGTGAATGGTGTAATACTAAATTATATGATCAACAATATTATGGTAATGCAGATTTTGATATGAAGGAAGACATATCTGAAGGCGACTGGACATATTTGTCTATGTTATGGAATTCAAAGACAAACAAATTTGGAATGTATGCAAGTGGAGAAGGAGAGGCAGTTGCAGATATTAATTTTTGTCCTAACTGTGGAAGGAAATTAATATGAATTTTAACTTTCTTTTGATGATTGGAGGTAAAAAAATGGAAAATAAAAATTTAAACTGTTATGGATATTTATTAAATTGTCCAGAAGAAATGCTTGGCGATGTGAATAAAACGATGAACGATAAACGAGCCATTATAAATTGGAATAATTTTAATGTAGGTGATGTTTTTTACACAGAAAATATTTACAGATGTGTAATGGTAGATCACGTAATGAAAAGAATTATGTTTGTAACTGAAGAGGAATATAAAAATGAGTTTGAATTAAGATATAATAACAATAAATATAAAAAGCCAGATATGAGAGAAAAGATAAAAGAATATATTGGTGAGCTTGATACAGAAATTGATAGGCTTGAGGGTTTATTAAAAAATACTGATAATCCATATGATTTACAGATTAAAGGTAGGCTGAATGCAATAATCGAAGTGAAGAATGATTTACTTGGTAGATTAGAAGGGGCGATATAGGTGGCAAGAATAATAGATAAGCCAAATAAAATAAAAGTGAAACTCATTGTAGAAGTAGAAGCAGAATTCTATGATGATGAGTCATCAGAAGAAACATTAAGATATTGTGTTGAACAAGACTTGGAAGATGCAGGATTCAATGTTATTGATGTTTCAGTCATGAAATGACGATTTTATTAGTACGAAGAGCAGGTGATTGAATGTATAAAAACATGTTAGAGTTGTTAGAAGAAAGAGAAAATAACGGCTGGAAGTTAGAGAAATTTGAAATAAAACAAGGAAATTTTAGAGCAATGATTGATGGTATTATGCCCGGAAAATATATTAGATTAACACATAATGGAGAATGTGTTATGTCCGACACGGATATGGAACAACGCACAAATTTAAGATTTTGCTCAAAGGCTTATGGAGATATTATCATTGGTGGTCTTGGAATTGGAATGATTATTATAGCAATACAAGATAAACCAGAAGTTAAAAGCATAACTGTAATTGAAAAGAATCAAGAAGTAATTGATTTGGTTGCATCGCAGCTTGATTTTAACGAAAAGGTCAATATTATATGTGCAGATGTATTCGAATGGAAGCCTGAACGTGGTGTAAAATATGACATGGCATATATGGATATTTGGAATTGGATTAATGAAGATATTTATAAAGAAGAAATGCAGCCATTAAAAAGAAAATATGCAAGATTTCTTAGGAGCAAAGACATAAACCCAAACAGATTTAATGAATGTTGGGCTGAATATCAGGCGAAAAACGGAAGAAGATTAGCATAATGAAAAATTGCTTTCATGGGAGATATAAATGGGAAGAAGTATTTATTTTACGGATAGAGAATTACAACAGGTTATAGATTATGTATCTGATGCAGTAGAAATTTTGGGCGAAGCATCTGAAACATATGAACAAGTAGACAAAGATATGGAAGATGGGTTGGGATCTGCTTTACGGAAATTATATAAAGGATGCAATGGAGAGTCTAAATACGCAAAGTATAAAACAAAAAGGTAGAATTGCTTTTAATGATAGATTGGGATGGTTATATGAAAAGAATTAAAATGAAAGATAATGCAACAAAATTTATATGGGATGGAGATAACTGTGTAGGCAAATACACAGAACTTATAGAACAGTACCATTATGATTCAGAAGAAGAAAAGATGGAACATAAAATAGAAATGGAATTAAATGGGTGGAATGATTCAGGACAGGTTATGGATATGATAAGTGGTTCTTTCATGCCTGGAGCTAAAAATCATCCCGTACATGTTTGGTTTGGAAGTTATTATAAAATAATTAGAGAGTAGATGAAAGATTGTTTTCATAGGAGGTGTAATATGAATAATAAGGCTATTTGTAGAAAAACAGATGAACATTTTACAGAAGGAAAAGAATATGAATGTACAGCAGCTTACGCAAGATATGAAAGTGCAGTTGTAGATATTCTTGACAACAACAAAGAACTCATTACAGTTGAAATAAATGATGCAGATTTTCAATTTATTTTTAATTAATAAAACAGACATTTTAAGTGAAAATGGAGATGGTTAAATGGATTTAGATAATATAACCGATATTGAAGTTTTGAAAAGTGCATTAAAAAAGTATATGGTTCAAATGAAAAAAAGATGCACATTCAAATGATGGCACGGATTATCTTTTTAAAGAATGGCTTTGGTATTATGTTACTCAAGATGAAACAGGTGTGACAATTTATTCAGATAATATGGAACACGATTGTATTTTTGATTATGATACCGCAAAGAGATATTTAAATGTAGGATAAAAAAATTAAATAAAGGTTGGTTTCATTGATGGCTTTGTGTATTGAGTGTGTATAAAAACGTTGACATTACACAATAAGTGTGTATAATATATGTATAAGGAGGCAGACACCCATGAAAAGAACGGAATTAGTCAGTAGACTAGAAAAAGGTGGTTTTGTCTTTGAGAGACACGGTGGCAGTCATGACATATATGTTCGGGGAAACGTGAAAGAAACAATTCCGAGACATAAAGAAATTGATGAGCGTTTGGCAAAGGCAATACTAAAGAGAAATGGACTTTTATAGTCCATTATTTCTTTAGTATCATATGAATATCAATAATTAGAGAATGGAGGTTTAAAAAGATGAAAAATGTATATCCTGTATTTTTTACAAAAACAAATGAAGATATATTAGTTGAAGTCCCAGATTTTGGAATTTTAACAGAAGGTAAGGATATGAATGATGCCATGAATATGGCACGAGACGCAATTGAATTAAAATGTGTATCAATGGAAGATAATAAAGAAGAAATTCCGACACCATCTGAATTCAAAGAATTAAATCCGGCAAATGGAACATTTGCAAACGATGGAGAAACCGTAGTCTCATTTGTAGATATTGATTCTACATTATATAGGAAGAAAATTGATACAAAAACCGTAAGAAGAAATGTTGCCTTACCAAGCTGGTTAAATTATGCTGCGGATCAAGCAGGAATTAATGTGTCACGGATTTTACAGGAAGCACTTATGAGAACATTAAAAGTGGAGAATAGGATGTGACTTAATGGAAAATTATATGAATCTGCCAGTTGAGTACAAGTGGATCGATCAGGATATTATAAATGAATATCAGCGCTGCCAGGATAAGAAACAGGTAGCGAAGATATATTTGATTAGCGTAAAAGAAGTGACGGAAATCCTAAAACGGAATAAGTGAATATGGCTTTATGTAGGAGCAGAGAAATCTGCTTCTATTTTTTTACGCAAAATTGAAATGGATTTAGAGAATAAGACATCAGACGATGTGGAGGTAATATTTTATGGAAGAGAAAAGCAGATACGCAACAAAGAAAAAAGGTAAAACAGAGGTGCAGCCATTATGGAACATGGCGGATATTAAAGCTGTTGTAGAATGGTTTGAGAAGAAGGAAGATTGGGATGGATATTTTATTACTATGTTAGAACTTCTTCTTGGTAGAAGAATTGGTGATACTATCTCTATGAAGTGGTCTGATCTGTATTATGAAAACGGAAAGAGAAAAGAAGCAATCAATACTATCGTAGAGCAGAAAACAGGTAAAGTTACTGAACTGCCAGTAAGTCATATGACATATGAAGCAATGGATATTTATTTGGACCATACCGGCATTGATCCAATGCAGCATTATGATGAGTTTATTTTTAAATATGAAGCGAAATCAGCGTGGATTCAGCGATATGATAATCCAGTATATAATAATACAGATATAGAAGAGTGGTGCAGATTTTTAGGAAAGGATTTTACAGAAGATAGAAAACAGAAAATCTTAAAGGATTTTGAAAAACAGAAAGAATATAGGACTCTTGGCGGTTACTTATATTATGAAGTGGAATGGAATGATGTTGTAAAGTGGCAGTCTGATGAATACAGAAGAAAATTGAAACAGGCAGTTGCTGCAATTGGCATTACCAGTCCCGTGTCGACTCACAGCCTTCGTAAGACGTTAGGCTACTGGACACATAAAATGCATATGTTTGATCCGAACTGTCTGCTAACATTACAGAAGCTTTTTAATCATGCAGACTTGAAAACTACAATGACTTACATCGGTTTGATTGAAGAACAGAAGAGAAGGTATCTGGAAGATCACGGTGAGTTCATTAAAAATGTCCTGGCTGGCAAGGGAGACGAAATTATCAAAAACATGCCGGTCATTTCTCTAAAATCAAATGACTTTGGAAATGTAATTATGAATGTTATCAAGGGAATGCAGGACGGAAAAGAAGCCATTGAGGTTTACCAGATTGCTATTGATATGGCAAACGAGATGAGAATTGCATAAAGAAAAGGCGGTGCTATTTTTTAGCATCGCCTAGCTCAAGGGCTTTTAATTTTTCGTCAATAGATTGATCAACTGATTCTTTTATTATTGGTTTTAATATTTGATTGGCTATTTTTAAAAAAGTTTTATCTGATTTTAAATAATCGGCATCTTGTAACCTAAAAATAAGACTAGGTTCTTTTTCGTTGTCATTTCTTAATGCTATATCAGGATATATTTGTGATTGTTCTGAATCCTTATCTGATATATTTTGGGGTCCTCTAAAAGGTTTATCAGCATCTTGAATTAAATCATTTGGAGTACAATGTAAAACATCGCAGATTTTTGAAAGTGAGTCCATTCGTATATTTTTGGTTTCACCGTTACATATTCTTTGGATGTTGTTTGGAGCAATTCTTGTTTGCATACTTAGCCAGTATGGAGTTTGCCCAATAGCATCTAAATATTCTTTTACATATAATTTTAACATTCGGATGATCCTTTCTAATAAATATTTAATTATGTATTAGTATAAGGGATTTTAATGTTTATGTATTCATAATATACCAGAATATAACATACAAATCAATAATATATGAATTTATATATATTTATTCGTAATATATCTTGACATATAATATGAATTAGTATATAGTATAATTACAAATCAAGAGGAAAGGAGGATGCAGAGTGGAAGGCGGTTATAAGAAGTTTGATGTGGTATTAGTAGATTTCGGAGAAGAAATAGCTGGTGAACAAGGCGGTATAAGACCAGCTGTAATAGTACAGAATAATATAGGGAATAGGTATAGTATTTCCACGGTTGTTATGCCATTTACATCACAACCTAAAAGTTTAAAGCAATCTACGCATTCTCTCTTTCCTGCAAACGAGAAATATGGTTTTACAAAAGACTCTTATCTTTTAGGAGAATGTATAAGACAGATCTCCGAACAGAGAATTATAAAAAAAATGGGTACTATTACTGATAATGCTGGTAGAGAAGAAGTAAAAAGAGTTTACTTCTCAAATTGGGGAAATGACTAGGAGGATATTATGGAGTATATATTAATGACAGTAGAAGAGGCAAAGAAGATGGCAAAAAAAGATGCTGTTGTTCTTGTAGCAGTAAATGATTTAGAAAATCCCAAGGATATAAGTGAATTTTCAAAGAAGAGATTTTTTGAATGTGAGAAAATAATCAAAGAAGCAGAAACCATAGCATCTGTTTGTGATGACTTTATTAAACAGCTTAGATGCTATACTGAAAGGCAAGATACATTTCCTGATCTAAGACTAAAAGGAAAGGAGAGTGTAATCCTTTTGCGGGAATAGAACAAAATCGAACAAATGTTCGATAAAGTAGTTGACAGAACAAATGTTCGGTTATATAATAGCAAATGTAAAGATTTCCAGAAATGGAAAGGAAAATAAAAAGACTACTATCCGCAAGCTTACGTGGTTGCCGCCACTGGCTTGTTTCAGGTAGTCTTAATACATAGCTCGACCAAGATACTATGCACTACATATTATACTTTGTTTCATTTCATAAATCAAGTTAATCAAAGCAAGTATCTGCTGAAATTTTCCAATCTTTATTTTTAGATGATTATAGGGCTGTAGTCAAGCGGTTAAGACTCGACACTTTGACTGTCGCATACGTGGGTTCAAATCCCACCAGCCCCGCTAAATCTTTGTGGACGCACAAAGGTTGTATTTAGTGTACGCAAAATACAAATGTAACCCGTAAACAAAAGTTTCGAAATTCCTAATTACATTACAAAATCACAAAACTGGCAGTCAATAAAAGGCTGTCGGTATGGATCGTTAGTTCAGTTGGTCAGAGCATTTCACAAATAGGAAACGCAGGTTCGAATCCTGCACGATTCATTATATAAAAAGGGAGGGAAATAGAATTGAATTATGTAATCAGAAATAATAAAGGAGTGTACATCAAGATCGATGCTGGCGGCAGACCTGTCTCATGTAATTTCAAAGACAGGACATTGATGGATCGCAACAAGGCGAGAAATATTTTAAATTCATTACCGAAATCTTTAAAGAAAATGAAATTCTTCATGGAAGCCATTCCTGAAATCCCTCCGAGAGTAATTGAGACGCCACAGACGTATAAACCATCTGAGAATATTACTCGTTGGGTGGAACAATTTGGAACCTGCGGAGATATTTTCAACTCGGCTGTAAAACGAAGCAATGAGCTGATCGGTATTCTGTATAATCTTGATAAGGGATTGCTTAATATCCTTCATTCAATCGAGATTGAGAAGCCGAAAGATTTATATACAGGCTGGCAGCTCTATAAGGCTATCCGTGAAAACCGTACTCAGCGTAGAGAAACAAAAGATGAAATCCAGATTATCCAGAATGTTCTGACGAATATCAATCCAGAATGTGTTCAACGTGAACGGATTCAAAAAGCCGTGGATGGACTTTTCCATAGAAAATATACATATCGAATTATCGAAGGAAACGAAGATGATGAGAGTGAAACAGAAATACATAACAATTAGGTAGGTTCAATATGGGGAAAGTAGAAAAAATAAGTCTGAATGAAAAACAGATGGAATTAGTTACATATTATTCTGAAAATGATATGGCGAGATTAAAACGGATTTGTAATCCAATCATTAATATGAAGAACGTAGATCAGAAGGATTATGATGACTTGTACAGTGATGCACTGAAAGTTCTTTTGGAAAGTGTTCAGACATTTGATGAAACAGCAGATTGTTCCTTTAATACATTTCTTACAGGAAATATTAAACGGTCATTCTATGATTGGAGCCGTGATCAGCTGACTTGGAAGCGGTGCAACCTGGAATATGAAACAGATGAAAATGGAGAGATTAAAAAAGATAAGAATGGAAAACCAATAAAAAAGAAAGTCTATGATGTTTCTATGGATGTTCCATTGGAAGATGGATCTGATTTAAGAGAAAAAATCCCGTCCAATTTCAGTGTAGAGACAGAACTTGGATTAAATGGAGATGATTCTGTAGAAAAGGTAAATATACTTCTTGATAGTATGCCACGGTTACAGAAGCGAATTACTATTTTGAAAATGAGGAAAGTTCCTGTAGAAAAAATTAAGAAGATCTTAGATATATCGCAAAGCGATTATGAAAACGCAGTAGAGCGGATTAAGAGAAATGAAAATATGGAAATGTTTTTAAAAGACACGAAATATAATATGGAGGAATATGATATGAAAGACAGAGTAATTGCTATTAGCGAATCCGAAGATTACAGAATGGACAAATTACCAATGTTCACATTATTGCAGCAGAAAAAAGATGGTGACATTAACTGTAAATACATTTTACAGAGAAAACCATTTCAGTGGTCAGAAGAAGAAGCGAATCGTTATTTCTGTAGAATATTAAGTTCTCTTCCTGTTCCTGAAATCGTTTTATGTGAGCAAAAAGTAAAGGAATTGATTATTGCATATTTAATTGATGGTTTACAGCGTTTATCTTATGCGGAGGCATTTAGAAATAATCGTATTAAAATTGGAAGTGTAGGTGCAGAAAGACACTTAATTGAATATAGAGAATATTCTTTAGACGAAAACGGAAATCGAATTTTAGATGACAACGGATTTCCAACCTACGAATTAAAAATATGTGATGTTATTGGAAAATACTACAAAGATCTTCCTGATGAATTAAAAAAGAGATTTGATGTATTTAATTTCAATGTGACTAAGTTTTTTAATTGCACGGATCAGCAAATTGCGGATCACCTTCGCGACTACAACAACCACTCATCTATGAACAAGGAGCAGTTGGGACTGACCAAGATTACTACCGTAACAGCTGGGAAAATTAAGAAAATCTCTGAGAAGAATATGTTTTTCAAAAATTGCTGTAAAATCACTACAACTAATGAGACTAAAGGTAAACTGGAACGTGTAGTTGCCGAAGCAATTATGCTTTTGTTCCATAAGGACGATTGGAAAGCTAAATTGGAAAATGCCTATAAGTATGTAGATGAGAATGCTACAGACGAAGAGTTTGAACAGCTCAATTCTGATTTAAACCGTTTGGAATTAGCAATTGGAGAAAATAATAAGGAAGTTACCAAGTTATTTACTCCAGCTGCCATTCCTATGTGGGTGGCGGTATTCAATGAATTTACAAAGTATAACATTGAAGATAGCAGATTTGTAGACTTCCTTAATGCATATGCAACTGATTTAAAAGACCGTACTGTAGATGGTGTTAGCATGAAAACTTTTAAATCAGAACAGAGTAAAAAGAGAACTACCATCATGGGAAAAATCAATCTATTGGTTACTCTTATGAAGGATTATTTACATATTGAAGAAGTAGAAGAAACAGAAAATACATATGAAGAAGTAACTAATGAAGAAGTAACTGAAAACGAGAATAATACAGTAAAAGAGACAACAGAAAATAATGTTACTACAGAAGAAACAGAATCAGTAGTAACTGAATCACAGTCAGAAGAAGATCATGAGTTACAGTTCGTAAAAGAGGTAGCTGATCCAAATGTAGAACAGGAAGACATTGAACTGTATAAGGATTTTATTGACGACTATCTTAAGTTAGACTCCTGTGTATACAAAGTTGGTATGCCGGTATTGTTAGCACTTATGGCATATGCTTGTAATGCAGAGAAAGACGAAGAGTTTAGTGAATGGCTCAATGAAATGGAAAAACAGCATAGAATTTTCACAGGTTCAGAGAAAGATAATTATGAGAAGTTGAAAGCAGAATTTCTTACTTTCTTAGATTCTCATGGTAATAAAGCAGCATAAAAAATACATAGAAAGAGGTAAAAGAAAATGGCAAAATTAACAGGTTATTATGAAGTGGCAGAAACGAATCAGGGTTGTGGAAGATACTACTATGCGATCTACAAGGACCAGAATCACTATAAAGTTGGCGATAAGATTTTAGTATCAGGTGCTTGTCATGATATTTTGGAGATCGTCAACATTCTTACACCAGAAGAATTTGAAGGAAAAGTAGATCTTACGGCAGAGGTTATTTGTAAAGTTGATACAAAGGCATATGAAAAACGTGTTGAAGAACGTAGAAGAAAGATGAAACTTAAGAAAGAATTGGATAAAAGATTAAAAGAAATCGTTAACGAAGGGAAATATGAATGGGCGGCTGAGAAAGATCCTGAGTTTGCTAAGATGCTGGAAGAATATAAGAAGATTGGAGAATAATACATATGGAGAACGTAAATAACATTGTGAGAAAAGAAGATATAGAAAGATTGAGAAATAAGATGGATGAATGTATAACTACCGTTACAAAAACTGTTACTGCCACTAATTCATTAGATTATAAACCAGATATGGACAAAGTATCTATAGCAACACCAATAACTTATACATACGGTGGAGGTGCAGGTGTTTGTAATACAGGAACTTTAATGGCTACGAAAAAGTCAACTGTTACTTTGCCTATTAAAAAAGAACCTCATACAAAAATCAAAGATGTAAAAATCATCGTAGAGAATAAGGTTGTAGAGGTGCTGTTCGCTGATGGAGATAAACAGAAATCAGTTTGTAGAGAACCTGATGTATTCAGTTTAGAGACAGCAATTTCTATTTGCATTACTAAACATGTTCTTGGCGGAAGCAATTTATATAATAAGGCAGTTCGCAATGGTCTTAAGTGTTATGAAAATAAGTTAAAGAAAGCAGAAGCCGAAGAAAAAGAGAAAGAAAGAATTGAAAAACGCAAGGCGAAGTTAGCTGCTCATAAGAAGCGTAGAGCTGAGAAACGAAAAGAAGAACAGATTGAAACTCAGAAAGAAGCATATCTGAGAGCGATGAGAGATTTCAACAAAGAACTTTCTGAAGCGAGTTGTAAGTAATACATATGGGCGGTAGAAATACCGCCTTATTAGAAAAAATGCATAAGATAGGAGAAAAATAATATGGTAACAGATGTAACTTATGAGCTGATGAGGATTGGAGCGTATACGACAGATAAGACTGCTGCAGAGGATATCAACAACATCGTAAGAGAAATGATTGAATCTGATAACCAGTTTCAGTTTAAGAAGGGGATTTTTCATAGACAGTATAACGCTGATGTAGAGTATTGTTCATTCAACACTATTAGAATTCATGTAAAAGATGATAACAGGATCTACTATATTTCAGTAGAAAATTTCCTTAAAGTGCTTTCATTTAGAATTTGGAAGGAAATCGAAAGGTGTGGAGATGGATTCTATTTATGGTTCGATAAACAATAATTTTTAAAAATAAATATAAATATATGGAGGTAATAACATGACACATGAAGAATTAAGACGGATTTTACTTAAGAGATTAGAAAAAGAAAAACAGAGATACATCTCAAAAGTAACAGGAATCAGCACAACAACATTATCTTATTTTAAGACTGGGCGTTTTGCCACACTGCCGGAAAAACACTTTGAGGCACTAAAAAACTATCTTGAAAATGGTGAAACAATGGAGAAGAAAGAAAAATCATGACAGAAGAACAGTTAGCGAGATTAAAAAATACATAACCGAATCGAACAATATCGTATTCTTTGGCGGAGCTGGTGTCTCTACGGAAAGCGGTATACCGGATTTTAGAAGCAAGGATGGATTATACAATCAACATGATGTCCAGTTTGAGAAGTATGATCCAGAATATCTTCTGAGCAGAGATTGTCTGTATAATAATCCGAAGGTATTCTATGAGTTCTATCGACAGAAGATGGACACCAGGAATATAGAACCGAATATTACTCATAAAGTCCTGGCTAAGATGGAAGCAATGGGAAAACTCAGAGCAATCGTTACACAGAATATTGATGGCTTACACCAGAAAGCTGGAAGTAAGGTTGTGTATGAACTGCATGGCAGTACGCAAAGGAATTACTGCAGTAAATGCAAAAAGGAATACGATTCCAATTATCTGTTTGATATTAAGGAAGCAATTCCTAAGTGTTCGTGCAGAGGACAGATTAGACCTGATGTGGTGCTGTATGGGGAACCTCTTCCTGATGATGTAGCACGTAAGGCTGAATTGGCAATTAGACAGGCTGATTGTTTAATTGTTGGCGGTACATCATTACAGGTTACACCAGCAGCATATTATGTTTCATATTTTCAGGGTGATCACATGATCGTTATTAATAAGGAAAAGCTGAAAATTCCACTGGATGAAAATATGGATATGTTTATTCAGGAATCACTTGGAGATGTATTTAGAGAGATAGAAAAGATGTTGTAAGGGAGAATACATAAATGGGAACAGGTTAAAAAGTTTGGCGACCTGCATAACCTGTTCCTGGATTGAAGAGATATATTAAATATATCTGTCTATATTATATCAATTCTAATTGGCTGTTTCAAGTGATTTAGAAGTAGTAATTTCAGAGGGTTACAAAACACCTTTATCAATGGTTGCATTAAAGGAAGTGTTTTAGAGGTAAGTAATTTCAGAGGGTTACAAAACTGGTCCAAAGGTATTCAAGACTGTTCAAGAGTTTTAGAGGTAAGTAATTTCAGAGGATTACAAAACCTCAAAGTAATCTTCTGAAATTATAAGTGTAAATTAAAAATAGACTTAGGTTACTACGTTATAAAAAGATAATATATCATTATGTCGCTCTAGTAATGACTATATCATTGATATTTAAACATGCATTACACTGAAGATACCAAATGCAAGTGATATCAATATTATAAACTTTTTATAACATTGTCAAAGAGCATTACCGGCTATATGCCGAGATTATTTTAAGGATAATATATGAATTATTTAGATTTTGTACTTATGGTAGATAAGAATAAAGTTCCTTGTATTCCAATTAAAGAGAGTACGGCAGCATATTTATTAAGACATAATAAAGCTAAGATTATAAATCATGATCCAACAGTAATACAAAGATTTGATGAGTATTCGGCAGATTATGAAATAAGAAATATATTTGAATTAAAAATAGATAGTGGTTATCTAAATATAGGTTTTTCTGTAAGTGATAGCGAGCATGAATATCTGGCAGGACAGGTCAATCTGTTACAAGGAATGAGTGAAAGGCTCACTGTTAGGGCCTCGAATCGCAAATTTAAACGAGCTAGATTGAGATATCGAAAAAATAAGAATGTAGATTATAAAACAGTTCATAATTCTACGTATAAAAATGGAAATCAAGATGGATGGATTGCTCCATCTATACAACATAAAATAGATTCACATATTCGGTTAATAAAGAAAATTGCTCAATGGGTTCCAATAGATAGGATAATTATTGAAGTAGCGAAATTTGATATTCAGAAAATGATCGCAGATTTGGATGGAAGAATAATTTCTGGAAAAGATTATCAAAATGGAGAAATGAAAGGGTATGAAAATGTTACCGCATATGTAAGGGATAGAGATAAACATACATGTCAAATGTGTTTATCGAGTGGAAAAGTAAAGAATAAAAACAACGATACTATAGAAGTACATCATATTATTCCAAGAGCTGCTGGCGGCACAAATCGTCCGAGTAATCTTATTTGTCTTTGTCATCATCACCATCGTCTGGTTCATTCCAATAACAATAATAATAAATATTTTAAGGAATTGCAAAATAAGAAGATGCCTGATACCTATAAGGATTCTACTTTTATGAATATTGTCAGATATAAAATCTACAATGCATTATGTGCGGATTTTAAAGATGTAGAACTTGCTTATGGTTATGAGACAAAAATTAATCGTAGACTTATAGGTTTACCAAAGTTCCATTACACCGATGCGGTATGTCTAAAAGAATGGAAAAATATCTCATTAACAAAATTCATTTATATAGTAGATCAGAAAAGATGTAATGATAGAAAAATGGAAAGCTTTTTTGATGCGAAATATATAGACATACGAGATGGGAAAACTAAATCAGGAACAGAATTATGTTATACAAGATTGGATAATGCATCGTCTTGGAGGACAACATGTAAAAATGAAGTAGATAATCTCAGGCAATATAGAGAAAAGAAGATAACAAAAGGAAGGAAACAAAGAGAATGTCATTTTTATTGTTTAAAACCTGGTGATTTAATTTTTATAAATTTAGGAAATCATAAAGGTAATTTGGCAGAAGTCAAAACAATGCAAATTCATAAAGGTAAGTATAAAATATTTTTTACATATAAAAATCAAAAAGTAGATAATCCAACCATTTCATTAAGTCCAGAAGAGTATGGACAGCTTAAGAAAAATGAATGTTCTAAAGTGAAGATTGTACGTACAAGACGAGGTATGATTTGGAGAAAATATAATAGGTTGGAATACGAGAATACATATAAAGATCAATATGATAAAAATTAAAATACATAATGAAATCGAAATTTCATCGTGATTTAAGCACAATATATAGTAGTATAATAAATATAATAACACAATATATAGTATATATAGAAAGAGAGGAACACAAAATATGAAGAGGCAGATTAGAATGAGCGTCTTCGAAACAAATTCATCAAGTCAACATTCGCTTTGTGTTATGAAGAATGGAAGTATTTATACACTAGAAGAGTTTTCTGATGGATTCTGGCTTCATGATCATGAAACAGGGGAGAAAAACTGTGTATGGAAACCATGGGAATACGATATGGAATTCGGCAGAAGTCCATTCAGGGCATTGGGTACTTTTCATGATAAATGGTTATATGCCTGTGCGTCAATGGTGCTTGATTATAATGATGATATTTATAAAGAACTTGAACGAATCGCATTAAAGTATGTTCCAGGTCTCAAAAAAATTGTTCTACCTATGATCTCAGATTCGTTTGCAGACAAAAATCATCCAGAAAATAAAGATAGTGAATACGCACAGACATACGGTAAAACCGAAGATGAACTCAATGAATATCTTGAACAGAAAGAAAAAGATTGGGGAATTGGTACAATTGAATATTGGGAAAGCGAAAGTGGATATTTTCATTTCAATAAACCATATACAGGTTGTGTTGATGAAAATGTACTCAGTGGGTTCCTTAAAAAAGAGAATATATCACTAGAAGAATATTTGACCAGCAAAAAATATGTGACTATTTGCGATGGAGACGAATATAACTATTGGGGTGATATGAAAAAAGCCGGTTTAGTAAATATGGATGTAATTGATCATGAGGATTAATTGTGAGGGAGAAAACGATATGAAGAAACAGATTAGACGTAGAGTTTATGAGACTAATTCATCAAGCTGCCATTCAATTACAATGTGTACAGAGGCAGATTATTACAGATGGGAAAATGGAGAGCTTTTATTATGTATGGGATGGGGATTTGGTTATTCAAAAGATAACAAACCAGAAGAGAATAATTTTTATACAAGAGATGAAGCAATTGCTTTTGAAAAAACATCAAGATTTAACAGTGATGTTGATTGGAATAATAAGCATGATGTTGATATCATTCTTAGAGATAATGGGTTCTTAACCTATGATTATTTCTGGGATGTGTATTGTGAAGAATGTTATGAGGGTTACAAAGAAACAATGGTTACTCCGAGTGGGGATAGTATCGTGGCGTTTGGGTATTATGGTTTCGATTAATCAGGAGGGAAATTATATGAAAAGACAAATTAGGCGTGGTGTATTCGAATCAAATAGCAGTTCAACACATAGTTTGACAATGTGTAGTGAGGAAGAATTTGAACAGTGGAAGAAAGGTGAACTTCTTTTTGATAAATGGGGTTCTGAGTCGTTTGTGAAAGCAAATAGTTTATCGGATGATGATAAGAAATATGCAGCACAAGATTATGAAAATCATAAAGATGAATTTTCTAAAGATTGGTCAGACTTGTCAGAATCTGCAAAAGAAAAGTATTATACCAAATATGCAAAAGAGAACAATATTGTAGACGAGAATGCCAAAACCTATGAGGAGTGGCAAGATAGCAATCTTGAAACATTTGTAGGTAGATATACGAGTAAAAGTGGAGATAAAATTGTTGCATTTGGTAAATACGGATATGATGGTTGATTTAATTTAGGAGGATTTTAAGAATGGAATTATTAGGAAGATATAAAAATGGTAATTTTAAAACCACGATTTTGAGTGACGGCACAAAAATTAGAGAGACAGAAGATGATGAATTTATTCCAGCGTTTGCAGAGAATATGGATATCAAAATTTGTAATAGATGTTCAGCCGGTTGCAAGTTCTGTCACGAAGGTAGTATTCCAGATGGAAAACTTGGAAATATCTTAGATGAAAAATTTATTGAAACACTTCATCCGTATCAGGAAGTTGCAATTGGTGGCGGAAATATTCTTGAACATCCTGATTTAATTCCATTCTTATATAGACTTAAAGCACGAAAAGTAATTACAAATGTTACAGTGAATCAGATTCATTTTGAACAGAATCAAGAACTTATTAAAGAATTAACAGGAAGAAAACTTATCTATGGTCTTGGCGTATCGCTTGTAAATCCAACAGAACATTTTATCAATTTAATCAAAGAATATCCAAATGCAGTTATCCATGTGATCAATGGTATTTTGAGCGCAGAAGATGTACAGGCTTTGGAGAATAATAATTTGAAGATGTTAATTCTTGGATATAAGCACCTGCGTAGAGGTGATGATTTTTATAATAGTCATCGTGAAGATATTGAAGAAAAACAGAAATGGTTATACGAAAATCTACCAGATGTGATCGATAAGTTTAAAGTAGTCAGTTTTGATAATCTCGCCATCGATCAGCTTAAAGTAAGACGTTTAATGAGCCAGAAAGAATGGGATGAATTCTATATGGGTGATGATTCTGAATTTACATATTTTATTGATATGGTTGAACGCAAATTTGCCAAGAGTTCAACTGCACCAATGGATCAGAGATATGATCTATTAGACTCGGTAGATGAGATGTTTGAGAAAATTAGGAAGCGTTGATTGGGTGAAGAATGATGAAAGCGATTTTACGATACGTGGATTATGCAGAAGACGGCAGAATATTTTTTTCTGTATTGAGCGAACATAATGTTGAAATTCTAAGAACAAAACACAATGCATCAATTTATCCTAAAGTTACGATTCGAATAAAAGATAACGGTGAATTAATGGAATTACTTCATGACCTTAATTATAAATGCTTTCATGAAGTAAGTGTTGTAAAAATAAAGACGGAAGCCGGAATTATCGAAAGGATTAAGAGAATATTTGAGTAGATAAAAACGATATTTTGAGAGGTGGAATAAAATGGGTGAATTGAATTTAATACAGATTGCAAGAGAACTTTTAGCAATTCATGAAGAATTTCCTTATCATTTAAAAAATTATGATGACAATAATATTAATGATTTTGAAATGGAAACTTTTACGCAACTATGGGGTAATACAAGTGGTGGCTTTGAAAGTATGGGCGGTGCAGCAATGACCACTCAGAGAACTTATGTGTTTATTCCTATTGTAGAGGATGAAGATTGCCAGGTGTATTTTGGTGGAGCTTATGCATATTCAGTTCCATATTCAGAAGAATTTGAGAAAGATGTAAGAAATCATAATGTAGCTGGGAAATATCATAAAGGAAAATATTTAAAAGGAGATAAATAATATGGATGGATTTATGGAATTTAAAAAAGCTTTACAGGCACATTTTAATGAAATGCAGAAAGATGCAGACAAATTATTTGAGGTATTGGTCGATAAGGATGAGCTGTGGAACACTTATCTGAATAGTTTTCCAGCAGGAACAAATCCTATTTTTCGTGAGAGAACAGAACACGATTGTAGTTGCTGCAGACATTTTATTAAAAGTATTGGAGCGGCAATCATTATTAAGGATGGACAGGTACATACAATTTGGGAGCTTAAATTAAATGATCCTACATATCAGACGGTTACTGATGCACTTGATACCTTTGTAAAATCTCATGCAGTTTCTGACATTTACATGAGTGAGTTCAAACAGATTGGAACTGATCACAATTTTGAAGAGATTGATAGTAAGGCTCATAGATGGGATCACTTCTTCCTGGAACTTCCAGATAAATTTATAAATCGCACTAGTTCTTCTAATGAAGAAATCAAAGGTCAGTTCCGTGATACCAGAAATGTGTTTAAGCGTTCTTTGGATGAGATTACCATGGATGCAGTTGATACAGTTTTAGAGCTAATCAATTCCAATACTTTATATAAAGGTGAGGAATGGGAAACTGCTCTGACTGAGTTCAAGAAATACAAAAAGGAATATGACAAGTTAACAACAGCAACAGATAAGGCTCTGTACACTTGGGAAAAATCTATTAAAGCGGGTATGGCGATTGGCCGTATTAGAAACCATTCTATTGGTACTTTACTTGTGAATATCAGCGAAGATATGGATCTCGATTTAGCAGTTAAAAAGTATGAGCAGATTGTAGCACCGAGCAATTATAAGCGTCCAAAGGCTATTTTCACTAAAAAGATGTTAGAGGATGCAAAGAATACCATTACAGAACTTGGATATATGGATTCATTACAGAGAAGATTTGCAACTTTGAATGATATTTCAGTAAATAATGTTCTGTTCTCAAATAAGAGTGCTGCAAGAAGAATGGTTGGTGCAGATGATATTTTTGGCCAGATGGAAAATGATGTTGCTGTAAGTCCTAAGAAGTTTTCAAAAGTAGAAGAGATTTCTGCACAGGATTTCATTGATAAGGTACTTCCAACTGCAAAAGAAATTGAGGCATTTGTAGAGAATAAACATGAGAAGAACTTTGTATCGTTGATCGCACCAGTAAATCCAGATGCCAAAACTATGTTTAAATGGAACAACGGTTTATCCTGGGCCTATAGTGGTAATATTACTGATTCAGACATGAAACAAAATGTTAAAGCTGCAGGAGGTAATGTTGACGGTGTGCTTAGATTTTCTATCATGTGGAACGAGGCACAAAATGATAATAGCGATCTTGATGCTCATTGTATTGAACCAGATGGTAATGAAATCTATTTTAGCAATTGCAGGAAACCACAGATGTCTAGGATGGGTGGGCAGCTTGATATTGACATTACTAGACCAATGGAACAGATGAAAGGTAAACCTTCAGTAGAGAATATTACATGGGAAGATATGTCACGTATGAAACCAGGTGTTTATAAGTTTTTTGTTAATCAGTATGCAGCGAGAGGAAGTAAGGGATTCAAGGCAGAAGTTGAGTTTAATGGTGAGATTTATGCATTTGAATATAATCAGCCTGTGCGTGGTGATGTTCAGGTTGCAGAAGTAACACTTGATGCCAATGGCAACTTCTCAATTAAAGAGAAATTAGCAGGCAATTCATCTATTTCAAGTCGTGAGATTTGGGGTGTAAATACAAATCAGTTTGTCCCTGTATCAGTAATTAGTTACAGTCCAAATTACTTTGATGAGCAGGATGGAATTGGTCATAGACATTTATTCTTCTTCCTGAAGGATTGTGTAAATACCGAAGAACCAAATGGATTTTATCTTGAATTTTTAGACAATGATTTAATGAAACACAAGAGAGTATTTGAAGCATTAGGTGCTAAGTGTCATGTAGAAAATACTGATAATCAGCTTTCAGGAATTGGATTCTCTATGACAAAGAGAGCAGATTTAGTTGTTAAAGTTAAGGGTGCAACTGAGCGTATTATGAAGATTAAATTTTAAAAATAAAGGAGAATATTATTATGACGAACAATGAATTATTTGTAAAGGCAACCCGTGAGAATTTTCAGTTTCCATTCAGAGGGATGGTAAATGTTATTGATCTTTGGAGCTTATCATTAACCAATCTGGATTCTGTGTTTAAGGCGCTTAACGCAGAAGTAAAGAAAACCGAAGAAGAAAGTCTTCTGCATACTAAGTCAAAGGAAGATGAAGAACTTTCCGAGAAGATTGAAATTGTAAAATATATTGTTGGTGTTAAGCTGGAAGAGATTAAGGCAAGAGAAGATGCCAAGAAGAATAAGGAAATGAAACAAAGACTCCTGGAAATCAAAGCAAAGAGACAGGATGCTGCATTAGAGAATATGTCCGATGAAGAGTTGGATAAAGCTCTTGCTGAATTAGATTAATAGATTTTATCGAGTTAGATTAACAATACACTAGGGTTGGTTGGTGTCATAACTAATCAACCTATTTCTAAAAATATAGCAAAGGAAAACATGATTATGACAAATTACGAAAAGTATAAAGATGAGATCGATAAAATCTGGAATGAAGGAAAGGTTATTAGTGTCACCGAAGATTGTAAGGTAACAAGCTGTGATAAAATTTCGTCTTGCAATGAATGTATTTTTAATGAAGAGTGTGATTTAAAATCACAGAAATGGCTCGTATCTGAATACAAAGATCCAGCAGAAAATGTGGATTGGAGTAAAGTACCAATAGATACGCCAGTATTGGTAAGAGAATACGAAACTGATAAATGGATACCAAGATATTTTGCTGGGATTAATGAGGATGGAAATGTTATTGCATTTGACAGCGGCGCCACATCTTGGTCAGATGACGGAGAAAACCTTACTGTAAATTGGAAACAAGCCAAACTTGCTAATCCAGACGACCTGAAGAAATCTGACTTTCATCAGGAAAAAAGAGAATATAGAGATGAAGAATTAATCGATATGTTGGTTGCAAATTATGTTGAAAAAGCGGAAGATGATACATATTTCAGTCGGGAAAATTATAAAGAGTTTCTTGTATCAGTATATTGGTTCTGGAAAGCTAATATGAACAATTTCAACAAAGAGAAAATTATCAAAGCAGTTAAATTAATGTTAGAAGTAGAATAGGAGACCATCATGAGAAAAGATAAAAAACGATTAATTGGTTCTGGATTATATCTTTGTGGATTTATTATGTATGTTACTTTTATGGGATTATTGAACAAGTGTGGAGGTAATGCTGGATTATATGGATTAGGTGCCTCCATTAGTGCAGTTGTTTTTTGCGGTGCATTGTATAGTTTACATTAGGAGGTCACTATGGGTAAGGTTGGAAATGCAGAAGCTGAATGGAGTGGAGAATGGCCATGCCTGTGCCATGGCAAATGGACATTAAAAGTAGATGGAGAAGATGTTTCAGATAAAATTCCAGAAAATCTGAGAAAAGATGACATGAATACATATAAATCATATCGAAAATGGCATTTTAATGAAGATTATCGTGAAGAATGGGAATATTATAACGATGGTCTGAAATGTGAAGATTGGATCGAAGTCAATGGCTATTGGCTCAATAAGATCGTTGCAGACAAAGATATTCAGAAGTGCGTATTCTATGCAATCAATGAGGACGATTGGAGACATAGTAGCTGTGGTGGATGTGTCTAAAAAGGTAAAAAACAAATTTTAATATAATAAAAGGAGAAAATGATTATGATGAACAATTTTTTAAACGGTATGTTTGGTAAAGTAGGAAGTGGTATGTGTAGACTTTTCATGAATGGTGGCATTGCAGTTAAAACATCAAATGGATATAAAACATACAATGTGAAGACTGGCAAACTTACAAACTGTAGCAATTTTGTATTTGATATTGGTGAAGAGTTTTTCTTTGTTATTCCAACTAATAAAGTAGAAGCAGGAGATATTATCCTGGTTAATGGTAAGCCCAAATGTGTTATCGAAGCAGATAAAACTAAAATTACAGTTATTAATTATGAAGATTCTACTGTGGAAACTATTCTTCCAGAAAGACATGTTTTTATGGGTAATACATATTTCTATGGAAAGATTGTATCTATGTTTGGCAGTGATATTCTTAAGGGAAAGAAAGGCACAAATAATATCTTTAAATATATGATGCTGTCTCAGATGATGAAGAGTGATGGAAATGCTTCTAGTATGATGAGTGGTAATGGTATGAGTTCTATGCTTCCACTTATGATGATGGGTGGTAATATGGGTAATATGTTTGACGGATTATTCGATTTTGATATGGACGTTGATACAGAAAATGATGAAGATGTAGAAGAGGAGGATGCATAATATGGGATGTGGTTTATGGACAAGAGATAGTTATGTAGGTTATTCAACAGCAAAAGGTATGAGTGTTTCAACGGATGGTATGATTAGCGGTTCTTATTCTAATCAGGATATGTTTAAGGCAAGGAATATTGATTCTGCACTTGATCCTAAGAATGTCATTAGAGAGTGTTGCGATACAGAGGAACATCCAAACACAATTCCTGTTATTCTTGCACTTGATGTAACTGGTTCTATGGGACAGGCTGCTGTTGAAGTGGCAAAGAAGTTAAATGTAATTATGACTAAGTTATATGAAAAGGTTACAGATGTTGAGTTCCTTATCATGGGTATTGGTGATTTGGCTTGTGATAGCTGTCCAATTCAGGCTTCACAGTTTGAATCAGATATTCGTATTGCTGAACAGCTTGATAAGATTTATTTTGAATTTGGCGGTGGTGGAAACAGTTATGAATCCTATACAGCAGCATGGTATTTCGGTTCTCGTCACACAAAGCTTGATTGTTTAAATCGTGGAAGAAAAGGAATTATTATTACAATGGGAGATGAGCAGTTAAATCCATATCTTCCATTTAAGGGTAGAGGTCATGGTTTATCAG
>ERZ773239.99-NODE-99-length-102312-cov-6.773463_pt1 | contig 102312 bp, 106 predicted proteins | sample MGYA00580521_ERZ773239 | MGnify/ENA primary metagenome ERZ773239 (study PRJEB29015, sample SAMEA2737801) | human gut metagenome | biome: human gut; feature: human-associated habitat; material: faeces | place: China | collected 2012 ... | reverse complement strand
TTAGGGAAGGCGGACTGCCTTAGAACTTCTGCATCGTGACATCCAGCAACAAACATAATACCAAGTCTTTCTCATGGACCGGAGTAAGCCACGATGATGAACTAAATAGAAATTACCGATTTGATTGCTCCCAGCAGTTCCTCATACGTCTCATAAGCCGGGATCTCCGGATAATCTTCCTTAATTTTCTCAGTCGTTCGGAATAAGAATCCTGCTTTTCCTGCCTGGATCATGCCCAGATCATTGTATGAATCACCGCTTGCGATCGTGTCAAATCCAATGGACTGCAGTGCTTTTACGGTGCTGAGTTTGGAATTTTCCACACGCATCTTAAAGTCTGTGATCTCACCGTTATCTGCAATCTCAAGGCTGTTGCAGAACAGTGTCGGTCTTCCAAGCTTTTCCATCAAAGGCTGTGCGAACTCTGTAAATGTATCACTGATCAGGATTACCTGACTAAATGAGCGCAGTTCGTCTAAGAATTCTTTTGCTCCCGGAAGCGGGTCAATCTTGGCGATCGTCTCCTGAATCTCTTTGATTCCAAGTCCGTGTTCCTTTAAAATGTCCAGTCTCCATCTCATCAGTTTATTGTAATCCGGTTCATCTCTTGTCGTTCTTTTTAATTCCGGGATTCCACTTTCCTCGGCAAATGCGATCCATATTTCCGGTACTAATACTCCTTCAACATCCAGGCATGTAATATACATTCTATGATTCCTCCTATACTTTCTGTCTTTTTGCTTTTTATCATAACACAAGTCTGTTTATTTTACATTCTTTTTATAAGCAATTCTTCAACTGCAGCATATCTAATGTTTTATCTGTCCTATTTATCTCTTTCCCAACTGCCAGAATGCTACTGCACTGGCGGCCGCGACATTCAGCGAATCTACACCATGCGACATTGGAATCATTACCGTATAATCGCAGTCTGCAATTGTCTCCGGCGCCAGTCCGTCTCCTTCTGTTCCCAGTATCACTGCCAGCTTATCTTCTTTCATAAGTTCCGGATCATCAATGCTTGCAGAATCTTCTTTCAAAGCCATCGCCGCCGTCTTAAATCCCAATTCACGCAATATCTTCATTCCTTCTTCCGGCCAGATTACAGAGTTATCCACAAATGTCCACGGAATCTGGAATACTGTCCCCATACTTACACGGCTTGCCCGCCTGTAAAGTGGATTACTGCATCCCCCTGTCAGAATCACCGCGTCCATGTGAAGTGCTGCCGCAGAGCGGAAAATCGCTCCTACATTTGTAGGATTCATTACATTCTCCAATACTGCTATTCTGTCACATCCGTTACAGATTTCCTGCAGGCCAGGCAACCTCCTTCTTTTCATCGCACATAGCATTCCCCTGGTCAGTTTAAATCCCGTAAGTTTCGTAAGTACTTCAAATTCTGCCGTATATACCGGTACATTGCCACATTTTCCAAGTACAGCTATCGTTTCCGCATCTTCCAAAACCTGCTTTTTTTCCACCAGAACAGACACAGGCTCATATCCTCCATCCAATGCCCGGCTAATAACTTTCGGACTTTCTGCAATAAACAGTCCATCCTCCGGATGATCCTTGTTCAAGAGCTGTGCTTCTGTAAGTCTTGCATATACATCTAGTTCCGGAGCGTCAAAATCCGTAATTTCTATCATATTCTGTATTATTTTTTCATTTATGCTTTCTGTATTGCTCATGATCATTTCCTCTTTTTTACTATCATCTGGATCTTATTGTTATCTCATTATACAGAATGAAATAAATTTTCTCAATTCCATAAATATTTTATGCACATAAGCCCGGACTTTATGTTAAAGTGGATAAAGTATGAGCAGATATTTATTTTATATAAGGAGAATCTTTCACTATGATGACTGAACTTGAGAAATATTATAATAAATTTAACGAAGAAAAACGTCTTGGAAGCCGACATGGACAAGTAGAATTTACCACTTCTATGAAATATATACATGAATATCTTCCGGAAGATAAATCAGCAAAAATTCTGGATGTAGGTGCCGGTACCGGCCGTTACAGTGTAGCCCTTGCCGAAGAAGGTTACGATGTTACCGCTGTTGAACTGGTTAAATATAATCTTGGGATCTTAAAAAAGAAAAACAGTTCTGTAAAAGCCTATCAGGGAAATGCAATGAAACTTTCCCGCTTTCCGAATAAGGAATTTGATTTAGTTCTGGTCTTTGGTCCAATGTATCATCTATATTCTATGGAAGATAAAGTCAAAGCACTGACCGAAGCCAGACGTGTATTGAAAGATGATGGTGTAATTCTTGTTGCTTATTGCATGAATGAGTACAGCGTGCTGACCTATGGATTCAAACAGAATCATATCTTAGAATGTATCGAGAACGGAAAGATTGACGACAACTTCCGTGTACAACCCAAACCTGAAGACCTTTATGATTATGTCCGCCTGGAAGATATGGATGCTTATAATAAAGCTGCCGGTCTGGAACGAATCAAGGTCATCTCTGCCGACGGACCTTCGGATTATATGCGTCCGGTGCTGAATGCGATGGATGAGGAGACATTCGAGACTTTTATCCGGTATCATCTTTCGGTGTGTGAACGGCCGGAGCTTGTGGGCGCCGGATCACATACCGTGGATATTTTAAAGAAAAGCATTATTTAATACATGAACCGTCTGCTATCCGGACTATTTCTGTTTCCAGGATACCGCTACCCGTAGAATATAAGCTCATTTCTTCTTGTGATTTCGTGCAAAAACAGAGTGCACTCTGTTATTATATTGAAAACCTGCCGAAATTCCTCAAAATGCATTGACATATGCCATTTTTCGCAGTAAAGCACTATCTAAAGTTATTCATATTTTAGAATGCTTATACATTTTTAATATTTATCATGAAGGCGTATGTTATGAATACACTTGTAATCGTCTTAATTGCAGCTGTACTTCTCAGTGCTGCATATGTACTTTACGGACGCTGGCTTGCTAATAAATGGGGAATTGATCCAAAGGCAGAGACACCAGCGAAAAAATTTGAGGATGGAAAGAGACAGTACCAGGTCTTGTATGTACCGTTGCTGCACTGGCACTTACCAGTCTGGACGCCGTTGCACGTATCGGATATGCCAATATCTGGCCACTGTTCGGATCTGCCAACCAGTTACTGTCCGCACTGGTAGAAAGAACCATCGGACTTGTCAAAGCTTACTTTAAAGCACAGAAAGAATCTGCATAGATTAATTTTTAAGAATTAAATCGCAAATCAAATCCAATTACAATCCCCACCAGTAATTGCAAGACTCAAAAGCGCATCCATCTTTTCAACCTCTTCCTCGCCTTCAATCTTCTGAAGGAGCTCCGCTGTATCCAGCACATCTTCTAATGACTCGTCCGGTCCGATCTCGTAATCTATCTCCTGTTCACAGTCCGGGCATGGAATATGCTTCATCGTTTGTAATGACAGGAAACGGTTTCCGCATTTCCTGCATTCATAATATCCGCATTCCTTTGTCCCGTCCGGTACATAATACATATCACTCACCACCTTATATTTCTTACTGCTTTCGCTACTTCCAGCAGTCAAGCTTCTCTTTCATTCCGATATCCTTACTCTTGAACACCGGATTCATTCCCATTTTAAGCTGTCTTTCATAATCTTTCAATGCCTTCATTGCCGTATTAGGCAGAATGAGGATCACCGGAATATTGATGATCGCCATTACTCCCATCAGCACGTCCGAGATATTCCAGAGCATGGACGTTTCTCCATTACTGCTTTACAGGCACTGTGAAACAGACGCACCTGCGGGAAGCTCGTCCGGATTGTAAAATACACACCAGCTCCGATCAATATGATAACTAACAGTTTACTGTACATAAATGAGCTGATGTTATCAATGATCATACTTAACATACTTTTATTTTTCTCTATAAATATACAGTAATTCTGCGAGTTTGGGAAGAATAAATTGCATACATTGACACTGGCACTTATTTCCTCTATATTATTGTCTATATAAGAAAAGGAGATTCATATGTTATTATTCAAATCATTCACTATATTAATTATCGGATTTGTCCTGCTGATCAAGGGTGCAGATTTTTTTGTAGAGGGAAGTTCTGCTGTAGCAAAACGTCTCCGGATTCCTTCTATGATCATCGGGATGACCATCGTAGCCATGGGAACCAGTCTTCCAGAATGCGCCGTCAGCGTGACTGCCTCCCTCACCGGCAATAATTCCCTCGCTATCAGTAATGCTGTCGGATCCAACATTTTTAACCTGTTAGTAGTCTGCGGTGTCTGTTCTTTATTCGTCCCGCTTGCTGTACAGAAAAGTACTTTACAGAAAGAATTCCCGTTATCTATCTTCTGTGCGGGACTTTTGCTTTTGCTTGGATATCTTGGCATGACACTCGGACGGATAGACGGAATTATCTTCCTTATTATATTTGCCGGATATCTGCTCTGGATGATCCGCTCTGCCAAAAGAGCACGTCACAATATAACTTCTGCGGATTCTTCTTCTGCACAAAAAGTGAGAAGCTCACTTTCCGAAAAAGAAATCGAGGAGGTTGCCTCCCATATCAACCTCCTTCCGTTATGGAAATGTCTCATTTTCATATTGGGCGGTATGATTGCGATCAAATATGGCGGTGATTTCGTCGTTGACGGGGCATCCTCAATTGCATCCAGTCTGGGACTTAGCCAGACACTGATTGGACTTACGATCATTGCCATGGGAACCAGTCTTCCGGAGCTTGTCACCTCCATCGTTGCCTCCAGAAAGGACGAAGTCGATATGGCACTTGGTAATGTCATCGGCTCTAATATCTTCAATATCCTTTTTGTACTCGGTGTCGCGGCAGCAATCAGTCCGGTGGGATTCGCTCTGGAAAATATAATCGACATTGCTTTCCTTATCATAATCAGTGCAATCACTCTCGTCTTTGCATGGACTTCGAAGGAAATCAACCGTAAAGAAGGAATTATCATGCTGGTATTATATGCCGCTTATATGGTATATATCTGCATGCGTTAATATTTGTAATTATGAAAGGACGGACATTTTATGAAAATTGTATTTTTAGATGCCAAAACAATCGGGGACGATATTGACCTGTCCGGATTTGATTCACTTGGTGAAGTTACCAAATATAACTTTACCACTCCGGAAGAAGCTCCGGAACGCGTGAAAGACGCAGATGTTCTTATCATTAACAAAGTTCCGATCAATGAAAATACGGTCGGAACAGCAAAGAATCTGAAACTGGTCTGTGTTACTGCAACCGGAACCAACAATCTGGATAAAGACTATCTGGATTCCCACAAAATTGCCTGGAGAAACGTTGCCGGTTATTCCACAGAAACAGTTACTCAGCATACATTTGCCATGCTTTTCTATCTGCTTGAAAAGCTGCGCTATTACGATGATTATGTAAAAGATGGAAATTATATTAACGATACTTCTTTTACTCACTTTGCAGAACATTTTTCAGAAATCAATGGCAAGACGTGGGGAATCATCGGACTTGGCGCGATCGGACGCCGCGTTGCCCAAATTGCCCGGGCATTTGGTGCAAATGTCATCTATTATTCAGCATCCGGACGCCCTGCACAGGATGGATATACGCAGGTTGATTTCAATACCTTGCTTACCACTTCGGATATTATCTCTGTCCATGCACCACTGAATGAACACACCGAAAATCTTCTGGATAAATGCGCATTTGCAAAGATGAAAGAAACCTGTATCTTCCTGAATCTCGGCCGTGGTCCGATCGTTGTTGAACAGGATCTGTACGACGCACTTGTAAATGGCGAAATTGCTGCCGCAGGTCTGGATGTCTTATCTGCCGAACCAATGAGTGAGAAAAATCCGCTTATCAAGATCCAGGACAGCCGCCGGCTTTTCATTACGCCGCATATTGCTTGGGCAAGCGTAGAAGCACGTACCAGACTGATGCAGATCATCCTGGATCAGGTGAAAGAATATTTCCATATGTAGAACACTAACTACTCATTAAAGTTTGATATGAAACAATTTTACATTATTTATTGAATCATTCCTACATTCATGCTATCATATATCATTGTACCTAATGAAAAAGAGTGAAAAAATATATGAATAGACGTCCTGATTCCCAGGCGTCTCTGTGGAGGAATGAGAACTATGAGTGAACGTGGATCTGCTCCTGCAGCAGAAAATAAGATGGGAACAATGCCCGTCGGAAAATTAGTATTCAATATGTCACTGCCAATGATGGTTTCTATGCTGGTACAGGCGCTTTATAACATCGTTGACAGTATCTTCGTAGCAAAATTATCAGAAAATGCACTGACTGCTGTATCGTTAGCCTTCCCGCTTCAGACACTTCTGATCGCGGTAGCTACCGGTACCGGCGTCGGTATGAATGCCCTCCTGTCAAAATCACTGGGAGAACATAACTTTAAAAAGGCGAATAAAATTGCTGATAATGCGGCATTTATCTATGCCATCAGTTACATTGTATTTTTAATCCTCGGCTTTACGATCGTAAGACCTTTCTATGCAAGTCAGATTGGAAACGCAGATGTCGAGATCATGGAACTTGGAATTGATTACCTGAGTACGATTATGATCTTTTCCTTTGGTCTGTTCACACAGATCTTCTTTGAACGGTTACTGACTTCTACCGGAAGAACTATCTTCAGTATGACTTCTCAGTTATGTGGTGCGATTACAAACATTATCCTGGACCCGATCATGATCTTCGGTCTTCTGGGATTTCCGAAGATGGGTGTTACCGGAGCCGCCGTTGCGACCGTTATCGGACAATGTGTTGCCGGAATCGTTGCCGGAACCTGTAATCACAAATATAACCATGACGTATCATTAAGTTTCAAAGGCTTCCGACCGGATATCCGTCTGATCGGACACATTTATGCAGTAGGTATTCCATCTATTATTATGCAGTCTATCGGATCGATCATGACTTATTCGATGAACCGCATTCTGATTGAATTTTCTTCAACTGCAACTGCTGTATTCGGTGTATACTTCAAGCTTCAGAGCTTCTTCTTCATGCCGGTATTCGGTCTGAACAATGGTATCACGCCGATCATTGCTTACAACTATGGTGCACAGCAGAGAAATCGTATGATCAAGACGATCCGGATCAGTCTGACGACTGCATTCTGCCTTACTTTCATTGGATTCCTCTGCTTTGAAGGTATCCCACAGGTATTACTTGGAATGTTCAATGCATCTGACGCCATGCTGAAAATCGGTGTTCCGGCACTTCGTATCATCGGTATCCATTATCTGATCGCATGGTTCTGCATCATTGCCGGTACCGTATTCCAGGCACTTGGCAAAGCAGTATTCAGTATGATCGTATCCATCATGCGTCAGCTGGTTGTGCTGATCCCGTCAGCTTATATCTTGTCTAAGATTGGTGGCTTACATATAGTGTGGTGGGCTTTCCCGATTGCGGAAGTGATATCATTTATTGTGTCTACGGCATTTTTAATCAAAATTTATAAGACAATTATTAGTAAGATTCCGGAAGGGAAATTATAAAATAAGAAGCGGAAAAAGTTTACATTCACAACTTTTTCCGCTTCTTTTATTTTTTACTTTTACAATTCACAATATAAATTCCCACACAAACCAAAATCAATGCAATCAGACTTCTTGCATTAAATGCCTGGCTGACCTCTCCAAGAACCAACGCCGATAACACCACGCTGCAAAGTGGATTGACAAATCCGAAAATCGCCACTTTCGATACTTCGTTATGCGCCAGCAGAACCGACCAGAGTGTATACGCCACAGCCGATACCATTGCCAGGTAGAGAATCAATACTACTCCTGCAATCGACATATGATCCAAGTGTCCGCCCATCAGGATTCCGACTATGAACAGCAACACACCTCCCATGAAGAACTGACAACCGCTTAAAATAACCGGTGATACTTTTTTGGAGAAAATATTGATCAGTACGGTTGACGCTCCATAAGAAAGCTGCGCGATCAGCACGAAGCCTTCTCCTGTCAGCCTGAATCCCATGTCCATAGAGCCGCCTGCCATGTTGATGATCACGACTCCCGCAAATCCGAGGATGCAGCCAGCAAGTTTTCTGCCTGTCATCTTTTCATTTCTTACTAACAGACATGCCATTAAAATTGCAATAAAATTTCCTAGGCCTGTGATGATCCCGCCTTTTACACCGGATGTATGTGCCACTCCGATGTAAAAGAAAAAGTACTGGACGAAGGTCTGAGCAAAGCAAACCGGGATAGCATACTTGAATATCTTTCCGTCCGGAAGGACAACTCTTTTTTCCCGGATGGATGCGAACAGTAATACAAGAATTCCCGCCAGTGCGAACCGGATACCGGCAAAAACAATCTGGCTTGCGGTGTCCGCTGAATCAACGGCTAGAATCCGGTAGCCTGTCTTGATCACGGGAATTGCACTGCCCCATAAGATGCAGCAGACACACGCCAGAGCTGCGACTACCCATGTTCTGGTTAATATATTTTGTTTTTCTGAAATTTGCATTTGTGACATTTCTTTACTCTCTGGAATTCTGGTTCTATTTTTCAATCTCAATCTTCTCTTTCAGCACGACACATCCTGCCATATCACCGATAACATTAACACAGGTTGCTCCCATATCGCACAGAGTATTGATACTAATATAGACACCCATAACTCCTGCAGGAAGTCCGGCCATTGTAGCAAGTGCCGCGAATGATGCGATTGCACCTCCCGGGATTCCCGGTGTTCCGACTGACAGAAGGACGTTCGCCAGAAGGATGATGATCATCATGGAAATGCTGACATGCACGCCGCATGCATTTGCAAAGAACATGATCATAAAGGACATCAGGATCGATACAGCATCCATGTTAACCGTTGCTCCAAGCGGGATCGTGATACTTGAGATCTGGTTCGGAACTCCAAGTTTATCTTCGACACAGCTTTTACTCAGCGGAATGGTAGCTGAACTTGAGCATGTACCAAATGCATTCAGTGCCGCCGGCATGATCGCCTTGAAGAACTTCACCGGACTTGTCTTGCCGAGAATGCTCACTGTGCCGCCATATACGATAAATGCAAATCCAAAGAATGCGACATATAAGATAATCAGCTGCGTAGCCAGTGATACGATCGTCTTTGTACCATTCGCCTCTACAACCGGAACGATCGTACAGAAGACTCCGATCGGTGTGAAATACATCACCGTACTGATGATCTTCAGACATGCTTCATTGCAGGAATCGATGACCTTTAATAATGGCTCACCTTTTTCTCCAATCGCGATCAGTGTGAATCCCATGATCAGCGCAAATACCAGCACCTGCAGCATATTACCTTCTGCAAATGCGGATACCGGGTTAGACGGGATCAGTCCCTTAATCGTATCAAGAATGCTGTCCATCTTGGTTGCCTGAATATCAGATGTAGCCATCTTAAAGCTAACGCCTTTTCCAAGACAGATCAGTCTCGGAATGATCAGTCCAACAAAACTTGCGATTGCTGTTGTGCACAGGAAGAACAGCATTGCCGCTCCTGTGATCTTACCTGTCGTCTTGGCACTTCCGATGCTCGCAATACCCATTACGATCGAACAAAATACCAGTGGGAAGATCATCATATTCAATGCACTCATATAGATACTTCCCAGTACACTTGTTGCAGTCAGAACCACGTTAAACCGTCCCGCCAAAAACAGTCCGGTCAGGATTCCGAGGATCAGTCCGACGAAAATCGCACCGGTGATGTGCTTTCTGTACCACTCATAAAAACTCTTCATTTGTATGTACTCTCCTTACTTTTCAACTATAATATAACGTCTATATTTTACTATACACATATAGGCTATAGTTTATATCAAAAAGAGTGGAACGTCAATGTCCCACTCCTTATACCGTAAATTTCTCCACATAATAATTCTGTATCTCTGTAAGGATATACGCCTCATAATACTCCACCGGAATCTCCCGGTTCTCTTCCAGACTATTTTTACTATTTTATCAGTTATCTAACAGTACATCATTAACCACATCGTATGCATCTTCCAATGCATCCAACGCTTCCGTCAGAGTGTCTGCTTTATCCACTTCACCGTCTTCTTCATATTCATCCAGTATATTTACCAGAGAATCTTTTACTTGTTGGATGGATGTTATCAGGTCTTTTAACTGTTCTTCTTTTGTTGATGTGGTATTTATATTTACTATTTTGCTCACATTGTACCTCCCGTATTCTTGCCTATTTATTCTCTTGCTGATACATTTTTTCCAGTGTTCTAATTCTGATTCTTTACACCCATCTCATGCCATTCTTCCCCGCCCCAGGTTGACTGCGCGATTCCTTTATCTTTAAATCCGAATTTCTCATACATCGCTACCTTCGATTCCAGGCAGGTAAGGATAATCTCTTTTCTTCCCCTTCCCCATTCTCTTTCGAGATACCGGTGTACCAGTTCTCTTGCAAGTCCCTGACTGCGGTATTCCGGCAGTACATCCAATCCCAGAAGCATGACATTCTTGCCTTCCGGGTTATGCAGACTGGCATCTGTAAAGAACTCGTCTTTTAATATCTCATCATCCGTCGCTAGTCCATTTAAAAAACCTGCCATCTTTCCATTTTCTTTATCAATCACTACCAGAAATAAATCCGCAATTCCGGCAACACGGTCTTTCATATGCTTCTTAGAACAGGCTTCATTCGGCGGAAAACAGATCCTTTCGATCTCTGCTGCTTCTTCTGCTTCGTTCTGTTTTATGTTTCTAAATTCATATCTTTCTGAAATATGTGTATCTGTCATTTGCTTTTCTCCAATCCCATTACCGTATAAAATGTGTCGCAATTCGTTCTTCCTTTTCCGGTAATCCGAACTGTTCTTTTCCAAGCGCAATACTCTTCATCAAGAATGTCATATTTCTTGCAAGTGTACGCATCGTCTGTTTTCCTTCTCCGTCCTGCTCTGACTCACCCGGCATACGTCCATGAATGCTGTTCCAATACTGGCTTGATGCAACCGGCATTCCGGAGATTGTAAAATACTTGTTCAATTCATCAAATGTTGCCGAGCAACCACCGCGTCTCGCACATACAACACTTGCTCCGACTTTCATCGTCTTGTCAAAATGACTGCTGTAGAACAAACGATCAAGACAGGCAATCAGTGTCGCATTTGCTGACGCATAATATACCGGGCTTGCAACGACAAGTCCATCGGCTTCTTCAAACTTTAGTGCCAGTTCATTTACCATATCGTTGAATACACATTTGCCTTTCTCATAGCAGGAACCACAGGCGATACAGCCTCGAATATCTTTATTGCCGACCAGTATGATCTCTGTCTCGATTCCGTTATCTTTAAATACCTGTTCCATTTCTTTTAATGCAACAGATGTATTGCCATTAGCCCGTGGGCTTCCATTTAACATTAACACTTTTAAATTTTGCTGCATTGATTTGTTCCCCTTTCAATGATTCTCTTCCTGACAGATATTTCTTTCAGGATTCGCAAGTTTTTATGCTCATATCCTTAGCGTTCTGAATTCCACCGCATGCTTCCTCTTCCAGATTGGGAACAAATTCCGCTGACACACATAATTCTCCCTCTCTTTGATCGCAACCGCCTGAAAAAACGTCTTCCACATCTCTGTATATTCATCTTCATACTGTTCTGTTTTACGAAGTGACTCAAATTCGTCATCCGTCAGATAACGCAGATAGTTTGTTCCGTCTTTTGGATGTACGCATGCTGTTTTCCGGTTATCATCTATGATCATCCAATGTTCTGATGGCATCCGGTCCGCAAAATGTCTGCCAACCAGCATGACCACATCACTTTTGGGTTCCAGATGACTGACATAGACCTTTCTGTCCAGCGACTGGAATCGTGCAAATTCATTAAAATGATGGCTTTCATTACCGACTTTCCGCCGAAGTTCCAACATGCGCATCACATGAGGATTCGAATACTGTTCCAGCACCTTACTTCCCACTGCAAATCCGACACGCAGGAAATTATAGATTGCCTGTAACGCATCTTCCTCCGCAGAAAGGGTTGCATAATATACATCCAGATATGCTTCATCGGAAATATCCCTGCGAACAGAGCGGATTACTTTTTCTGCTTTCACATTATCCCCGTCTACATGGACATATTCATCAAACATTGTCTGCTGTAATATCGGTTCTTTCTTTAATTGTATCTGATCATGACCGATTCGTAAAGCTTCCGACCAGGCATCATAGATGCAGGTCATAATGTCCTCCAGACGATCCTTACAAGTATATATCTTCATAATTTCCTACCCTATTCCAAAGTCTGCCAACGACAATTGCACATAAGATTCATTGGAATGTTCTATATTCCATACATCTTTCTTATCTACACTCACCAGTTGTCTCATAATATACGATGCTTCAACCGGTGTATGATACATCTGTTTTCCCCCACAGGTAATAAAATAATGCGCCCGCTTAAGTACCACACCCATCTTCTTTAAACTTGCAAAATCCAGTCTTCCATACCGTCTTGCATGTGTGATCCGGCTGGCGGATTTGGGACCGATTCCCGGTACCCGAAGCAGTCTTGCATAACTTGCAGTCTCTATTTCCACAGGAAATTGTTCGAGATGGCGTAATGCCCAGTCACACTTTGGATCGATCAGTTCATTGAAATCCGGCTTTTCTTCCGACAATAATTCACCTGCCTGGAATCCATAAAATCTAAGCAGCCAATCTGCCTGATAGAGACGGTGTTCACGCAAAAGCGGTGTCGGTGTTCCAAGCCCCGGCAGTGCATCATCCTCATTCAGCGGAATATATGCTGAGTAAAACACTCGTTTCAGATCAAAGCCCTGATACAACTGCTGGGTCGTCTGCAATAATGTATAGTCACTTTCCCCCGTCGCACCGATGATCATCTGTGTACTCTGCCCGGCAGGTGCAAAACGACGCTTTAAACCAGACATATCATGGGGTGCTAACTGATATGCATTGTCCCATGTAAGGAGTCCATCCACTCTCCCCATTTCTTTTTGAGAAGGCAAAGTTCCGTCCTTTCCATCCGACAGTCTGTCTGTCTTCTTTTTTTCTTCCAGGCTTTCCCGATAATTCCTTTTGGATATTTCCGAAAAAATGCCGTTATTTAACAGTTGATTTCCCCTGCTTCTTTCCATATATGCTGTCTTTCCGATGGCCATCCAGTGTGCAGCAATTGTATTCTGAACCTTTCCCATAGGATTAAGGATTGTCTTCATTGTCTTATTCGGTGCAAGAGTCCGAAGCCCCTCTTCCGTTGGAAGTTCCAGATTGACACTGATACGATCGGCCAGATATCCTGCCGCTGCAAGAAGTTCATCCGAAGCTCCCGGAATCGTCTTCACATGGATATAACCGTTAAAATGATATTTTGTGCGAAGCAGCAGTAAAGTCTCACACATCTTTTCCATCGTGTATGTCGGATTTTTCAAAACTCCGGAGCTTAAGAAAAGGCCTTCTATATAATTCCGCTTGTAAAACTCAATCGTCAGTTCACAGATCTCTTCGGGTGTAAATGTTGCCCGTTTCACATCGTTGCTTGCACGATTAATGCAATATTTACAATCATAGGCACAATGATTTGTCATCAGAATCTTTAATAAAGAAATACATCTTCCGTCCGCTGCAAAACTGTGACAGATGCCGCATGCCTCTGTATTGCCGAGTTCTCCTTTCTTTCCCCGGCGGCTTGAACCACTTGACGTACATGCTACATCATATTTTGCCGCATCAGCGAGAATCTGTAATTTCTCCTGTGTTGTATAATTACTGTTTTTGATTTCTATATTCATAGTTCCATTATACAAACAAGTGTTCTTGTTTTCAAGTGCTTTTCGAACATTCGTTCTTTTTATCCGCTATACATGCCTGCTATCTTTATCTTTATTTATTTTATTTTTATCTTTATTTTTTCAGGAAATGTTCCCTGTTCGGATATACCTGCCTGAAAGCCTCAAGCGCCGCCTCCTGTAACAGCGCAAACTCTTTCTCCATATGAAGCAGATGCGGTGCACGAAAAGCGATCATACTAATCTGCTGCGCAATCTTTTTTGTCACTCCTTCTTCTGACATCTGTCCCATTCCAAATACAAGTGACGTAAATGCTCTTCCTCCCCTGCTGACTTCAATGAATTTCAAAAAGACATTCTGAAGCTCCTGCAAAAGAATTTCCTTATATACTTTTTCCTGAAGCAGTGATTCTGACAGCCCCAAAGTGGCAGCTATCTTCGCTCCCTGCTTTCTCCGTTTTCCTCCCAGATCCACTGTCGTACCCTCTGCCAGATATTTCATTTCCATAAGACATCTCATAAATTCATCTTTTACGGGTGTTCGTTTTCCATATCTTGCAATCCATAACTGTTTCCGGTATTTGTCTTCCTCCGACTCTCCCGCACCGGTATTCTCTTTTAATAATTCCAGCCTTTTTATAGGATCTGTTTCTTTGTAAAATGCAATTATCCATGCGTTATCCATTTTTCTATTTCCTCATTATTATTTCAAAAAACGATCTACATTACTGCTATCCACACGGCAATATTCGGAGACATAATATCTGCCTTCCTTTAAGTGTTTCCGATTTGTGTCTTTTCCACTGACAATCTCTACCGATAATTTCGCCAGTTCCATTGCCTGATCCTCTTTATCATTATAGACGGTTCCCTGCATTTTTCCTGTCTTGATTGCCTCCAACGCATCATCCAAACCGTCAATTCCGAATATAACAGGCCAGTCCTGACAGTCATATCCGGCCTTCTGACAGGCTGCTACTGCTCCCAGTGCCATCTCATCATTATTGGAAATAACCAGTTCTATTTTCTCTCCATATTGTTCAATAAGACGACTCATCCTGTTTTCAGCCTGTCCACGGTTCCAGTCTGCAAACTGATAACTCAATTTTTCAAGATTAATCCCCTGTTCAAGCAAGGTCTTAACCGAATAGTCTGTTCTGCTGATGGCATCCTGATGTCCTGCCTCTCCTTCCAGAAGTACGTACTGAATCTTCCCATCCTGATTCTTATCAACTTCCGGATGATTCTTAATATAATCCGCCACAATTTCTCCCTGCATGATCCCGGACTGCTCTGCGTTACATCCTATATAATACAGCTTCTCCCATTGCATCAGATCCTCCCTGACCGGCTCCCTGTTAAAAAAGAGAACCGGGATATCTTCTTGTTTTGCCATCCTGATAATACGGGATGGTGCCGTTCTGTCAACCAGATTCACACACAATACATCACAGCCGGCGTCAATCATCTCCTCAACGATCTCATTTTGATCCTGCTGATTATCATCGCCGTTTTTTACCGTTGTGATGATTTTCATATGATTTGTATCCATTTTTTTCAGATTCTCTTTTAACTGATCCGTCATAGCATTGATAAATGGATCATCCTGCGTATAGGTTACAACTCCTATCCGGATGATATGATCTGTCTTTACACTCTTGTCTTCACATCCGGTAATCAGAAAAGCAATCAGCAGGATAACTGCTATCATACTTCTTCTTTTTCTGTTTTTTTTACTCATAAGAATATAAGAACCTTTCCAAATTATCATTTAATGAAAATTCATCTCTGTCAAACACCTTTATCTCTGTCTTATGGCCTTTTAGCCTGTAGAATCTGTGTTCCAGCTTTTGTGCCATTTCCCCGACACTTTTATATCCGATCTCATAGGCATCCGGAACCACCAGTCCCTGGATATTTCCGTTATCCAATAACACTACCGCTTTTACACTGCTCCCAATGCCATATATGTCCGCTCCCTGATATGAATCTTCATCAGACTGCTCGCCTAGTTCTTCCAATGCATGTGGATCCAGAACCACTATTGCATCTACTTTATCTTTTTTACTCACTTTTTCATAGATATTCTGATCTTTTTTCCGGTAACAATACCAGTCGATCTCACTTTTGGTATCTTTCAGCGAATCCTTTAATCCCCGAATCGCATCCTGATCTGGCTTTGATTCTTTCCAGTTTGCGACAACTCCGATTTTCTGCCGCTTCTTTCCCAGCTGCTTTCCAAGTTCAGAACCTATCTTATAATAATCCGGTCCGATTACCGGATTACCGGAATTCCCGCCTTCTTTGGAATATACATCCTCCATGATCAGTGTGTATGGCGTCTTGGCACACTGTTTTTTTAACATGTCTTTCGTATCACTTCCCGGTGCCGGACATATGATAAATGCATCTATATTGTTGCGCTTCTGCTCTTTTATAATTTCTTTTTCCATCTCTGCATTTTCAATTTCATCTGTATTACAGATAATCATATGAAGATTGTTTATTTTCGCCGACTGCTTCATCCCTTTAATCAATGAATTCCACCGGTTATCTCCTGATTCCGGTAAGATCACCGCCACTCGTTTTTCCGGCACATCCCGGTCAAAAATCTTCCATGCAAAAAATAATGTCAGTATCAGGAAAATACACTCCAGTATCAGGAATGTAATTTTATTCTTTTTCATCTACATCCCTCCCCTGTATATATTTCTGCATCTCCAATTGTTCCGCATTCTCCTTTGTATATGGAATTGCCGGTATATGGATAACAACCCTGGTCCCCTCATCCGGTTCACTATATATCTCCAGGCCATATTGCTCACCAAACATCAGCTGAATTCTGGAATGCACATTGATCACACCAACACCCGAACCATGTTTTGGAACTTTATTGTTATCTTTCAGGATATTTTCCAGAACTTCTTTTCGCATTCCCATTCCATTATCTTCTATAATAATGTAAATATCGTCTTCTTTCTTTTCTCCCCGGACTGTGATTTTTCCTTCATCGTCCTCATCCATATTTCCCACGCCGTAATAAATTGCATTTTCGAGAATCGGCTGAATGACTAATTTTACAATACAATAATCTTCTATCTCTTTATCCGTCTGAAATTCCATTTGAAAACGTTCTTTATAACGCATAAGCTGGATATTCATATAGCTTCTGCTGTGCTGAAGTTCATCTTTAACCGGAATGATCGTCTTTCCGCGGGATAAACTGACTCTTAAAAGCTTTGCCAGTTCGGAGATCATAATAACTGCTTCTTCATTTTTCTGTGCTTCGACCATCCAGGTAATAGATTCCAGTGTATTATAGAGAAAATGTGGATTAATCTGACTTTGTAATGCATCCAGTTCACTTTTTCTCCGTTCATTCTGCTGACGGATAATTTCCCCCATAAGCGTCTCAATCCGTTCATATGATCTTTGAACGGAATAACCCAAATGTCGTATTTCTGAAGAACCTCCTATGTAAATATCCGGTTTTCCTCCTGCTTCATATGTTTTAACCGATTCATCCAGTTTCCGAATCGGTTTGGATATTTTTCTGGAAATCAGCCTGTTTCCTTCCAGAAGCATCATCATAAGAACCATGATTGTTGTAAAGATATAATATCTGAAATTGTTAATTCTTGCAGTCTGCACGCTCTCCGGTACAACTCCGATCAGTTTCCATCCTGTATAGGCAATGTTGCCAACCACTACACTTTCCTTGTGTCCGTCTGTTGTGATCTCATAAGTGCCCTCCTCATACCCGGAAGCCTTCAGACTATTCTCCTCAAACAGTCCCCTGGCCATCTCTGTTTTTCTCGGATGATAGATCATCTGTCCGTCACGGCTGATCATATAATAATAGATTCCTTCCGAAGAATCATTAATCTGCTTTAAGACATCTTCGATCACCGAATATTTCATATCTACAAGAAGGACTCCGCTTCCCGGAATCTCCCCATCGTTTATATCCACATAACGACTCAGTGAAACAACCCAATGATAACGATACAGACCATCTTCATACAAATTCTGAATATGCGGAACGGAAAAATGTACATTTTCAATTGCACTCTCGGCATTCTTATACCAGTCCTGTCCCGTTACATCTATATTTTCTTTTTCAACAGCAACCGGTTCCGAAGCAATCAGCCGGCCTTCGTTCCCATATAATGCCAGACTCTCGATTTTATCCGAATTCACCTCGTATAATAAGCTGAACTGTTCAGCAAATTTTTCACTGGATATATCAAATTCCTGTACGATATTATAATTCGCTGCATTAAAAATCTGCCTGATATCTAACAGGTCCGAATTCACCCTGTCTACCGTGCTTTCCACCGTCGCCTCTGTATTTGATACTGCCATCTTATCAATCGCAAGCTTAAATCTTTGATACAAAAGGAATCCCATAGTTACAATCGTGACAAGTGTAATCGCCATAAGAACAGACATGATGATTGACTGTATATTAAATACAACATTTTTTTTGAAATCCGAATCTTTTTTTCTTTTTTTCACGCTTTTTCCTGTTCCCTTCATACGGATTACTGTTCTACTTTACAGATGCTCTATACTTCGAAGGAGAAACTCCAAACTTCTTTTTAAATACATAACTAAAATAATTGGCATCGAGATACCCCACTTTTTCTGCTATTGTGTAACTTTTCTCATCTGTATTTAATATCATCTCTGCCGCAATATCCATTCTGTAATCTGTTAAATAAGAGATAAACGATTTTCCCGCTTCTTTTTTAAATACAGAAGAAAAATAAGAATTCGATACACCGAGAACCGCACATACCTCGTCCAATGATATATCCGCCTCCATATACCTTTCTTTCACAATGTTCTGTGCTTCCACAATGAGCCGTCTGGCAGAACTGTTTCTTGCACATTTCAGCTTTTCACTGATTGTTTCCGACATCTGCACAATCCATGCTGTCAGTGAACTCTCATCCATCTGCGATACTTTTTCGTAAATATTCTGCATATTACCGGATATTTTATTGAAATCCAGCGAATTATCTGTACAGAACTTAAAAAATCCACTGACTATCTCCATTGTAGCAAGATTATACTGACTCATGGTTTCTGTATTTTTATGAAGCTTTTCCATCTCTCCATGTGCTGCCCGCTCTATCTCTGCCGAATCTCCTATACGAATTGCACGAAATAGCATCTGCATCCTTGACTCTTCTGACTGAACCGGTTTGATCTGTTCCTTCGGAACAATCTCTCCAATATTAATTGCCCGTTTTGTTCCGTATAAAACCCTGTAAGAAACTGCTTCTCTTGCCCTCTCATAGGAAAGACTGATCTCATACAGGCTGTCACACACGGTTCCGATCCCCGCTGTAACAACCGCACCCATGATGCGGTACGCCCACCGGCAGAATCTGTCACAGGCATCTGTTATCTGGGTAATCTTATCTTCCGCATCCAGTTCCAGAATCAGCAGTGTATTTCCCATATATATAAATTCTCGACAGTTCCACTGATTCATCAGTCTCTGCTTGATCTCTCTTTCTACCGACATGGATAAAAGCAGTGGGTTCATGCCTTCGGGCACATGGTTCTCCGATGTGTGGAAGATTACACAGCCAAAGAGAGGTCCTTTCATATCTACCTGATACGCCTGTAAAAATCTTTCATAATCCTTTTTTTCTACTCTTCCTTCAATTAATGAAATAAAAAAATTGGACTGTAATTTCGGAAGTACTTCCTGAAAATAATCATTTAATTTTTTTACATTTAATTTTTCTTCTCTTTCCCTGTCCAGCGTATGTTTCAGATTGGTCAGGCTTTCTGACAATTCTGTTGCATTGACCGGTTTAAGCATATATTCCTTGATTTCCAGATGCACTGCTTCTTTCGCATATTCAAACTCATCAAATCCCGTACAGAGCATGATATAAATATTCGGATATTCCCGATTCAGCCTTCTGGATAACTCTAACCCGTCCATATAAGGCATCTTAATATCCGTCAGCACCACATCTGGCTGGAGTTTTTCTACTAATTCCAGTGCTTTCACCCCATTTGTCGCACTTCCTGCCACCTCAAACCCCAGATCATTCCAATGAATTTTTTTCTCTATCATATCGATGACTTCGGCTTCATCATCTACGAGAATCACTTTATATCGTTCCATCTTTTTCCCCTTCTTCATGGCCGCTATACGTTTATTCCAGTATAACAAATTTACGTCTCTTATAACATATCCAAATACAAAATCTGCCTTCAAAATTTTTTTACTCACAAATTTCTTTCGAACGCATCATGTTGAAAAAAACCGTCCCTTTCATCTTTCCGATGAGCAGGACGGTCTACTTCTTTTTGTATAAACCTGTATAAACAGTCTTTTATTTATTATTTCTTCTGTACATATTTCAGACAGTCAAGTGTTACTGCTGCCAGAATAATGATACCTTCAAAAATAAACTGAAGGTTTGTATCAATACCAAGAACCGTCAAAGAATAGGTCAATGATGTAAAGATCAGTACACCTGTCACAACTCCCGATATCTTACCAATACCACCGGTAAAGGAAACTCCACCAACTACGCAGGCTGCAATGGCGTCCATATCCCATCCCTGTCCGTAAGCGGCACTACCGGATCCAACCATTCGTACACACTCCAGCCATGAACCGAATCCATAAAGGATACCTGCAAGGATAAATGCTCCCATCGTTACTTTAAATACCGAGATTCCTGATACAGCTGCCGCCTCTGGATTTCCACCAACTGCATATAAATTTTTTCCAAATGTTGTCTTATTCCAGATAAACCATACAACAGCAATCGCAACTACTGCCCATAAAATAATCATCGGAAAACGTCCTGCCTGTGGAATAAAAATATTCGGGATTGTCGGATCAATCGCACCAAAAGAAACTCCTTTTGTAGCATATGTAACAAGACCAAAGATGATCAACATATTTGCCATCGTTGAAATAAATGGATGCATCTTAAATCTTGCCATGAAAAATCCGGCTGTCATTGCAAATACAGTTGTGAAAAGTATACACACACATAATGCTAATATAGCTCTTGATGCCGGTGCCATACCCGAAAAATCAAAAACATGTCCAAACACAGTACCTGTGTTAATTCCGTTATGCATGATAATGGTTGCTGTAACCATACCCATACCAACCATACGTCCTACAGAAAGGTCTGTACCTGTCAGAAGGATCAGACCGGCAACTCCAAGTGCAAGGAACATTCGCGGTGAAGCCTGCTGCAAAATGTTAAGGATGTTTGTGGTTGTAAAAAGCTGTGTATTTTTCACGAATGGTGTAATAATACACAATGCGATAAAGATCATGATAATTACAATATACAGACCGTTCTTATACAAGAACTGTGTCATATTAAATGTGTACTTGTAATTTTCAAAATTCTGTGCCTGCTTCTGTGCAAATGTATATTTTGACATTCTGAGCAGATCGATCAGGTGGAACTTATGCATGTATGCATCATGTTTTCTATCCTTGATCTCCTGGATCCTGGATTCATGTGTCATCTGCGCATCATATAATTTATTCTTATATGTGTATTTTTCAGCTTTAATCTCTTCTGCATCTTTCAGGCTGCTGACTGCCTTCTTATGTTCTTCCTGCAGATCCGCTTTTAATTTTTCAAAATTACTGTTTTCCGCTTTTTTCTCTGCTTCGCAGCTCTTTGCAACAATGTTATAATACTCACTGTTGTAATGTTTGGAAAGAAAACCTTCAGCATCTGCGATCAGTTTTGCAATCTGCTGTTTATTTGCATCTTCTGTTGCTTTTGCCTTCTCCAGATTCTTCTTACATTCCCCGATAATCTTATTCTGTTCTTCTTTTGTTAAGTTCTTATTCTCTTTTGCTATTGCAATCTGATTTTTTAAACTGTTGACTTTGTCAGATCCTTCCACACGCAGTGCATCGATCTGCTCCTGTATTTTTCCAACATATTCGTCAATCGGTTTCAAAAGTATTGCTTCTTCTTCAGCCGAAATGATAATGCTTTTTTCTGCCATCTTCCATACCCCTCTCTGTTACAGATATTTTGCACTGAGTCTCAATAATTCTTCCTGGTTCGTCTCTTTTGTATTTACGATTCCGGCCAGTCGTCCGTTTGACATAACACCGATACGGTTCGTAATACCAAGAATCTCCGGCATCTCAGAAGATACAACAATAATTGTTTTCCCCTGCTTTGCCATATTGATGATCAGTTCGTAAATCTCATATTTCGCACCAACATCAATTCCTCGTGTCGGATCATCCATCATGAATACACTCGGTGAACGCTCCAGCCATTTTCCGAAGATTACCTTCTGCTGATTTCCTCCGGAAAGACTTGTGATCATATCATCCGGGCCCATACACTTTGTATGCATGATTTTAATCTCTTCCGCAGTTGCACGTACCATTCTGTCATGTGACAGCACTGCACCATTCTTATAATGGTTCATGTTAGCGATGGTCGTATTAAATGTAATATCGCCTTTTAAGAACAGACCATTAGCTTTTCTTTCTTCTGTGATCAGGGCAAATCCATGATCCATTGCATCTCTCGGCGATGAAAAGTTCATGAGCTTTCCATCGTATATTACATTTCCTTCTGCTCTTGTGCGGATTCCGAAGATTGTTTCTAAAAGTTCCGTACGTCCGGCACCAACCAGACCGTAAAATCCAAATATTTCTCCTTTTCTGATATCAAAGGATACATTTTGAATCTTTGGTGCATATTTTGACGAAAGATTCTGTACAGAGAGAATCTTCTCTCCGGGCTCATTGTCAACAGGTGGAAATCTGTTATCCAGCGAGCGCCCAACCATTGCCGATATCAGTTCATTCATATCTGTATCTTTGCACTCTTTTGTCATAACCAGACTACCATCTCTGAGCACAGATATCTCATCACATATATTGAATATCTCATCCATCTTATGTGATATATAAATCAGCGAAATTCCCTGTGCTTTCAACTGACGCATCATCTTGAAAAGTTTCTCAACTTCCGGTGCTGTCAGGGATGAGGTTGGTTCATCCAGTACAATTACTTTGGAATGATAGGAAATAGCTTTTGCAATCTCACACATCTGCCGCTGGGACACAGACATTTTTTTCATTGGCTGTGTCAGATTTGCTGTGATTCCAAGCTGTCTGAAGAGATTTGCAGTTTCCTTTTTCATTCTTCCTTCATCGACAATTCCAAAAGAATTCTTTGGATATCGTCCAAGAAACATATTATCTACAACGCTTCTTTCAAGACATTGGTTCAATTCCTGGTGTACCATCGCTACTCCGTTTTCCAGTGCATCTTTTGGTCCCGAGAAATTTACTTCTCTGCCGTCTAATATAATTGTCCCCTCATCTTTCTGATAAGTACCAAAGAGACATTTCATCATTGTCGATTTTCCGGCACCGTTTTCACCCATAAGTCCCATAATGGTCCCAGGTTTGACATTCAGGTTTATATGTTTCAGAACTTTGTTTCTACCGAACGACTTACTCATGCCATTGATCGATAAGATGTATTTATTCTTATCTACTGTCATAACTCTGCTTCCTTTTCTTGATGAAAGAAGGGTATCATCTCTGACACCCCTCTGCGTTTCATTCATTTACCATTTAACCAGTCTCTTATTTTGAGAGAAGTGATGTGTATGCTGATGCATTGTCTGTCTTAACCATGTTAATTGCAAATGCATCATATTCGTTTGGATTTCCGAGACGGTTTGTGATGTTCGACTCTGTCTGTCCATCTCCACCGATGTAATCAACCTTCAGGTTAAGGAGATCATCATAGTTCTCAAGAAGTGGCTGGTATGTTGAGCTCAGGAAGTTGTCTGATGCATTGTAAATATCAAGCCATACTTTCTTAGATGGACTCTTGCTTGAATCAAGCTGTTTTGACACTTTGTCATAAATCTTTGTTGAATCTGTAAAGTCTTTGTAATTATCAGCTGTTACTGCAACATTTAATGCGTAGTAAGATCTTTCTTCTTCGCTGTATCTGTAATCTTCACCTTCTTTCAGGCAGTTACCGGCATCATCTGCTGTACCAATACCTGTATCCACGTCTGCTCCGTCAAGTGCGTTACGGAGTACTCTTAATGTCAGATAAGCCTGAACATCTGCATGCTGAGAGATTGTTCCGCCATATCCTTCAGCGATTGCTGCAACAGCGTCACTGTTTGCATCATATCCGAATGTAGGAACTTTGTTATCTTTTGCCCATGCATTAAACATTGACATTCCCATACCATCATTGTTAGAAACAACAATATCGATCTGATCTCCGAAAGAAGCTTCCCATGTTCCGATTGCGTTACCTGCTGTAGCCGCATCCCATGTTGCCCCTGCTGAGTTCTTCATTTCCTGAGAAGCAAGCTCACGGACTGTAAATTCTTTTCCGTTTACATCAATCTTAGCATCCTGGACAACTTTTGCTTTTCCGTCTACGTTTGTTCCTGCCGGCTTGGAAGCAACTTCGTCACCATCCTTAACTCCTGTTCCAAGTGCCGCACGAACACCACGTGTACGTGCGATGGAATCATTGTGTCCGATGTCACCGATTGCAAGTACGTATCCGATAACTCCATCACCATTTCTGTCAATCTTATCAGCATTTGCTTTGATATAATCAACAACCATCTCTCCCTGAAGTTCTGCTCCCTGATTAGCATCAAATCCTACATAATAAGTGTCTTTGTTGAAATTCAACGCTTCTTTGTCCAATTCCCCTGTTGAACTATTAGAAGGTTGACGGTTAAACCAGCAAAGCGGTTTGTCCTTATTGGCTACAGAACTGCTGTCTGAAGATCCTGATGATTTTGAATCACCTGACGAAGATCCTCCGCAGCCTGCCAGTGATAATGCAAGTGTTGCTGCCATCATGAGTGCAAATACTTTTTTCTTTTTCATTTTCTTTCCTCCTGTTTTGTGCGTTTTGTTTTTAATCGCGTCTAACTCATTGACTAATCTCATTATAATTACAACACTATTTTTTTGACATAGAATATTTTTGGATTAATTATCAATATTTTTATATTGATCTATGTTTTTTTATATATTTTATCCAATTGTGCAGAATCTGTCTCTACTATATATAATATAAAACAAAAAAACTGCGATAATAACCTTCACGCTATTACCACAGTTTCTCTTATATGTTCTTATTACGAATAAAATAATGATTAAGCTGTTGCTTTCTTATCATCTGTTTTTTCAAGAAGTTTCTTTACACCCTGGATTGCAACCAACACACCAAGGATCAGAAGCAATACGGCAAAAATCAGCTGTAATGTATTTCCAAGATCCAGCCCTGTTGTCAGGAATGCTTTTGTCAGTTTCACGATCGTCATACCAAGTGCTGTAAATGTAACAGCCATCATGAATACCATTGGAATCCAGAGCATACATCCCTGACGTTTTGTCTTCTTAAGGAATACTGCGCAGGCTACCAGTGCCAGTACAGATAACAGCTGGTTGGCTGAACCGAACAGTGGCCAGATCTCTGCATATCCGACTTTGGTCAGGAAATATGCAAGTACCAGTGTAATGATTGTTGCAAAGTATTTATTTGTTACCACTTTCATGAATGGATTCAGATGATCCATATCTGTATCGTCATCGATAAAGAATTCCTGGAACGACAGACGTCCGACTCTGGCTACAGAGTCCAGTGATGTCAATGCAAATGCGGATACTGCCAGGTTAATCAGTGTAAATACAAGTGAATGTGGCAGACCAATAACTGACAGGAAGTTCGCAATCGCTCCGGCGAAAATCTGAGGCTGTGTTGTCAGTCCCTGTGCTGCTGCTTCACCTTTGGCAAAAGATGCAACTGCGATCAGTGCAATAACTGCAAGCATACTTTCCATTAACATTGCTCCGAATGATACAGGAAGCATGTTCTTCTCATTCTTAATCTGTTTGGATGCTGTACCGGAAGATACCAGTGAATGGAAGCCGGAAACCGCACCACAAGCGATCGTTACAAATAAGATTGGGAACATATACTGTCCATCTACGTTAAAGCTTGTGAATGCCTGAAGGTTACAAGATGGATTTGCTACAAATACACCAATAACCGCACCAACGATCATAAAAATCAAAAGGTAACTATTCAGATAGTCACGAGGCTGAAGAAGCGCCCATACAGGAGCGACACTGGCAATCAGGATGTAAACGAAGATGATGAGATGCCATGCATCCAGTCCTACATACATTGGGAAGTGAAGTCCCAGTGCGATTGCTGCTACCAATAATACGATTGCAACTGCTGTATTAATCCACTTGTTGAATTTCGTATACTTCAAAAACATTCCAAGTCCGACTGCTTCTAAGATAAATATCATAGAAGTAGTTGCGACTGCACCGTTAGCTGCAATTTTTGTTACTTTTCCGGCTTCACTTACTGAGAATCCATTAAAGGTTCCGGCTACAACATCAGCAAAAGCTGCAACGACCAGAATACAAAACAGCCAGCAGAATAACAGGAATAATTTCTTACCTAATTTTCCGATATATTCTTCGATGATATATCCGATTGTACGTCCTTTATTCTTTACGGATGCATACATAGATGCGAAATCCTGAACGGCTCCAAAGAATACTCCTCCGATTAAGATCCACAAAAGTACCGGAAGCCATCCGAAGATTGCTGCCTGGATCGGTCCGTTGATCGGACCTGCACCTGCGATTGATGCAAACTGGTGACCGAATACGACGTTCGTATCGGCCGGTACATAGTCAACCCCGTCTTCCATCTCATATGCCGGAGTTTTGGCATTTGGGTCAATGCCCCATTTGTTCTGGAGATAACGACCATAAAGAAGATATGCTCCACCAAGCACAACAATGGCAATGATCATCATTAATATTCCACTCATAAAACAATCCCTCTTCTTTCTCTTTAAAGTAAATATATAAAAAAACGCCTTCGCTATCCTTTCGGATAACAAAGGCGGAATATTCTTCCGTGGTACCACTTCGTTTTACTGCAGTCATCACTAACCACAACCACTTGTTACTGTCAAAATATCTAACAGTTTCTTCTGTAACGTGAAGACAACGTCCCGGCTTACTCGATACCTGACTATGTTGATTCTTCCAACCTGTATATTTCAGCGGGATGCTCCTGGGTGATATCATAAAATACTTTCTGCCGTTTCACACCATCCAACGGCTCTCTGAATTCCAGTTAACTTTTATGACGTATCCCTTTCATTGCATTTCTTATTTACTTTTTTATCTTACTTAATGTTTTACACTTTTTTCTTGTAAAGTGCAAGAGTGGAATTAAACATAATTTACAAAAATACAGTTCTATTTTTGTGTATTTTTTTCACATTATATGATTCCGGTTATCTCTTCTACAGATTTCACAAAATAATCTGCTCCATCCAGTTCTCCCTTCTCACCATAGCCATACAGGCATCCGATAAACGGACTTTTACAGGATCTGGCACATTCCAAATCCTGTCTTCTGTCTCCGATCACCAGATAAGGTCCCGGATAGTCCCGGATAACTTCCTGCACGATCTCCGTCTTAGGGCAGAAACCATACGATTCACAGTCATAAAACTGTTCAAACCATCTTTCCATTCGGAATTCTTCCCAATGTGCTTTGCGGTATGCCACTTTACAGTTGCTTAAGATCACAAGATGATATCCTCTGTTCTTCAAAGCTGTAAGCATCTCTTCCGCTCCCGGATACCACACTGCCCGGTGCTTCCTGATCTGCCTGACCATGGAATCTCCCACGATCGCACTTGCCTGATCTTTGTATCTCTGATCTAATTCCGGCAGAAATGTATCCCACATTTCTTTGCTGTTTAAGCCCAGCCAGCCTGCGATCTGCGCCGTCTCTATCTTCTGTTCCTCTACAACATTCTGTTCTGCCAACCACTGATAAGCTTCCCTGAACGCCGGCTCATAGATTCCAAGAGTATTATGTATCGTTCCATCATAATCAAAAATGATTGTTTTCACCATCGGCTGCACCTGATTAAAGCTGCTTCATCAGATTTACCATCTCAATTGCGGACAATGCACAGTCATATCCTTTATTTCCTGCTTTACTTCCTGCACGTGCGATAGCCTGTTCGATATTCTCTGTTGTGATCACTCCGAATAATACCGGAATTCCTGTTGCAAGTTCAACCTGCGCGATTCCTTTGGCCGATTCATTACACACCAGATCATAGTGGGAAGTATCCCCGCGGATAACTGCTCCTACGCAGATGACTGCATCATACTTTCCGGACTGTGCCATCTTCTGTGCAGTCAGCGGAATCTCAAATGCTCCCGGTACCCATGCAGCCGTAATGTTCTCTTCTTCTACTCCATGTCTTACCAGCCCGTCGACGGCTCCGCCCAATAACTTATTCACAATGATCTCATTGAATCTGGCAGCCACGATTCCGACTTTCATTCCCTCAGGTGCTACTACTTTTCCTTCTACTAAATTGATCTGTCTCATGATTTCTTCCTCCTGTTATTCATTAAATCTTTTTATAATTCTATTTCTTTGAAAATGTGTCCCATCTTTTCCTGTTTTGTCTTCATATATTTCAGATCATACTTCTGCGGTGGGATCTCCAGCGGTACTCTTTCATTGATCTTCAGTCCAAACCCACCAAGTCCATAGACTTTGTCCGGATTATTGGTCAGAAGTCTCAATGACTTCACTCCGAGATCCGATAATATCTGCGCTCCGATCCAATACTCTCTGAGATCCGGTGCAAATCCCAACTTTACATTGGCCTCTACTGTATCATATCCCTGCTCCTGCAGTGCATATGCCTTGATCTTATTGAGCAGCCCGATTCCTCTGCCTTCCTGCCTCATGTAAAGAATGATCCCTCTGCCTTCTGCTTCTACCTGACGCATCGCTGTCTGAAGCTGCAGACCACAGTCACATCTAAGCGAGCCAAATGCATCACCTGTCAGGCACTCCGAATGTACCCTGCAAAGTACATCTTCACCGTCTCCGATATCACCTTTTACCAGTGCAAGATGGTGTTCTCCTGTAATATCATTGATATATCCGTGAAGTCTGAAATCTCCATACTGCGTCGGAAGGTCTGCAACCGCCTCTTCTTTTACATGTTTTTCATGGATTCTCATGTAATCCTGAAGATCACGGATCGTAATAAATGTAAGATTATGCTCTTTTGCAAGTTCCCACAACTGTGGTGTACGCATCATTGTGCCATCTTCTTTCATAATCTCACAACACACGCCGCATTCCTTCAATCCAGCCAGTCTCACCAGATCAGTCGTTGCCTCTGTGTGTCCGTTCCGCACCAGGACTCCGCCTTTTCTGGCAATGAGTGGAAATACATGTCCCGGTCTTCTGAAATCTTCCGGCTTCGCATCTTCATCCACACATTTCATGATTGTATAGGAACGTTCTGCTGCCGAAATACCTGTCGTCGTATCAACATGGTCCACTGCAACGGTAAATGCTGTGCTGTGATTATCGGTATTCTCCGCAACCATCGGTGGAAAGTTAAGCCTTGCTGCAATTTCCGCACTCATCGGTGTACAGATAAGCCCTTTCGCATAAGTCGCCATAAAATTGATATTCTCCTGTGTTGCAAACTCTGCTGCACATACCAGATCCCCTTCGTTCTCTCTGTCCGGATCATCTGTAACCAGAATAACCTTTCCTTCCCTCAGATCCCTTAGTGCCTCTTCGATTGTATTGTACTGATTGTTTTGTGACATTCTATTTATCCTCCTGTTCTAAAATCCGAATTCCTGCAAAAATTCCATCGTAATTCCAGATTCTTTTTTCTCTTCTTCACTCTTTCCAAGGCCTAACAGCCTTTCTACGTATTTTCCGATCACATCATTCTCCAGATTCACTGAATCGCCCGGCACTTTTTCCAAAAGCGTCGTTTCTTCTCCTGTATGCGGGATAACCGATACCTGAAATCCCTCCTCCTCTACTTTTGCCACCGTCAGGCTGATGCCATCTATACAGATGGAGCCTTTTTCTACGATCAGATGTAATATCTGCGGCGATGTTCCAATAGATACCCAGATGGCATTCTCCTCCCGGGTCAGAGACCGGATCACACCGGTTCCGTCAATATGACCGCTTACGATATGTCCTCCAAATCTTCCGTCTGCAGCCATTGCCCGTTCCAGATTTACCTGACTTCCGACTTTACAGCTTCCCAGACTGCTTCTCCTGATGGTCTCTGCCATCACATCTGCAGTAAATCCATCCGGCTGAAGTGATGTAACTGTCAGACACACTCCATTGACTGCGATACTGTCACCGATCTTCGTTCTTTCCAATACCTTCTTCGCCTTGACTGCCAGAACTCCCGACTCTCCGGTCAGCTGCATATAGCGGACCGATCCTTTCTCTTCTACGATTCCTGTAAACATGGCCCCTCCTGTTCTTTTTCACATACCTGACAGATTATCCTGATGTCTTCACCGATCCGGCAGATATCCGTACATTTCAGTTTCAATGCTTCTGATGGAAGTCCGATGCCGATTCCTTGCACCGGTGTCTTACTGTTCTTTCCACCAAATAATTTTGGTGCGATAAAACAGTGTACCTCTTTTACAATTCCTGCCCGCAGTGCACTGTCGTTCAGCGTGCCCCCGCCTTCCAGCAGAATGCTGTCAATGCCCTCATTTCCAAGATTTGTCATCAGCTTTTTAAGGTCTATCTGACCTTTTTCATCCGGACAGCAGACAGTATCCACGCCTTTCGCATGTAACCATTCTATTTTTTCTGTTATTTCTTCGTTCTCTTCCCGTCCTGCATAAGCCACGATTGTCCGGTACTCTTTTGCACTTCTTACAATCTGGCTGTCAAGCGGTATCCTAAGACTGCTGTCGCATACTATTCTGACCGGACTTTTCCATCCTTCTACCCGGACATTCAACATCGGATCATCCGCAAGTACAGTCCCGATACCGGCCATAATACCCATATACCGGTGCCGCATATGCTGCACTTCCTGTCGGGCCGGTTCTCCTGTGATCCACTTCGATGCACCCGTCTTTGTCGCAATTTTCCCATCCAGTGTCATGGCATATTTCATCACTACATACGGTGTCTTCGTCGTAATATAATGGAAGAACACCGGGTTCAGACGGTCACATTCTTCCCGCATAAAATCCTGAACTACTGTAATTCCCGATTCACGCAATATCTGTGCACCTTTTCCTGCCACCTTTGGATTCGGATCCCTGGAACCAATCACCACTTTTTTAATCTTCTGTTCTATGATTGCTTCCGTACACGGCGGTGTCTTGCCATAATGACAGCATGGTTCCAGCGTAACATAGATTGTCGCACCCTCTGCCGATTCTGTAAGCGATGCGATTGCATTGCGCTCTGCATGAAGTTCTCCGCATTTTTTATGATAACCTTCCCCGATGATCCGGCCGTCTTTTACGATCACCGCACCTACCATCGGATTCGGATTCGTCCATCCTTCTCCCTTTTTTGCAAGCTGAATTGCCCGGAGCATGTATTCCTGATCCGTCATTTCTCTTCCTTCTTTCTTAGTTATACAAAAACCCCTGCAGGATACCTACAGGGGAAATGATCTGTTACATATAACTGACAAATGATCTGTTAACCAAAAAAGCTCTGAAATGGATCACCATCTCAGAGCTCAGACACTACATTCATCTTTTAAAATAACTGTACCATCATCTTCTTTCATCCAGACTATACTGTCGGCTCCGGAATCACACCGGATCATGCCTCTCGGCCCGCGGGCTTTACCGCCGGTAGGGAATCGCACCCTGCCCTGAAGATTTCGTTTTTTTTATCATAATACTTTATATATCATTTGTAAAGCAAAAGATATCAATGCATTCCAATCAGAGATCAAAAAATAATTTTTTTCAAAAAGGACTCCGGGTTTCATAAAACCGGAGTCCCTGAAAATCAAATTTCCCTTACGTCTTTCTTATCTACACTGATCACGACAATCGCTATCACAAATGCTATTGTACTTTTTATGTCTTTATCTCTATGTTTTTTGAATTATAATCCTTCCCGACACCTAATACATTTTTATAATGCCTTGTCCATGAATGCAATAATACCCGCTTCGACTTCGTTCTTAATCTCAGCATAATTATGTATCTCGTGACGGTATCCCGAGTACAGCTTCGTCGTTACGTTATGTCCGGTCTGTACCAGCCAGTTACTTACCTGATATACACCGACACCATACTCACCTACCGGATCCTGATCTCCCGCAATATTATAGATTGGCATGTCTGTCGGCACTTTTTCGGCCCACTTTGTTCCCTCGATCTGTAACATCATCTGGATGAAATCATATACCGAACGGTTGCTGGTCGGTCTGGTAAATGCATCAAACGGATCATCGGCATGATCCCGCTGTACATACGGATCGGCACAGATCCACTCATTTCCGATGCTGACCTCTCCACAGCGCTCACACATCCATCCCATCAGTTCTCCGGTATATGACGGATCGGATTCTTCTCCATGTCCTGCATCGATCGCTTCTTTTAATTTCTTTCCCGTCTCTTCTGCCCCGCGGAAGATTCCCGTTGTTCCGCAGATAGTTGCCCCGGCCAGTTCGTCCCCGTATTTTGCAATGAAATCTCTTGTGATAAAAGATCCCATGCTGTGTCCGAATAAGAAATATGGCAGATCCGGATATTTTTCACACACGATTCCTTTCAATGTATGCTCGTCTTCCATCATTGTATGCGGTCCTTTGTCTCCCCAGTCGCCCCACACATTATTGACCATTGCTGTCTTCCCATGTCCTACATGATCGTCTGCTGCCACGATATAACCCGCATCCATGAAGGCAGATATCATGTGCAGATAACGTCTGGAATGTTCCCCAAATCCGTGGATCACCTGGACGATTCCCTTCGGTTTGCAAGCCGGAACATAGATCCATCCCTGGACCTGGTCACGTCCGTTGTAGGACGCAAAAGATACTTCGTGTAACATAATGTATTCCTCCTTTTCTATCTTATCCGTACGATTTTAGATTCTTTTATTCTGTACGGTTATAAGCTGTTCTTCAAAAATCCTCTGGTATTCTTCTTCCACCTCACCAAATGCTCTGACCTCATACCTCAGATCAATATGCAATTCGGGCGCTTCGCTCTCCTGTTTCTCTCCCAGAAGAAACGTCAGATCATACCATAGCATTGCCTTATCAATCGCATTCAACTGCATCTTCTCTTCCGGTGTCAGGTCCGAACCGAGAAATTTTTCATAAATCATAGAAAGCATACGTTCTTCGCGTTCATTATATTCCGGCAGTTCCTTCTTAAAAGGCGACGGAACATCCGACATATAACACTCGCTTGCATCGTGAAGCAGGCATGCAAGCACCATCCTATCCGACAGACCTCTCGCCTTTGCCTCTTTTGCACAGCAAATGCAATGTTCCCCGACCGACCAGAACATCTTCACATGACCATTTCCTCTGCATATCAGGGACAGCGCATGTGCAATGTCTGCTATGTCAAATAACTCCGGATCCGGTTCTGTTGGTTTAAAATGTTTTCCTGTGTAGGTCGTAATGTATTCACTCATTTTCTTTTCTGCTCTTTCACATACTCTTCCAGAATCTCCGCTGCCCTTCTGCATGCTTTCACACAAGGTCTGCTCTGATAATACGCTTCCGTTCTGACCGCAGGCTCTTCCAGATCTTCGCCCTTCTCCAGCCCGAGAAGTTCCCGGCAGATCAGGCTTCCTTCCGAAGCTTCAAAGGATCCACAAAGCTTCTGCACAAGTACATAAAGCTGCTTTTTCCCCGCCGCATCTTTCGGATCGTCATATCCGTACAGATCACCGATTACCATGACCATTCCTGTCACGGCTCCGCATACCTCACGCAGCTTGCCAAATCCCGCTCCGAACGGGCTTGCTTTTTTTGCTGCCTCTTCCACTGTTATTCCCAGTTCTTCCGCAAATGCTGCATAGACCGACTGGCTGCAGTTGTAGCCTGTGCGGAAGAGGGATTCTGCTTTGTCTGCTTTGTTCATTGATTTTCACCTCCGGTTGTAATAACATAATCTGTCACACTGTTCTTCTATACTGATTATGATACCATGAAACCTTAACACCCTCAACTTATATTATAAGCCACTTTTCACTCCAAACATCCATTTCACGCCCTTAGCCAGCCTTTTCCCCGCATCTGCAAAATGCCCTCCCGCATTCCACTCTAAAACCACGGATTCCACCATCGAGTCCTCCTGTAACAGCCCTTCCTGCGCCCTGGTCCTGTCACCGACCGCTGCCATTACTTTGTTCTTCGCCTTCTCTTCCTTTCCGCCAAGGCTCAGATACACGCTACATTTACTCTGAATCACATGATTCCTCACATAATGGTCCCAGTCCGGGAACCACAACGAACCCGAACAGCATACAATTCCAGAAAACACGTCACTTTCATAAGCTGCCCATAGCGCGAATAATCCGGCAAGCGAATATCCCATCAGCCAATGTTCCCTGTCTTTCACACCAAAAGTCCGGTCAATATGTGGCACACATTCCTCTGTCAGCCATCTCAGCGTCTTCAGACCTTGTCCGGCGAAGCCTTCCTTCCCGAATACCGCCGCTGCTTCCCAAGGCGAAAAATCCCGATTCCAGTCTTCCACCTGAAATGCGACGAGCAGGAAATTTTGTTCCGGCACAAGTTCCAGTAGAGATTCCCACAGATGTTCTACTTCGTTCTGCTGATGTGGATACATACCCCAGAAGATAACCGGGCCGCCGGTTCCGTTCTGAGCGAGATGTAGTTTGATTCCGTTTATTGACATATCCTGAATCATCCCGGCACTCCTGCCGCTCTTTTCTTTTGTTAGCTCCGTTGTAAGCATTTGCTTTTTCTCTTTATTTTTCATCTGCAATTCTCCTAAATTACAAAGATTCATCTTTATTAATCTCTTCCATATACCCAGCTGTAACAATGCCTGCCGGCAATGCCACAATTGCTCTAAATGTTCTTTTTTCCCAAATTATGAAAAGTATCAAGAATAAAAATTTCATCATTAGTATGTACAGCCCTTTCTTCTTACTAAAGTTTATCTTTTCTCCCGATACAACTTCGCCGGTCGATGCCCGACATCCCCCGTCATCTCCCCGGTATCTTCTACCAGATCAGCCACTTTTCTTCGAAACGCCGGAACCAGAAGCTTCGTATCCAGCACCGTCTCATGAATCTGCTGCAATTCTCTCAGTGTAAACTTCTCCGGTAAAAGCCGGAACGCTATATGCGTCTCCGTAATCCACTTGCGAAGCTGTACGATTGCATCTGCAAGAATCAGCTCGTGGTCAAATGCAAGGTCATCGCTTTCTATCGTCTTGAATTTCTTCTTTACATCCCACTTCGAAGTTGTCTCTTCTAATCTTGCATGAAGCTTCTCATCCCCATGTGTCAGACACAGATTCCATATACCGGCTTCTTCCTGAAATGACACATCAAACCACTTTGCATCCGAAGCATCATCTCCTGCCTGGATTATTTCCTGTCCGGCATTGACAAGTGCCATGAATCCATTGCTGATCACCCATCTTCTCGGATCACGGTCTGGATTGCTGTAGGTACCGAACTGCTCCAGGAAATTACAGTTGCAGTTTGTCTCTTCTTTTAATTCACGTTCTGCGGCTTCGCCGATGGTTTCCTTCGGACCAACGAATCCACCGGGAAGGGCATAACAGCCTTCATATGGTGCCGCACCTCTCTGGATTAAAAGTACCTTTAACTCTTTCTCCGCTATTTTTCTATAATTATCTTCTTCTTTGTCAAACATTCCGAAAATGACAATGTCTGCAGTCACGGATGGTTTTGGATATTTTGAATCATCGTAAGTCTTTACAAATTCTTCGTTAGCCTTTTGCATTTCTGATTTTTTCCGCATGATTACTACCTCTTTCTTTTTTCGTCCTATATTATTATTTTTATGTTAGTATCACTTTGATAGTATGTCAATATATAAATTTACGCACACGAAAAATGTCATCTCATCTTCTAACGTTCTTCGTGTACGTTTATCCTCTTCAGATACTTCACTACCTTGCTTATTTGTTTTTACTGAATCTTTTCACATATACTTCTTCCGCGACAACCATTTCTGATCAATACACTTCACTTCCCCATCAAACCGGATATGTAAATGCACCCCGCCAGATCTCTGATTAATCTTCTCCACAATCCCATGTCCGAATTTCGGATGTGTCACCGCATCGCCAAGCTTATACTGAACCACCTCATCTTTTTTCTTCTGTGCAGTCTTCAGTTGCTGATAAGTATCCCGGACCGGCACGGACTTATCATGAATCCTGTTCTTTAATACCTTATCGTAGTCATGATTCATAAGCGCTTCGCCCGCCTTATAATACGGCGTCGGCGCCGCTCCGATAAGAGAACAGCAGTATTTCCACGCACTTCCGTGCGTTCCCGCCTGCCATTTATACTTTTCGGGAATCTGCATATTGTACTGCATGTAATGGGCGTATTCGTGTTTGAATAAATCTATGCGATCCTCTTTGGACAGCGGATTCTTCACACCATATGCAATAAACAACAGAGAAAAATGAAAATGCTCTTTTTCATGTGCACTTCGTCTAGTGTATGATCCCAGTGTGTCCGTGTCATATCCAAATGTTATCGGCACTTTTGCACCATTCAAATGGAGTTTTCTGTCCAGTTCTTCATATAGATTTTGTATTAATGCCCGTAAAATCGGGATTTCTTTCTGCAAGCGTTGTCGCAGGAATTGGTCTTCTCGGTTGTAATATGTCATCTTCTCGCACTCTCCATATGCATCTATTTCCAATTCTTCCACACATCCGGCTGATATCCTACCGTTGCCTGCTTTCCATTACGAACAATCGGTGTCTTGATTACTTTTTGATTTTCCAAAATTTTCTCTGCTTTATCTTCCTCTGCTAGATAAGTGATCAGTGCAAGCAGATCTTTATCCTTGCACTCCTGATCGATCAGTTTTTCATATCCTCCGACAGCCTGGCATACCGAATTGAATTCACCTTTACTCAGACCTTTTTCTTTCATATCTACGAACTGGTACTTAATTCCGCGCTCTTTGAAAAATCGTTCAGCTTTTTTGCTGTCGAAGCTTTTCTTGGTTCCGAATATTTGTATGTTCATCCTTGTTCCTCTCTCATTCTTCTCTTTCTACGCTATAATATAACTGTTTTGGACTCTTTGGCTTATCTGGAATACTCAACTTAATTACGCCAGCTTCTACTAATGGATTTACATACGTCTGTATAGCATAAGTAACAGAATTTAAACCTAGATAATCACAAATTTCCTTTCTTGTACGCGGTGTTTTACAAAATACTATTAAATTATTTGTTTCTTCATCATTTGACATATCTTCATAATCATTCTTTGATTCTTTATATAGTTTTACAATAAAACTTCCTCTTTCATCCAAGAATTCTGGCTGTCTTAAGTTATATTTCTCCATTTCCATCCGGATTGTTGGAATTCCTGAATACCTGTTTTCTGTTATTCCCAATGTTTCAAGTGCCGATGCAAGTACCGGATTTCTTGTATCCGGTTGAATTTTTCCTAATTGGTCAATAGTGATTCTTCCATATAATCCACCTGGATTATGTATTTCAATCCTGTCTTCAAACATTATAAGTTGAATCGGCATTCCTTCTGTATGAATACTATAATCACGATGTACTAATGCATTTATAATAGCTTCTCTAACCGCTGTTATTGGATAGTCTGTTCTGTCAGTTCTTCGTCCGGTTGTCGGACTTATAATTGTCTTTGTTCGCATATTTCGTTTCACAAATAATAATGCCTCATCCAACATTTCCGGAATTGTTCCTTCTATTCTCTGATTATCCGAGAATCTTTCCCCCATGTCGCCAAGACTTCCTATTGTTCTCCCAGGAATTACAATTGCCGTAATACACAATTGTGGAAAATATGCCTGTGGATATGGACTAAAAAGCAAAGTCGCACTAAGCGTTACTTTCTCTCCTCGCTTTATGCTCATAAGTTCATAAATACTTTCATTATCAAGTGTTGCTAATCTTTGTTTTCCTCTCTTTAACAGTTCAACATAACGATTCAGTTCTTCCTGATCCAATGACATTACTGTTACTCTCGGAACCTCACGGATATCGTCTTGATATTTTCTTCTATATGCTTCATAACTATATATTTCGTATTCTGTCATCGGTTCATCACTATCCCCAATACGGGTATAGGACCCCTTCAACCTTCCACGTCCTTGATAATAGCAAGGTCTGTCTGCCAAATCTATTCCGGGAATTTCAGCAGAAACAAATTTTTTATTTTCCTTCTCCACAACTGTAATAAGCGGCCGTACAACCGGATTCATCTGCAAGCATTGCTCGTTAATTTTCTTTTGAATGTCCTGAGCATCATAAACACCAACTTCTTTATAATCTTGTTTCTCATCAATTCCAAAAACAATAATGCCACCATCATCCTGATTAGAAAAACTTGACAAAGAATCATATAATCGTTTCGGATATCCTTGCTCCGCTGATTTCAATTCCAAATTCTGCGTTTCGCATTTCATTTTTTGAATTAATTTTAGTTTGTCATATAATTCTTCTGTTGTCATTTTAGTTCCTCCATTTATATTTTAGATTCTAGCATTATATTTAAGTTTATGCAAGAAACTCAAATATTATTCTTATGAACTAAAAAAGAACTCAAATTTATACTTCAAATTTGAGTTCTTTTTCATTTTCAATGTCCACTTATTCCTCTCTATATTTTCTAGTCCATCTCTTCTTCAATCTTCTCCGCAACAGCCACATCCGCCGGCAGCCACTCCACATCCGCCAGCTCCTCCCTGGTCAGCCACCTGGCTGCCTCATGCTCCTTCAGCACCAGATCCCCTTTCACGATCTCACACCAGAAGCAATCCATCGAAAGATGAAATCCCGGATAATCATACTCCACCGTCTCGATCCATTCACCAACCGCAACTTCCGTATCCAGTTCTTCCATGATCTCACGCTTCAACGCTTCCTGCGGTGTCTCCCCGGCTTCGATCTTGCCGCCCGGGAATTCCCATCCGCCTTTGAACTCGCCGTATCCGCGCTGCGTTGCGAATATCATCGTTCTTCCGTCTTCCTTTACTGCCTTTATAACTGCTGCCACAACTCTTATCGTCTTCATCTTACCATTTATCTCCCGTCAAAAATCTTCCTGTAACAATCTCTATTCATTCACAATATACTGATAAATATCCTCTCTCACCGGAGTCTCCAGCTCCCATTCGATCTCCACCGCCGTCTTATCCGTATTCGGCATCACAAACTGCTTCGCATTCCCGGTCGCGATCACACGGCCCAGATAATAGAATTCCTTGGACATCTTATCCTCCTTATTCTTTCTTACAAACAGCTGCACATCAATACCTCGCTCTGTTGATTTCAAGAAATTCTGCACATCTTTCGAATTCATATTTCTTCTACTTCTTGAAATCGCAATTAACCGATTTTCTGCGATAAAACGATCTTCATATTTTATAGTATCGCTGATATTTTCCTTTTTATCATAGTTAATGAATATCGGAAATGTCCTTGTCTTCTTATCATATTTATAGCCACTAATATTTTGTGGTACTTCATTTTTCTCCCAATTCAGCAAACGACAGACATCCTCATATGTATATTTCTGATATAACACCAGATTCGTATCCTGATATTGATGACTGTAATTGACCTTATATCTCGCAATTCCGAAATCTACCAGTTCCTCCAGAATCGCACAGAATTCCGGATTCTGCAACATTTTCTCATAAGAATCGGAAATGCCATAGTCATCCTGTTCCTTCTTCAGAAATACACACTGTGCGTAGGTCTTCTTTGCTGCTCCTCTTGGGAATTCATTTGTCATCATATTGATCACATTTTCCGTGCAATGCTCGTCCATCTCACAATGATACTTCTCGGATAAATGCTTCCGCAGACGTCCAATGATTCCATGGCGATACTGCAACGTACGTTTCAATAATTCCAGCTCATGAATCCGCTTGCCACTCGCCAGCTTTTTGGAAATGAATTCGATTGCTTTTTCTTCGTCTTCTGACAGCCGGATGGTATATTCCTTTTCGTATTTCACAAGGAATTTATAATACGAACCCAGGCTGTTATTATCGAAGATCCGCAGCACATCCATTTCCCCATATTTATCAAAATCCGCAAGCGCCGGGATATGCCCCAGCTTATTCTTCAGATTCGTATAATTCTCCCGGATTAATTTGATATCGCTGAAGTTCGCATTATCAATCGCCTGGAAAATCCGCTTTCTGGAAATCTCATCGAAGTGAATCGTGCTCGCACCCGGAATCACTCTGCCGCCTTCCGTGACATAGCGGCGGATATTGTCCTTGTTATAACTGCGGTCGCCGGACAGCGCAATCGGAATCATAAAGTTATTCCGATAATTTCCGATGAAATCCAGTACAACGACATATTCTTTGTTCTCAGCTTTTCGAAGTCCCCGGCCAAGCTGCTGGATGAACACGATCGGCGACTCTGTCGGACGAAGCATGATGACCTGATTGATCTCCGGCACGTCCACACCCTCGGAAAATATGTCTACGGAAATGATGTAGTCCAAGGCATCTTCGGATTCTTCTCCTGCCAGCCGTTCGATTGCTACTGCTCTCGCTTCTTCCGAATCACTACCGCTCAGCACCAGCGTCCGCCAGCCCTTGTCGTTGAATTTCTTCGACAATTCCTTCGCCTCATCAATACGGCTACAGAAGATTAATCCCTTCACACGGTCACCACTGTATCCGAAATATTCCGCCTGTTTCATGACATTTTCTACACGCTCTTCGGATGTCAGATAGCGGAAATTCTCCACCTTTTCTTCGAATGATTTTCCTGCATCTGCAATAATATCCAGATCCGTGATTCCAAAATAATGGAACGGACACAACAGATCTTCCTCCATCGCATCCTGCAAACGAATCTCATATGCAATCTGATGATTAAAGATTTCGTAAATGTTCCTGCCTTCGAGATTGTCGTCTCGTTTATCTGGCGTTGCGGTCATACCAAGCCATAGCTTTGGTTCGAAATACTCCAGGACTTTTTTGTAGCTGTTGGCGGCGCTGTGGTGGGCTTCGTCGATTACGATCGCATCAAATGCAGTCTTCTCATATCGTTGCAAATTCTCCTCTTTGCTCAATGTCTGGATAGTTGCAAAGATAAAATCCTTGTCATATTCCTGATATTTTCCTGTCACCAGTCCCATCGAAACTTGTCCACTGAATACTTTACGGAATGACTTCTTCGCCTGCTTCGCGATCTGATTCCTGTGTACCAGAAATAATACTCTCTGGAATCCCAGTTCTCGCATGGCGAATGCGGAGGCGTAGGTCTTACCGGTACCTGTCGCCGATATCAGAAGTGCTTTTCTCTCGCCTGCTTCCTGTATCTTCCTCAAGTTCTTGATAAAGCCAACCTGCATGCTATTTGGCTCTAATTTATATTTTTCAATCGATGTAATATCATCCAGCTTCGCAACATCACGCTGATGCTTGATGATCTTATATTTTTCCCGATATGATTCATAAAATGTGTCAAAATCCAGTGCATACTTCGAATTCCACAGCGAATCAAATTCCTGTACGATTTCCCGTGCCATCTCACCATCTTCCGTTGACACGATCTTCGTATTCCATTCCCGGTTGTAGGTCAACGCTGCACTTGTGATATTGGAACTTCCAATGATAATCCGGTAGATCTCTTCTTTTTTGAAAATGTATCCCTTGGTGTGGAAGCCTTCTTTTGCTGCTTCTACATCGTACATTTTCAAAGTGATATTCTGTAACTCGTTCAGCTTTTTCAAGGCTCTTGGCTCACTGAAATTCAGATAGTTCGTTGTTAAAATCTCTCCCGGAATATTCTTCTTTTCCAGTTCTTTTAACGTCTGCAAAAGCGGCGTGATTCCGCTCATTGTGATAAATGCTACACTGATCTGAAACTGATCACACGCCAAGAGCTCATCCTCGACGGATGAGAGAACTTTCTTTCCTTCTTTGTGATTGTTGGATACGAACTGCGGCCGGTAGGCCAGGCTTGAGGCAGTGGCGCCGTTGATGTAGGCGGTTTCTAGGGCGGTTCGTAGGATGGTGAGGTGGGTGGTGTTCATTTCAAATGTTACTCCTTCTCTTCAAAGGTTCGCTTATTTTCCAAATGTATTACTATTTTTTGCTGCTGCTTTAGCATCAAAAGTATTCGTTGCTGCATAAAGTGAAGTCGTTGGTGCCACTGGACACATCAAAACACGACCCGTTCCACGATAAACATTTACCAATCCTTCCCCACTGACAGCAGCGCCTACCAGAGTCTTTGTCGTTCTTTCTACCGTAAAATCAAGATTAGAAGACCAGCATACAGCCAAATTTCCATCGATCTTTAATTCATCATTTTCCAATACAACCTCTATTAATTCATCTTCTGGAACATTGGATTCCAGTGCAACAACTCCATTTCCATACAAACTAAGATTAAAAAATCCTTCTCCACCTAACACAGCTGATGAAACATTCTTTCTAGTTACAATTTTATTTTTTACATTTCCATCACTTGCAAGGAACATGCCATCTTCTATTGTCATTCCTTCTGCACCCCATTGTGCTAAATCAACTAAAAGTATGTATTTATACGTTGGTTCTAAGACCAGACATCCTTCTCCGACATACTCTGGCTTTACTGCTGTCTCTTTTGTAACAGCTCCCTTTAAGGCTTTTCCCAGAAAATCACCCACTCCTTTTACACCAGACGTGGCCTGTACATTTCCACTCATCCATTGCATTGCACCTGCCTGTATAATTGCCGAATGTTCTTTATCAATGTCAATTACAACCTGTCTTCTTCGAACATTCATTTTACTCATAAAATATTCAGTCTGCGCATTCATTGGTGATACACTGGCATCCTGCATATATTCAAGTACATGGAAATTGTCTATTGATTTAACAAATTTTCTGTTATCGTTTTGTAAATTTAAAATTTTCATCTTATACCTCCGAATTCAAGCTTTTACAATAATCAAGCTCCTACATAATCTATTATATCATCAAAATTTTATATTAATATATCTACTCCAAATTGTTTAAACCGTAGCCAGCACCTTATCTTTCTGTCTTATGGTCTATAAAATGGATTAAATCCAGTTTTTCCTTCTTCTGCCATAGATTGTTCATGGTCTGGCGTCAGACCTAAATCACAACTTTTTTCATCATCAAATAAAAATACTTGTAAATTATCTTTGCCAATATATTCAAATGCTTTTTCAAATATTTTACCTATTGCCAAACTATTATCTTTATCAAAAGGTTTTGAAATATGATCTATTACCAAGAACGGTATAATTGGGTATTTCTTTTCTTCTAAAAGTATTTTTAAAAAGCCAAAATATCCAGATAACTGCATTAATGTATGCCTAGCCATACTTCCTGTATAGTAATTTACTTGTTCTCCCTCACCACTTATTGAAGGTTGTAATACATTCCCGTTTTTATAATATTTAATTGTAAAGCCGTTTTTTTCGCAATCTGTTTTCACAACTTCAGAATAATCATTTGCAGTTGAATAAATTTCTGTAATAATTGTTTCTAGCTCTTTGAGTTTTGTTGCATTGTCGGTATTTTGCAAAATTTTGAGTCTTTCTCTTAACTCGCGTTTTTCTTTCTTTTTTTCTTTTAAATCATCTTCATTAAAAATAACTTCATCATCCAGCAACTCTTCGATAACACTAATATACTTTGCTTTCTGTTCAACAGAATAACACGTAAATCTACTATCATTTTCTCGTATTTCCTTTTTGGTCACTAGTAGTTGTTGTTTTAAAACATCAATTGTTTCATCTTTCTGAAGATACTCACTAAATGAAATTGTATTATTCAATTCCATTATTAATTTCTGTATTGGTTTAACTAAATAATTATACTGGTTATTTTCTTCAATAAGCCCATTCAATTTTTCTAATAATAATCTTTGAGTTTCGCCATTCTTTTTTAATTGTCGTGAATCTTCCTTACTATTTTCATATACTCTTATTTGCTCTGACAAATTATTGTAAACAGTTTCTAAATCAGCTATATTTTTCTTTTTTGTTTCCGATCTTTTCTCCATATTTTTTATAGCGATTAATTCTTTTCGAATCTCAGATGCATTGTTTCCGGTATAATGCTTATTTATATCTAATTTTGCCAATCTAGAATTAACACCCTTACATACAAACAGATATTTAGTTTGCTTATATTCCAACTCTTTTATTTCTCGATCTAATTTTTCCAATTTCTTTCTAATATTCGAAATCTCATTTAAATGATTATTAAATATATAATTCAAAATCGCCGGAAGTTTTACCGAATATCTGAGTTGATCACATTTATCAAAAAAATTATTAAGAATCCCTTGTCTTGTCTCTCCCAAAAAATTAAATAATGTGAATGTTCTATACGAAATGTCTTCTTCAACAAATTCTCTAAATTCTTTAAGTAATTCTTCATCATTCGTAAATACCGAATTCATTCTTTCTTTATATAATTCTTCACTTACCGGCTCTAAATTGATATCATTTGCATAACCAAAAAAATTTTTATTGGAATCAATTGTTCTTACCACTTTATATTTTATATCACCATACAAAAACTCCATCTCCGCTTTTTTAAACGAACCTCGATACCACGGTTCTTTTGATATCTTCTTCGATGCTCCAAACATATAATCAAAAAAATTATAAAAAACCGTCTTTCCAGTACTATTACTTCCAACAAAATAATTTAATCCTTTCGAAAATGAATATGTATATTTATCATCATTTAAATTATATAAAGTTAAAGATTCAATTTTAAACATTATCCAATACCTCCTTTAAAAACTGTCGATCTGTAAAGTTTTCACTTTCTTCTATAACATGTTTAAAAAATACTGGTATATCTATTTTTGATACATATAGTTTATCCTTTAATAATAAATTATCATCTTTAACAGTAATTATTTCTTTCTTAACCAAAATATCTATAGCTTTAACAATATATTCAATATTATAAAAATAATCATCTCTTAACCCATTTAATAAAGTTAATGCTTTTATTACAATATTTACTTTTGAATTTGCAGTAAACACTTTCTTTTTATAAAATCTATTTTTCTTTAATATATATGCAAAAACCATTACTTTATTGATTGACAACTCTTCTATACTCTTCAAAATACCAACAACTATATCACAATATACGCTTAACTGCATAACTTCAGCATCAATGCTCGTCTGCTTCATTTTCCTCATCCTTCCATGATATTTTTATGTCTTCATCTACACGCTCTCCTGTCAAGTATATTAGAGCTCCATACCGTATTTGCTCTGTTAAAGCATATGAATTACTACATTTTTTGGTTTCTTCAAATCTATTCCTAGGTGTATCAATATTATATGCTTGAACTCTATCTTTCGTCTGAATAAAATTCTCAAATGAAGTCATTTCCACATTATCCATATTATCCACTCTTCCATTTTCTAAGTTCATAAGTCTATATTGTTGATAATATTGTCTATAACCCAAATTAATTTTCATTGATGGTTCAGATAATCCACAATATTGTAATTGCTTATACTCCCTAGTTCCTACTAATTCATTCATACATATAGGATTTCTCTTAATGAAGTTTGGATAACTCAACTCTATTTTTTGATTCGTTATTCTATTACAAATCAATTCTGCTTCTTGCATAAATTCATTATAAGTACATACATATGGTCGTCTTTTTTCTATACATGAGAACAAATTTTTAACAATAAAATTATGTAACTCATTTATCCGCAAAGTATAAATTGAATCCGCAACGCCACCTTTCATAAAAACAGTAGAATACGCTTGATAAATTTCATCATCGATTTTTTCTATATTTTCAAATCTATGACGCTGTTTTATGTCCGTTACAAAATTAAAAAATTTATCTTTGTCCCTGTCAAATAAATTCTTTACTTTCATAATCAATGCATCTTTACGTCTATTCGCATTTTGAATTTCTTCAAAAAAATCGTCAAGATTAATATCAAAAATATTATCTGTATTTTGATAAGCACTTTCTGTAAAAATTATATATTTTTCAACATCACCTCTATTTTGCAAAAGTAACCAATTTAAAAGAATACCTTTTGCAACATCGGCTTTGATACTTGTTCTTTTCACCTGAATAGCAATATATGTATTAGTGTCTTTATTTAAAGACATATATCCTCCACATTTTTCATCAAAATTAGCCTCATTTAATTTTTGAATACTTACATCATCTATTGTTTCATATTCCATCCGTTCATTCTCTTGCAGCTTAGCAAGATATAAAATAAAGACTTTTATTTGATATGAAAAACCTCGAAGACTATCAATCCCAGCACTACTCATACAATCTATGAGTTCTAATTGATCCACTAGTAACCCCTCCTGTCTCCTGCAATTTTATAATCAATTTTAATTCTCTACCTAATTTCAAAACACTAATAACATAATTATACCACTCAAATTTTCCTCTTCATATCTATAAATTCTTTTGTCTCTAACTTCTTATATATTAACGTTTATATTATTTTTGTTATTTCTAAGAATATATCTTCATCTGCATATAATACTGCACTATTATTAGTTTGATTTTCTACTCCTGCACCTCAATCTTCTTCACTACATCCTTCTCGCTTTCTTTCCCGGTTTCAGTATCATATTCATATACCTGATAACCTTTCCCCTTTTTTTCAAATTTAAGTAATCCATCCTCTTCTTTTGTTTTCAGGAAATATATTTTCTTTGCCTTATACTTAATCATAACTGCAGCTTTAACTTTAGAAATGATATTTTTCCCATCATAACTAATAGCTACAATCTGCGTTCCATTTTGTGCATATATCTCTTGTCCAGCATAAAACTTTTGTATATTTTCTGCCAATTTCTTGCTTTTTTGGCTCTCCAAATCATAACGCATAAGCTTCGAATCTTTTCCCTTATCAGTACAATAAATCAAATATTTTCCAACAACTGAAAACTGTTTTACAGCCTCTGTAGAATAACATTTCTCTTCTTTATCGGATTTCTTAGCTTGTTTTAATTTATTTCCATCTTTTGTATCAATATAAAACTCATCATCACTATATGTACTTTCAGCATTTTCTCCATATATATCGTTTGCATTTTTTCCACCTAAAACTCCACTTACAACCATTAAGAGAATAGATACTATAAAAAACATCAATGAATATTTACGAAATCTGCTTTTTCTTGCCTTAACATCCATTATTCTTACCTCCCTAGCCCTTTATCCAATATAAAATGGCACACACAGCATATATAGCAAATAGAGGAAACTTTACCGTTGCCTGTAATGATTGTCCTGCAAGCATTCCTAACATAAAGAATGTAAGTATAATTGTAATGACTAATTTTTTGAAAAATATTCGACGTTCTGTTCTTTTCCAGATTTTTTCTTCGCTTTCTTCCTTTTTCTGACCAAACATTTCTTGTATTTTCCTCTACTTTCCTAAATCCAATGTTTTTTCTGGTACACTAATTGCTACATCTACAGCTTTTCCAAGAGAACTCAATGCGTTACTGTTTGGTACCTGAATTCCAGATACGTCTTCTACGGAAATATCCGGAACCTGTGTTGTAACAGTAGTATTTGCATGTGTTCCAGCAGCAGATTTGGCAACATTATGATGGCTGACATTTGAATGAGAAGCATGGTTACTGTGATTGCTATGACTACCATGTGCCGGTGTCGTACTGCTTGTACCTCCACCTGAACTTCCTGTACTTCCAGAGCCTGATACATGTGAAGAATGTGATACATGGCTCTCATGACTGCTATGCCCTCCGCCAGATCCAGAGCTATGTGAAGAATGTGATCGATGCGAGCTATGAGACCGATGTCCCGCAAAGACTTCATCATACATTAACAAGCTCATTACTAATATCATTGTACCAAGTGCTACGACCTTATTTCTTGGGATATTTCCCTCTTCTTCATATATAAAATCTTCTATTGATTTTTTTATCTTTGGAAATTTTTTATCATCCATTTTTCTTTTCTCCTAATTTTTCTAATTAATTGCTGTACATACACCATTTGCCCAGGTAGTTGTGTACTGTGTTCCTGCATCCTTATGATAAATACAATTTCCTTCAGGATTATTGTTTACAAAATTTCCTTCCAAATATGGATACTGTTCGCCAGAATAATAATATGCTCCGGCTCCATTCATTTTATCTTCACTCCATTTTCCGGTATAATGAGCACCATTCGCCCAAGTATAAGTTCCGTCACCATTTTTTTGATTAGATGTAATTCCGCCTGTATATGCATCTTTATTTTTATACCGAATTGATACACTACCATTAAATGCATCATTACTTACATCGCCATCATAAGTTTCTCCGCTTTTTAAAACAGCCTTTGCTTTTCCTGTTAAAGCGCCATTTTCTACCGGATATGTAACAACTATTTTTTTATTCTTTCTTGTACAGGTACCTTTTAGAAACGTATTATTTGTGAATGTTCCTTCTAACTTAAGACCATCAGAAAATGTATAGATTCCCGTACCTTCTATTACATCTTCCTTCCATTCTCCTTCGTAGCTGGCACCATCAGTATAAGTAAATGTGCCTGTTCCACTTCGTTTTCCCTCAGCAAATTCTCCCTTATAGGAAGCACCATCTTTGTATGTATAAGTTCCTTTTCCATTTAGTGTATCTGCTGAAAAATCTCCTGTATACTTATCACCATTTTCCCAGGCAAAAGTTCCTTTACCTTCTTTTAATCCATTTACTATAGCACCCTCATATTCGCTGCCATCTAGATTATAAAATGTGCCCGTTCCATTTGGCACTCCTTTACTTATATCGCCAAGAAATATTCCTTTATTTGTTTCACAAGAACCGATTTGGGAATTTACATCTAATTCATTAATACTGCTTTCTCCCGTCATACCAATTAGAACAAAAAGCAGTAATACAATCGTAATTGCAATTCCCGTATTTCTCAATCTTTTACTGTACTTTTCCATATCCTTCACCTCATTCAATCCATGATCTGAATATTCCGATCACATCTTTGTCTTTTTCCAGAAATTCGAACAATGTATCTAAAATTCCTTTATATATTTTACATCGATAATTATTCGCATGTCGTTCATAAATATTGTTCTCCATCGCAAGATTAATCACCGGACAAACACCGCAATACGGATGATACACACAATCACAACAACTTGGTAAACCTTCCAATACTGATGCCTGACAAGTCACCCTACAAGTTCTCCCATCAATCAGACTATCATAATCATCTTCCTGGACATTTCCAAGACAAAATGTTGAATCTCCCATTTCCGCTATCATACGCCCCTCATCACAGGTATAAATATTTCCATCATAATAATATGCCATCTGACCAACAGCCGCTCCACACGGTGAACGAAGTTCCATATAATTCTGTGCATATCCTCCCAGAATTTTAGCCAGAAATATGCAAGCATGTCCTTCTTGAATATAATATCCATTCTTATTTTTATCGATTATATATCCTAATGTCCGTTTATAAAACTCGATAAACTCTTCTGGTGTGTATCCAATCTCGCCCCATTGTTCTCTTGCATAGCCTAGAGGTGTTAATGGTCTTAAAAATAAACTATGCAGTCCCATATTACAATAAGTATCCACAATATCTTTTCCATATCTAAGACTTTTCTTGGTTGTTGTCTGTATAGCTCCAACAGATACCTGTGCATCCTGTAGTCTTTTGACGTTCTTTTTCACAATATCAAATGTCTCTTCTCCGTTTATTTGGGGCCTGTTGTCATTATGTACGCTTGCATTTCCATCCAATGATGTAGACACTGAAATTTCATGTTCTTTAAAGTAAGCAATCATTTCATCATTTAACAGCAATGTATTCGTCACTACCGAATAATGTATTTCTTTATCATTACAATATTTATCCGCATATTCTACAATAAATCGAATAATATCAAAATTAACAAGAGGCTCTCCACCCTGGAATTCAAAATCAAGTCGTCTTTCCGGTGACTGAAGTGCAATATCTACAGCCTTTTGTGCAATTTCTTTTGTCATCTTTCCTTTCTTAGTATGTGCTGAATCTTGTGCCTGACAGTATACACAACACATATTGCATTGATTAGTTAAAACAAATATATGTAGACAAGTTGCTGAGAATATGTATCTTTTCATTTCTCTGTATGGCTCTTTCACCCGCTCCACAAACACATCTTCATTTTCATCAAAAATAAAGTACTTCCGTTTTAACTCCTCTAAAAACTCTTCTGATATTTGTTCATATCTCCCATGTATCAAATTCTGGAATTCTTCATTCGGAACAATTGCATACCTTCCCTGTTCATTTGTTATCAACCATTTATTTTTCCATGGTTTGAAATTAAAATAATTTATCTTCATCATTTTACCTCTTTTACCGGATGTACTTCTGGATGCATAACCTTTTGCGTAGACACAAAAAATCCTCCACAAATTGGTTTTACAGAGCATTCATCACACGCTTCCATATAGCGAATCTTATATTCTGTAATACTTTTAGCAGCCAGCCTCCAGTAATCATGCTCCACTGCACAGAGAGGAAAATTATAAAGCTGTACATCTATTCCGCTTGTTACAAGTATTTCTATCGCTGTCTTTGCTTTTTTGAAAACTTCCGCATAATCTACCCATAGTATTTCCCGATTCTTCGCTGCATTTCCCATCATTTCCATTGCAACAAAATTCACACAAAATACTCCCGGAAAATATTCTACAATAAACTTTGCAGTGTCTTTCAAATAATCTATATTTCTGCTTGATACAACTATACGTATCTCCACTTTTGCATCATGCTTCAAAAGATTCGAAATACCACATACGGTCTGTCTAAAACTTCCTTTTACCTGAGTAATAGAATCATGAACTTCTTCTCTGGAACAATGTAACGGAATTGCATATCTTATTCCATCCGGCATTTCCTTCAACATTGCATTCAAGAAATTATTATCTGCCGCTGATCTTCCATTTGTTAAAAGTTGAAATCCTGAATGTTGAAATTTTTCTTTTAACATATGCATTATTTCTAAGAAATCCTTTCCAGCCAGCGTTGGTTCTCCTCCTGTTACATTAATGTACTCCACGTCTTTCGGAAGTTCCCGTATATATGCTTTCAATTCTTCTATATGTTCTGGATTGTTCTTTCTTCGAGAACCTTCTGACATAGGACACATAATACAATTCGAATTACATTTGTTCGTCACAAATATATCGATTTCTCGTTCCTCTTCCATCCTTTCACTTCCATTCCCAATCATTTATCTTCCGTCTGCTTATCACATAAAGAGACGAATTAGTAAAAATATAACAGATCCACTTGTAATAAAAATGGCAAACGGGATCTTCCTTACAATTACAATTTTTTCTTTTCCATATTTGCTCTGTTCCCACCGTCTAATGGCATCTGCTTCTTCCTCCGATAATCTAGTACTCATATCTTCATTTGTTGCAACCGGTAATCCTTTCACTCTGGATTTTTGAAATTCTAATACAGTTGCTACCGAAAGAATCATTCCTGCTTTCACCTGATTCGTTTCAATTTCAGCATAGTTGTATCCACTAACCAGATAACGAAGCAATAAAACAACCAAAAGTATTGCATATATTCTGATATTATCCTTTATAGTGCCACCTTTTTGATACAAAACTATATTCACCATAACTGCTATTAACAGTACATACCACTTTCTAAATAATATTTTTCTTTGAATAACAAAGGCCAGAAAAATATTAACAAACATAAATGCCAACATATTTTCATAATATATCTGTCCTAAGAAGTGACTGCAGATTCGGCTTAATGCATTCAAATATATGAAGCACATTACATACTGCTTCAAAAAAGTTATTACTTCATTTTTTGAAATCTTACCGCTTCCAAAAAAACGGGTATTTTTCAAAGCCTGGTAAACAGAATCCATAATCACATACAAATACGCCAATAAAAAAATCAGAAGAATCATCAATAATGCGGGTATACGAGTCTTATCTCCTGCATCATAAAATCTCGCCGGAAATAACAAACATATTCCAAATAGTAATTTACTATCGCCTGCTGCCCAAAAATGGAATGCATATAATGCAACCGCCAATGCACTTATAACCAGTAAATTAATCAAGAAAGTTACAGCAAATTCTCTTGCAAATATTCCATAATAAATGCAGTCCAAGATCATCCCTATACTCAATGTTGCAACCAATACCTTATTTTGAATAATTCCATATCTAATATCAGTTGCCGAAGTATAAACACCTAAAAATATCAGAACCAGGATTAAACAAATCTCACAGACGATCATTTTCGTACCCTTTCTGATTACATAAGCCGATCACATAATTTTCAAATTCTCTCTTTGTAGTCTCATAATCATATACGCAATTTTTGAATTCACAAATTACATAATCTTCCACTTCATACACCTGAATATCGCCCAACTTCCTATAATCAAATGCTGCTCTCTGGATAGCTTTTATTGTAAATAATTCTTTTTTTAATTTCAGACTGCCCTCTTCTTTTTTACTTCTCATATACATCAAACCAATCCTGTAAAATTTCTTCTGCAGCGTATGTATCTTCATTTTTTAGCAGATCAATATTATCTTCTTCCACATTATTAACAATCGTTGATGATAACGCCCTTGCTACTATCATCTCTCGGACATTTTTTGTCTGCTCCGCGATCATTCTTCTGGTCTCCTGTGCAATCAATTCATTCTCAAATTCTGCATATAATTCCTCTTCATTCTTATCTTTTTCTGATTTTGAAATCAACTGGACTTTATAATGCGTTTCATCTGCATCCAGATGAATGTATAGTCGATCTGTAAATGCATATGCTGCTTTCAGAATTACTTCTTTCGAATAGAATGCTTTTGCATAACATCTGACATTCTCCATTTTTGCACCCCTTTTCTTGTGTTTTATCAGAATCGCGATAATCCTCCCTGTTATATATACACATAACTTTGTAAAAACTGTCGCCTTTTGGCAAATTTTTATTCTTTATTGTCGAAAATAATTTTTATTCTCAATTCTTTTTATTTAGTATATCATATATACAAAATATGTCTGGTAAAATTTCGGATAATTTCACCAGACATTCCTTCATAACATATTCTAAAATACTACATCTAATCCTTTTATTTTCCATTTATAAAAAACAATTTAGTAATCATCTGGATCTTCCCATTCTGAAGATAAAATTGTTTTTTTTAATACTGAAACTAAACTATTTCTAATATTATTTTCTGTCAATGGCTTTATTCCAGAAGTTTTACCTAATTGAATATTGTATAAACTATCTATTTTTTTATTATCATATTCCTCATTGTCATTATATATATAAATTTTATTATCAGAATGCACAATACTACAAATCATTCGATATGGATAATTGAATTTTACAAATGTCGTGCAATTATATAACGCATCATAAATTGTAGAAAAGCTTATCATTTTTTCTTTACATTTAAATCTTAAATCAATATCATTATCTTCATATACGCTTTTGTCTTCTATTTCAATATCATAATATTGTAAAAAGGAATTTAACTTACTTGATTTTACTGTCTTTTCTAAAATTCCCAAAAAATTGCTAATATTTTTTTGTGGAATTTTTGCCGCAAATTTTTTCAAATCATCTTCATTACACTCTTGCAATGGTTCTAAAATATCTACCACATCATTATACTCAAAATACTCATCTACTTTTAACAAATCTTCATAAAAGTTATCTATCAAAATTATATTAAAACTTTCATGTATTACAGCCAATAAATCAAAAAAATCTCCATTCTCATCTGCATCTATACCAAAATGCATAATTCGATTTCTATATGTTCCTAGCCTTTTCAAACATATTTTTGCTCTATTTGGATATTCTGAATTTATCTTAAAATACTTTTCTAATACTTCTTCATAGGAACATGTTTTTATTTTATCGTTTTTAATTAAATATTCTTCTAAAAGGATATTCTTCCTAACTACCTCTTTTCTGGCTTCTTCTATAATTTCTTCTTGTCTATCACAATAAATACTCTGGTCATCTATCTTCAAAAGTATTGCTTTCACTAATAACTCAATCGCATTATGCAAAAACTCAACTGTTATTTTCAAGCCCCAATTTTCTTCATTTTTGTTATTCCATTTATAATAATTATTATTCCATCTATGATATGTTTTCATCGCTATCTGTAACGAATCAATCGCATTATTTATTAATGTTAATTTCATTTTGCTCCTTCCTTTAAAATCATTAATTTTTTTAACACTTTCGGTTAATTATTGGTAGTACTCACAAAATATAAATAAATTTTTTCCTATTATTTTTTAACTTTTCTTACTCCTTCTCATACCTCCGCCGATAATACTCCAAACTCCTATACCCAAGCACATCCCCCATCTGCTTGCCAAACGCCATATTTCCAACAACCTCTCCAATCTCATCCCTCAACGCCAAAGCATATCCATCCTTCTCCATAAAGAATCCCTTCCCTGACATTTTCAGGCGTGTAATCGGCATCCGCTTCGCCTTACTCAGATGCTGCTTATCCGTCACTTTCTTATAATCCTCATAAGTATTCACATTCGGAAAATCCTTCCAGTTCGTCCCGGTATCAAAGAATTCCTTCCAACTTTCCAATACCTCTTCATCCGTAACCGCAAGCCGGATATTTCCATGATTATAAAAGCTGTAAAGGATCGGCATCTTATATACTTTCTGCATCTCCGTAGTTTCGATGGTCTGAATGAATTCTCGACCGATTCCCGCATATAACTCCTGCTCATCCTCTGACAATTCACCAAGTTCATACAGGAAATCAAGATAATGCTGGAATGGATTTTCTTTCGCATGACTGCCACTGACACAAATCCGGTAAATCTCATCATCCATATAAGTGAATAAATCCATTCTGCTCGGTCGTTTTCCGTCCAGTAGTTCTTTCACACGATAATATTCCTGCCGGACCTGCATTTTCAGTGTTAATTTCTTCTTATCTATTTCCTTGAACAGATCAATCAGACGCATGTCAAAATCTACGATGCAATCATCCGGATATTCCAGATCCTGATACTCGCAGGATCCTTTCTTGCTAAATGACTGCTCTCCGCTTAACAACAGCGGTGCCTTCCCCGCTTTCTCATAATTTCCGATGAAATCCAATACGTTCAGATATTCTTTTCCTTTATATAGACGAAGTCCTCGTCCCAACTGCTGCAGGAATACGACCGGAGATTCCGTCGGGCGCAGGAACATTACCATATCCAGGGAAGCGATATCCACACCTTCATTGAACATATCCACAGAGAAGATCACCCGGATCTCTCCGTTCTTCAATTTGCGGATAGCTTCGTTACGCTCCTCGGCATATGCTCCATTTTCACCGCTGTATACTGCTGCGGATGCGATTCCTCTCTGACAGAATTCTTTCGCCATGTCTTCTGCATGCTGTCTGGAACAGCAGAATCCGATTGCACGCGAAGAACGATATTTTCGATAATATTTGTAAATCAGATCATATCTTCTCTCATTTCCGATATAAGCCTGATTCAGCTCCTGCTCATCATAGCGTCCTTTCACGATCCGCAGTCCGGAATAATCCGTCTCATCATACACGCCGTAATAGTGAAATGGTACAAGCATTCCTTTGTTGATCGCTTCTTTTAATGAAATCTGATATGGCACGTTATAATCACAGATTTCGTAGATATTTTTTCCGTCCATTCTTTCCGGTGTTGCTGTTAATCCCAGTAAGAATTGCGGCTGAAAATATTCTACGATTCTCCGGTATTGATCTGTAACCGCATGATGGAATTCATCAATGATCACATAGTCAAAATAATCTGCCGGAAAATATGCCTCGTTCAAATATTCCGGTCTCCCGAGTGTCGCCACCGATGCGAAGATAACGGATTTATCCGTATCCTTTTCTTTTCCGTCAAAGAATCCATAATCCTCCGAGTTCCGCACATTTTTGAAAGAAACCGCCGCCTGCTTCAGGATTTCTTCTCTGTGTGCAACGAATAACACCCGTTCATATTTTACCGAATCAAATGCAGCAAGGTATGTCTTTCCGATTCCGGTGGCCGCATATACAAGTCCCTTCGTCGCCCCTTCCATGCGGCTTTCCTGTAACGCATACAGTGCCTCTATCTGTGCTCCCCGCGGACGGTACAACATTCGGACATTTTCAGCATTCCTGTCCTCTCCATCTTCTGTAGCGTCATATTTCGCCAGATCCCTCGACACCGACGGCTTCTTCCATGCCTTGGAATATCGTTTTAATTCTTCATCATCTATAATGATCGAATGATTCAGAAACAGATCTTCAAATGTAGCATAGAACAATTCATAATTCTTTTTGTCCAGTGTATCACTGAATCTGTAATTCCATTCGATTCCTGAAGTTAACGCACTTTTGGAAATGTTCGATGATCCGATGTATATTTCATTCGAAGATTCATAATGAAAGATATAAGATTTTGGATGAAATGAGCGTGATGTTTCATTATACAGGCGCAGATCCACACGGTCGCCGAGCTCGCTCTTGATCAGATATAAAGCCGACGGCTGTGTGATCCCCAGATAATTTCCCGTCAGGATACGGATCTTCACGCCCCGGTCCAGCGCCCGCTTCATATCATTTAAGAGCATCCGCACACCTGACTCCATCAGAAATGAGACGATGATATCAATCTGCTTCGCCTTTGCCATACTCATTTTCAATTGATAATATAGATACCGGCTCCGGTCTCTGTCCCCGGTCATTACATTCGTAGATTCGATCTCATATGTATCTATTCTTTCCTCAAAATTAGATTGAGCCATTTTTCTTCTCTCCGCCCCGGACGTACATCTGATGTAATCCATTGTTCTTCTATCTCTAATTCATCCATGTCCTGAATCAATTTTGCAAATGTCTCTTCTGTCATATCCGTAAAATATCTGCCGTTTCGTTCGCCCTCGAATGTTCCGTACTTGAAGGATGTGTAAATGATTCCGTGGGCTCGAAGAGCATTTGCCATCTTCTTTATAATGTCTCGTAGTTCATTTGCCGGAACATGAAGGATTGACGAGCATGCCCAGATTCCGTCGTAGGCTTCTTTTTCATCCAGGTCCCGGAACAGCATGTGTTTTACCGGAATGCCTGTATATTCGCTTGCGAGTTTGCATAGTTCCTGTGAACCGTCTATGGCAGTGACTTTGCAGCCTTGCTCCAGGAAATATTTTGTATCGCGGCCGGAACCGCAGCCGTAGTCCAGGATTTCCGCCCCTGGATGTAATTTGTCCAGGAAGCGATTCTGCACGATTCCGAAGTCTACGGATATAGTGCCGGAGATGAATTTTTTTGCGTTTTTGTTGTAGTAATCCAGTGTTGTGGTTGATTTTGTGGTTTCGTTTCTTGCGTTCACGATTGCCTCCTGAGGGTGTGATACTTGTTCCAATATTGTCTTGTATTTATTATACTGCATGGGAGTGGATGGATACAAGAAAGAGTATACTCTCCTTCACAAAGCATTCAGCAACTTAATAACCATTATCTTTTTTCACCTTTTATTACTTATCACTCTCTTCTTTGAATTCTCTCATTATATTATCAAATGTTTCTTCTGACATTAAACCATACATTTTATTCACATATTCTTTTCTGAACAACAATATTTTCCGAAGTGATAATTTACAAGTTCGAATCACTCTCCATCGATGTTTCCTTTGAATCTTCTTATCTTGGTTATCACGAAATTTCATCCTGACAAATACTTGTTCATAATCAGAATATATCTCCAGTCCAAATTCCAACGGCAAGATTAAATTTCTCGTCGTATCATTCATAGTTATTATCATTTTAGCAAATCTACTGTCGTAATATCGCAACACTTATGTATCTTACTTCAAAAAAATCCCACATATTATATGTAGGACTTTTCTTACTCACTATATATGCTTTGTGCCTGTTCTAAATTTTCTATAATTTTACCTTTCAGACTCTCCGGTGATATGACTTTAAATCTATTCGCATATTGTACAAACCAGCCAACCAATGTCACGCTGTCCATCTTTTTAAATACCGCTTTATACTTTCCTTTTTCTAACGATCTGACCGACACCCCTGACATTTCCGGGCAGCGGCATAATCATATGCGAAAATCTGCTTCGTCCTCTCTGACTCGTCAGATTTAACAGCTTATTTCGAATCTCATTCGCTTCATGAACGGACACACACCTTGCCTGTTGCACCGAATCTAACATCAGCTTAATTTCCCAGTCTTCCAGCAAACGTTTCTCCATATACCATCCTTTATGTGAATTTTCTGCCTGCTTAATCGGATAACCGCAGCTTTGCAACAAACGCACATCGTCATAAATGGATGTACGGTGTACATTTTCCATTCCGTATTCTTCTTCCAGTTTCTGGCTTATCTGCACTGCATTCATCGGCGTCTTCTCATCGGTGGTCTGGAAAAGTTGAAGGACGCGGATTATTTTTTCTTTATGGGATGTGGACATAGGGGTGCTCCTTACATTATGTTTTTGAATTGAAATGATATATTAATTATACTGTACTTGGTGAAACGGCACAACTTATCATCTTTTTAATTTTTATAGTTGACTTTTATTAACAAGCAGGTTAATATTATATATAAGAAATGGGTTTGTTACCGTACGGCTATTGCCTAAGCGGGGTGCTCATTTCTTTTTTTATATTCATTGAATATCAAAACATCCCTCACGCCAATTTCAACTCCAATCCCGTAAATAATTCTCCAAGCGTACACGACAGATGTCCCTGCTCTTGCTCTGGCATTTCATAGCTGACTAACTTATACTCCGGATTCATTTCCAACTTTTCAATTAGATATCCTGTATTCACCGCATCATCCAGACCATCATGAAGTCGTCCCTCCGGTTCAATCTCCACCCTGCCCAGTGCTTCTTCCAGACCAATCTTTCGTTCTATTCCGAATCGTTTTACAAATACATCCTGATAATCGATCCATCTTGCTTCACAGACAAAATCCAGAATCCGCTCATCACAGATCTTCTTTGCTTTGATTTCATGAAGCAGCTGTGCTCTGTCGGAACCGCTCCAGGCATAGACTTTATACTCACGATCGCCGATCCAGTCGATCATATGTAGCAGAGCCTCCTCAATACGTGGTGCTTTCTTCACCTGACTATTTCGTATCCCTGTCAGATTCTGAATAAACGGATCGATCACTCCGTGTTCCGGATGTACATATTGGCTAAGCGTTCCGATTCTTTTGAATTCCTCATCCAGAAGAACAGCTCCGATCTGTATCGTCTCATTTGCATATTTATAAGATCGGCTCCGATAATCTCTCGGTACGTTACACATTTCTAAATCTATCACAAGGTAATTCATGCTGTTTCCTCCTGTTCACTTTTCAGACTCTTTTTACAGATCTTGCAGATTGTTCCTGCCGGTGTAACCAATACCACCTTCGCATATGCCGTGTCACCGATCTTGTCATACAGGCGGCCTGCACTCATAGATTCACCGATGACTGTATAAGAACTATTTGCCACATAACCAATCTTTCCGAGACCTTCATATGTCACTTTGATTGCTTCTTTGTCATATTCATTATCCGGTTCTTTTTCTAATCTGATCTTCATACCTTTTTCCAGAAAATCATTTCCGAAGTAGTGTTTTGTTCCTGTCAGGGTGATAAATATTTTTGCCATTGTGTGTGCTCCTTTCGCTTTGAAAACGTGTTCATCTGAATTTGATTTGTTGTCTTATAATTACTTTTATCTCTCGGAATTCTGTTTTATTCCCTTTGATGTGTATAGTATAATTCAGTTGATGGGGTATAATATTCTCACCTTATTTTTTATTTCCATACATCAAAAAAGGAAATCAACCGCAGTCAATTCCCTCTTCTCATCATCAATCATACAACCTTTTCAACACTTCCAGATCAACTTCAAGTTCCCTGGCACCATCTCTTACCTTGGCAATCACCGGTACCCCTGTCAATCTCTCGATCATTTTCTCATTATCTTCCTGCATCGCCCCACCCGAATAATGATTCAGAATGATTCCTTTTACATCCATTCCATGATTCCGGATATATTCTACCGTCAAGACAACCGCATTGATCGTGCCAAGTCCGGCATCTGCGATCACCAGAGTATTCAGATGCAGCATTTTCACAATGTCTTCCAGCAGGATCTCATGCTCTTCATCCCAGCGAATCGGACATACAATGCCGCCGCTTCCTTCTACCGTGACATAATCGAACTCTTTCTTTACCCTGTCAAAATCTGCTTTTACCGTTTCCGTATCAACCGGATTTCCTTCTATTCTGGCAGCCAGATGCGGAGACACCGCGTTTTGATACAGATATGACAGTAAGCTGCTGTCTTCCTGTGTGATACCGGCAATCTTCTTTACATAGCCTGCGTCACTTTCTTCTATGGACTCTGCGCCTGATAAGGCGGCCTTATAATAGCCTGCATGGATTCCTGCATCCGCCAGCTTTTTCACGATTAATGCTGTGACATACGTCTTTCCTACATCTGTGCCGGTGCCCGTCACAAATATTCCTTTTGCCATAATCTCATGCTCCTTTTTTAACTTAGATAAAACCCGCTTTTCCGCATTCTAAGTCCCACACCGGCTGCCAGCAGACATAATACAAAATCTCCAGGCATATCTAATGGGAAGCAGGACAAAAAGATCACGCCCAACGTTGCTGGTGTATGTGCATAAAAGTTTAAGATTATAAATTTATACACGATTCCGATTGCATATGTCACAACAAATCCGGCCAGACAGGCAAGCAGATAGTTCTTGTAACTTGCTTTCAGCTTTTCGCATACTTTTCCGGTTACATATGCGCTTACAATGAATCCGACCAGATAACCAAAACTTGGCCGGAATATGTATCCGATTCCTCCGCCTGCTGCAAAGATCGGTACTCCGACGAGTCCCAGTAATACATAACATCCTACAGATATTGCTCCCTTATCAGCCCCCAGAATCAATCCTGCGAGCAGTACGAAAAAGAACTGAAGTGTGAAATAATCCATATATGGAACCGGGATCTGGATAAATGCTCCTATGGCAACCAGCGCCGCGAACATTCCGCATAATACCATACTTACAGTGGATAATTTTTTTGTTTTTGTGTTCATTAAATTGTTAACCTTCCTTTCAGTTTATGGTTAACAATTTATCGTATTTCGCTTTGATTGTCAACTTATTTTTCGCACAGGTTTACAATCATGTTCTTGTTTTGCTATTTCAGAATCCATTTCCTACTCCCCATACTGCTCCATAAGCCTCCGGGCCTCTCCCCGCATCTGCTCCACAACCTCATCCGGTCCGATGATCTTAACTGCTTCCCCCAGCGAGAATACCCATCCCAGGAACTGTTTGCTCACATGCACGTCCACATTTACCCGAAAATGATCCTCGTCTTCCGGAATCATCATCACATCTTTCCCGAATCGGTCAATGATCACGCCCGCAAGGATGTTATTTACCAGCATCTTTACAGACGTTTCCTTTCCCCTGAACATTCCGAAACTCTTCTTGGCATAATCCGCCATATCCAGCTTCTTGAAGTGTTCTTTTCCCTCGCGGGATTCATCCGACATCCGGATATGCAGCATCTTGTCCACCCGGTAATGCTTGATCAACTGCGCCTCTGCATCATATCCGATCATATAATAATTCTCATCATCCCAGGACAATCCCCACGGGCTGATATGATACCATGCTCCTCCGTGACGCAGTTCCATCTCTTTCTTCACATTCCACTGGAAATACTGGAACTTGATCTTCTTATTTTCAGAAATCGCATTGTGGATTGCATCGACAGTATAATAGATGCTTTCATTCATCGTCTTAATTCTTCCGGATACGTACACCTGTCGCTGCAGCCTCTGTGCATCGTATTTGCTGACCAGCTTTTCCAGCTTTTTTATCAGTGTGTTGGTCTTCTTCTCTGTAATGAATTTGGAAGACTGGATGGAATCTACCAGAAGCTTTAATTCCGGCAGTTCGAATGGGCGGTTGACTACGCGGTAATGATAGCGGTTGCCGATGGGTTCGCCCTCTACCTCGATCCCAAGTACAGACAGATCACGCAGATCTGCATAGATTGTTTTGCGATCTGCGGTCACTTCGTATTTTTCCAGTTCTTCCATGATTTCCGGCATGGTAATATAGTGTTCGTCATCTGTATTTTCCAGCATAATCTGTGCGAGACGGTATAATTTTAGCTTTTGATTTGTTCCTTTTGGCATAATCACATCTCCTCCACCAACATCTCCTGATACCCGGCAGTCCCATACTCTTCGATCCTATCCACCACCGGTTTCAATCTCCCATCCGTAATCCGCTCCAGTATCTTCATACGCTTCGGCGATATCACTTTCTCTGACCTGCACTTCTCATAATCCGCCGTTTCCATATGCCAGTAATGAATTCTCCCTTATAATACTGTGATAATTTCTGTGCGATCAGTATTCCTTCCGGGTCAAGGTCACCCGCATAATATACCCGGATTCCCGACTTTGCAAATAGATCCATCTGTATCATCTGATACAGGAAATTTCCTGCTGCAGTTCCATTGTCAAATGCATGCGGATTTCCTGTCAGCATGGTGAGATCCTGCTGGCACTGTTCCGGTCTGTAATCCGAAAAAAGCGGATTCTGTATCATTTCGTCATAGACCTCTTCCTGATACAGCCAATATTTTAATTTCTCATAATGCTCGAAAAAGATACGCATAATACAACGGTATCTGCTTACGTTATCGGCATTTAAATATTTTGCTTCTGTCAGCGGCTTGATTAATTTGTCTGATACCTGCATAGAACTTCTCCTTCTGGTTAATTAAGTTCAGTATAGCACATGCGTGGGAAATAGATTCCATAGTTCTTTGTTTTTCTGAAAATTCTGCCTTGATTTCTAATCATTTACATAATCATAATAATCCGCCTCGCTGGCAAATAAGATATATTCGCCATCTACCATTCCCATGTAACCGTCACCTGTGTTAAAACCTTTCATTGCCAGTTCCTCCATTTCTTTGAAAAATTATGATTTTGATTTGTTTTCCCTTTTATGTCTATAGTTTATAACATCAGATGGGGTATAAAATTACCATCAGTAACAAAAAATACCCGAAAAGATTTCTCTTCTCAGGTATCTTTATCTATCCCTATTCTATTTTCGCTGATTATGGGCATCGGTTTCTCTCCACCATCTACCCATTCAACCTTTTCAGCTACTTAAACTTCTGCCTTCTTAATAATTCCGACACCAAGCGGATACGGTCCTGTATGCACACCAATCGTTGCTCCAATCTGGTAGATTCCGATCTCATCGATTCCAAGCCGTTCTTTTATCAGATCCTTTATCATCTCACGGAATCTGACTGCCTCGTCATAGTCATAACCATATCCGATGCAAAAATTATATTCACCAGGTTTTGCATCGATCTCGTCCAGATAATTTTTCGTCATATCTACAACCTTTTTCATAGACTTGATACGGTTTCTTGCCAGTCCGGAACTGAAGATTTCCCCTTCTTTTAATGTAATCATCGGTTTTATCCCCAGTGCTCCGGCAGCTATCCCGGCCAGTTTACCGATTCGTCCACCATGTCTCAGATAATCAATACTTCCGATTGTAAAGAAGATCCGTCCCGTCTCGCGTATCGGAAGAATTTTCTCCACAATTTCTTCATATCCCAATCCCATATCACGCAGTCTGCATGCTTCTAACACGAAAAGCCCCTGCAGTACTGTATTCACCGTTGAGTCGATCAGCGTAATCTTTGCATCCGGATACTCTTCTTCGATCATTTCCTTTGCGACAGTTGCCGACTGCAGTGAACCGCTGAATTTGCGGGTAATACAGATGCAGATAACCGGGATCTGCTCTTTCACACTTTTTTCGAACACCTGATAGAAGTCATCCACCGATGGCATGGAAGACTTCGGAAATACATCCGGGTATTCCACCATTTCGTTATAAAAATCTCTGACTCCTAATTCCACCATTTCCTTCTGATATGTCTCACTGTCAAAAGACACATAGAATGGCACAACCTCTATATCATGCTCTTTTGTAATCTCCTGCGAAAGATCCAACGATCCGTCACTGACAATCTGCACTTTCTTCTGCATATCCATTACCTCTCTACTTATATATTCTGTAAAAATAAATTTCTCATACATTTTACATGTAGTTTTCAATACTACATTCTTGAAAACGTAGAACAGTATAACACAGGGTATCTCAAGTGTATATAACTATGCTTCATACTTTCTTAAAATTTTATACTTTTTAAGGAAAAGGCATAGCCGCAGCTTTCTGTAAATTTACCAGGATTTTTTCGGAGCATTTTTCAAAAAATTTTTTACAAGCTTTTTTTGAAAGCTTTTTCTGAAAATCTATTGACTTGGAGTCCGCTTCAAGTGCTAGTATGAACTCAGAAACTGAAAGGAGATCTTAGAAATGTACAATAAAAAATTAACATTAAGTAACGGTGTGGAAATTCCTCAATTAGGACTTGGAACACGGTTCATCGATGATGATAAAGTCGCTGATGCAGTCAAAGCTGCTGCAGATCTCGGCTACAGACATTTTGACACTGCACAGGCTTACGGAAATGAGCGTGGTGTCGGCGAAGGAATCCGTACATGTGGTATTCCGAGAGAAGAATTATTCGTTGTATCCAAAGTTACTGCAGAGCATAAAACTTATGAAGATGCCAAAGCAAGCCTATGGTAAATCAGATTCTTCTTCACATCAGCAACACTCCTCTGGAACTTATTGAGTACTGCCAGAAGAAGGGTATCGCTGTAGAAGCTTACTCCCCAATCGCTCATGGCGAGATTTTACACCAGCCGGAGATTGCCTCTATGGCTGAAAAATACGGAGTATCTGTTCCACAGCTTTGCATCCGTTATACACTGCAACTCGGTGCGATTTCACTTTCTAAAACCGGTAATCCGGAACATATGAAGACAAATGCCGATGTAGACTTTGAGATTAGTGCCGAAGATATGGAAGTTCTGAAGAATTTCAAACATATCGAAAGCTATGGAGAAAGCAGCGGATTCCCGGTATACGGCGGAAAACTGTAAATTATTCAAAAAAGAGATAAACATATTATAAATCAAATATTTAATCAAAATATTTTCTGATCATAGAGAGGTTACTAAGATGAACAAACCATATATTATCTGCCACATGATGACTTCTGTTGATGGCAGAATCGACTGTGCCATGACATCCCAGCTTCCGGGTGTCGAGGACTATTATAAGACACTGGACGAACTGAATGTTCCGACTACCGTGAGCGGCCGTGTCACTGCGGAACTTGAGATGGCTGAACCTGGATTCTTCGAAGCAAAAAATTCTGAAACATATACCCAGGAAGGATTTTCTAAAAAAGCTGATGCCAAAGGCTATGAAATTATCGTTGATACCAAGGGAAAGCTTCTCTGGCCGGATGCCTCTGATATGGACAAGCCTTACCTGATCATCACAAGTGAACAGGTAACGAAAGAATATCTGGCATATCTGGACGGACAGCATATCTCATGGATTGCCTGCGGAAAAGAACGGATCGATCTCGTACGTGCCTGCGAGATCCTCGCTTCTGAATTCGGCGTAGAACGCATGGGTATCGTCGGCGGTCCTGCAATCAATACCGGTTTCCTGGATGCCGGACTTCTGGACGAGATCAGCATCCTGATGGGTGCTGGAATCGATGCCAGACGGGAAATGCCTTCTGTCTTCGACGGCTTCGCCATGGATCATCCGCTGGTACATCTGAAGCTTACAAATGTGCAGAGATTTGACAGTGATGCGATCTGGATTCGGTATAATGTATAATTATTGTATAGTTATTGCATATCTATCGTATGGAAATTTAAGTGAACTGATACTACCAAGGGCAGTGCTGATTATCATTGTAATCAACACTGCCCTTATTTTCATCGTCATGTTTTCGGGAGAAGCTGCCAGTGGCAGGCTCTCTGTATTTCTCTCTATTCTTTTATTCCGCATTCTCTGTATCCAGAGATTTTTCAATCTCCTCTATAATCTGCACTGCTTTTTCTGCTTCATCCGCCTCTGCCCAGATATCAACGCCGTATACTCCGAATCCGGCAACTCCATATGCTGCTACACTTGAGCTTGGTTCCTGTGTGAATGCAGCAATTCCATTTTCTTTTAGCATTTCTACCAGCATCTCTGCCTCAATGATATTTTCTGCATTGTAGATTTTTTTGCATCCTGTTGCTTTCATGAGAATCCCTCCTTATCGTTTTAATCATTTTCCGAATATAAGCATCGTCCGATAATCTTCACAGACTTTCTCCTGTGTAAAGATTCCTTTTTTCGAATGCCAGAGAAAATATCTGTCATTATACGCCTTCTTTGTGGCCAAATCAATAATCTGAATTCCTTTATTTTCCGGATGTTCCTTATCCGCCGTGACAACCTCCATATAAATATAATAAGTCTGATTTCCTTTTGTTATTTTTGCACCTGAATCCATTATACGATAAAAATTTCTGTCCTGACTTCCTGTTACTCTCATTAAAATACTATCCTTATCAAGAGTTCCGTCTTTTATTGTCTCGCTGTAAAATTCAAGAAATTTGTCCGGTTGCTTTTCAAATTTTTCTCCTGATACATTTTTTGCAAATAATTTTTCTATTTTCTTCTTATCATTCTGATTGCCGCATCCAGAAAATCTGTAAGGATTTCTGTAAACTCTCCGTGATCTGATCTGAATAATCTACTCAGAAATGTTTTCCCGCATCCAGATATCAATGTTACAACCAGCATAAATGTTATTCTTTTTTTCACCATCCGTCCCCACTGCTCTCAGGATTTTACATCTTTTCATAATACCCCAAAGCTCTTTCATATAGTTCTCTACATTGCCGTTCATCTCCATATGCCAGACAATCACATTGATTTTATTCCCAGTCAAATTCATCAATAGCATCTTTGATTTCTACAGAAATCGATTCCTCATTTTTTAATTCTCTAATAACTTCTGCAAACTTATCACGCTGTGGATTATTAATATCATTGTAACACCGATGAAGCATCCAGATATTGTGCGGGGTTGGTTTTTCACTTACTGAAGCAATTAACAGTTCTTCATACCCATTTTTATAGAACTGCTCAACAAAATGTACCAGTTCTCCCGGCATTCCAAAATCTACCGAGGGATTGTCCGCAATAATTTCTAAAATCGGTGCCACCAATTCGTAAGGATTAGAATATGTATTTATAGCATCCACTACTTCGTCATCAATATAATACTCTTCATATGGTTTTGCCGCCGCTTTCAGTGCACCAATAATTTGTTCCTTAGTCATATATTTCTCCTCTTTCAGAATTCTAATCTGTCTTTACTTCATCCTATCATAATTTATCGGATAATTCTATTCTTGACCTTATAGAGAACAGCCAAAAATCATGACTTTATGATTCCTGTCATTCACTCATTTTACGCTTTAATAATTGATATATTTTCCTGCCATCTTTTCTGCCAAATTGATGAAGTGCTCCCATATACAAGTCTTTCTTCCCCTGATGTCTCTTTGCACTCACAAAATCAATAATTTCCGCTGATTTGCATTCATATTCTGTTCCAGTCAGAATATTTTTCAATTCTTTTTTTATTCTGTTACCTTCTTCAATCCGGGCACTCTCTGCAGACAAATCTAATAATAATTTTCGATTCTGTATTTTCTTTCTTCTCTCTGCATCCTCCGGTGCATGAAATAATGTAAGTGCATTTTCTATATTTCCTGCTTTGACAATTTGAATCCGATTCGCATTCTGATCCGCTCCAAAGAAATCAATAACGGCCTGAAATCCTTTATCATTGCTTATGATTGCAATCTCATTTTCTCCTCTTTCACTAATGATTCCACATTCTGCCGCAATATAAAAATCAAGTGCATTCTTTCCTGTACCTTTTAATTTTATAACCCGGAATTCACAGCCACTCTCTTTAATCTCCTGTATAATCATATCGTATTTTTCCGCAGTTTTTGCTATAGAAGATTATTAAAGTGTCATCTCTACATAACACATCCGTTCCCTTTAATCCATTAGAACCTTTTACATTCTCATAATCAACTAATATTGTTGGCATGATTATCACCCCTTGCCAATCAGTTACGTATATACCTTCCAGACTATCTTGCTCATGAATCCGCATATATACCATTGGTATATTATTTTTATCATATACCAATGGTATTGTCAAGCTGATTATGCTAAAATATAAATATCAAAATTTCAATCATAGTAGGAGTATCAGTAAAAGCAATGGATATTTTAGATAAAGAACGATTAAAAGAATGTCGACTGAAACTAGGGATAACCAAACAAGAGGCTGCCAAAAGAATTCAGATTTCTCAACCTGCGTATCTGCGATACGAGGCCGGTTCACGTAACCCTTCTATACAGATTATTTCTAAAATGGCTGAAGTTTTTTCAACATCTACAGATTATCTTATTGGAAAATCTGCAGATTCAAGTCCGAATAGACTAGTCGTTGAACAAAGTGACACTCCAGCGCTATTTTCTCTCGTTGAAACATGCAAAACTCTAAACGCGGCTCAACTAATGCGGCTCACGGCTTATGCAAAGGCATTATCAAATGTTACTTCTGATAGTGAAAAATAATTTCCAGAGATACTATTGGAAATCCTTCTACAATATATAACAGTCGAAACTTTTGCCATGGCAACGAAAGGCCTTGATCTACAAGTTGTTTTGCTCATATTTCAAGGTCTGATTTTCCCATGAAAAATTATATTTTTATTTTTAATACAGATCTCCTACATACCCTTCCGATTCCAAATGCATATAACACTCATTCACCTGATCCGCTCCTAAAATCTGTAACACATATTTCATCCCTGTAGCCAGTTCTCTGGTTTTCAGTTCTTCTAACGGGATCCAATATACTTGTCCTTCCTCAGAACTTTTCAGTTCTCCGATGAATTTTTCTGCTTTATATAACATAATCACGCTATGTACACCGTCCTCATGCCAGTGATACAAACCACAAAGCTTCGGCGACTCAATCGTAAGTCCCGTCTCTTCCCACACTTCCCGGATTATGGATTTCTGAAATATTTCATTCTGTTCTACATGTCCGCCCGGAAAAGTTGTACCGGTATAACTGTCATTCACCTTATCCAACGCCAATACATTTCCTTTATCATCCTGTACCATACACATATTCATAAAACAGACTTTCTCGTTTCTGTTCTCTTCCTTTTCATTCAGTTCTTTTCTTACACGCCTGTTAATAGCTGACCTTTTAGATTTATAATGCCTGAGCACTTCTCCATAAGGAACCCAGATCTCTGCTTCTTCGATTTTTTCATAAACTATATTCACCACTTTTTCTATCTGTCTGTCATTTGGAAATGTGTAATTTTTTGTATAATAGTCTCTGGTTACCTGAAACATCCATTCTGCAATCTTTTCTTTTTGTTTTAATTTTAACTGAGCGTATTTCTTATCCGTCTGCAGTAATTTACCATCTGTCATCTTATGGTTTTTCTGTGACATCGGTATGACCTCTTTTCTTTTTTCTCATTTCTTTTTTGAAGCTTATTTTATCCGCTCGAAACACCTTATCTATGCCAGATTACTTTACTTACATTTCAGTAACTCATCCGTCTCTGATTTCTGCTCCATTGTCTCCATTCAACCATCTGCCCATGTACAGTACTAATATGTGATACTATAGTTCAACTTTGTCTGCAGGTTTCCTTCCTGATAAACTTCCATATACACTTCATGACTGCCCAATTCAACAAACAGTCCAAAATTATATTTAAAATCTTCCTTTTGATCAGTTAAATACATCAATTTATTTCTGTCATTCTCTTTATCATAAGTTTCAGCATTTTTCTTTTTAAATTCAATCACAAGGAGATTATTTCTATTGCTTCGTCTTCTGTGAATTACCAGATCAGGAATAATCTTTCTGTCACTACGCATCATTTTAGGATCATTCATATTCCGATTGTATTCACAATCTAAATCAGCCCATTGAAACTTAGTAAGTGTATTCATTTTATTTTTCATGTAACTTCCTATATGAAAAACCATACATTGTTCAGAAATCATGTCCTCTTCATTGGACATTTCAATTAAATCCCTGTCATTTTTGTAGAATTTTTCCAATGACGCATTTACTAACTTTTTTATATCTTCAAATTTTACTTCATCTTTTGGATTCATTGATCATTCCTCCTGAAAATTTCTTCTTCCACCTTCAACAGTGGCAATTCCATCATCGAAATGCCCTTTAAATTTACAAAGTTTTCTGTTTCGTCGTGCGCATCAATATAAAACATAAAATTTTGTTCTATATCAGTAAAATCATATCCATAAACCATCTCTATCGTTTCGATAATATCATCTGAGTCTTGATAAAAATCAATAATTGTACTTTTCTTTCTTCCATCAAGGTAATAAAATACAGACGTATTTAACAACTGAAAAATATCTTCTTCTGTCCATCCATTTTTCCGAACATATTCCATAAGATATTTATACAGTTCGGTGGAATTTTCAGTATCATTATATAAAGTCACCTGACTATTTTCTTCATAATCTTCAAGTGCCTCATATACTACCAATGGAATTTCTCCGCAACTTACATGCTCATCCCAATTTTTCCCACTAGGTGTATCCGCGTCAAAGTCACTTAAGGTGATATCTTCTATATTTGACATGTTCAAAAATAATACCTTATTATTCATACATGGAATCACCATTAACTCTTCATCAATGCCCTTATATATCATCTTTCGTGTATTACTGTTAATTGGATACCACATATATTTGTCAATTCCACATAACTTGATTCCTACATGTCCCCAAAATCCACTAATTTCATCAAGTGCATCCTTCATATCCATATAATATTCCATTTCACTAAATTGTGGTTCAAAAAAGTATTGATTTGTTATAACATGAGTGCTCGTACGAAGCTGCATCGCAATCTCCCTAAGTTCTGTGATTGTTGCCTTCTCCCCGGCCTCTATCTGTTGTAATCTTTCCTGAGAAATTCCCGTCGCACTCGCCATTTTTTCTGTAGATATTCTTATTATACTTCGAATTTCACGCACTCTATTTGAACTGCATGCATTATTTCCCAATAAAATATCTGGTGTTATTTGGAGATAATTCATTATTTTTGACATATGTGTTTCATAATTTTTTTTGCTGGTAATAGTTCCACTTAAAACCTTATCTATTGTCGGTCTGGAAACCCCTGTCTTCTTTGACAACTCTGCTTTAGTACATTTCTTTTCCATTAAAATCTGTTCCAGACGTGTTCCTACCGGACTTCGTCTATCAAACAAATCCTCCAATGTATACATACAGCTTTCCCTCCCTTATATGTCTATATGATATCACTGCTTTGTTTGTGTGTAAATATTTTTTTTAATGTTTTACTTTTATTTTTTTACAATCAATATTATTACATATACAAAAAACAGCAGGTAATCTCATAGACTACCTGCTATATGTTTTTTGATATTCTAATATTAGTTATATTATATCTTTTACATGTTACCCGTAATTCTCCAAAATATAATTATAAGGCTCAGAACCTACTATTATGTAGATTCTGAACCTTAGTCATATTCTGGCTATTCATTTTTACAAAAACTGAATAATAAGGTTTGTGGACAAACATTTACATTATTCAAACTCAATCGTTCCAGGCGGTTTACTAGTCAGATCATAGAATACTCTGTTAACTCCCTTAACCTCATTAATAATCCTGCTCATCACCTTATTCAGTACATCATAAGGAATTTCAGCAGCCTCAGCTGTCATGAAATCTACAGTTGTTACTGCTCTTAAAGCAACAGCATAATCGTATGTTCTCTCATCACCCATAACGCCGACACTTCTCATATTTGTCAGTGCTGCGAAGTACTGGTTGATGTTCTTATCAAGACCCGCGTTAGCAATCTCTTCTCTATAGATAGCATCTGCATCCTGAACGATCTTAACTTTTTCTTCTGTGACTTCACCGATGATACGGATTCCAAGTCCAGGTCCAGGGAATGGCTGACGGAATACCAGTCTCTCCGGAATTCCAAGCTCCAATCCTGCCTTACGTACTTCGTCTTTGAACAGATCACGAAGAGGCTCAATGATATCTTTAAAATCTACATGCTCCGGAAGTCCACCTACATTGTGGTGAGATTTAATCACTCCGGATTCTCCACCGAGTCCGCTTTCTACAACGTCCGGATAAATGGTTCCCTGTGCGAGGAAGTCTACAGCACCGATCTTCTTGGCTTCTTCTTCGAAGATACGGATGAATTCTTCACCGATGATCTTACGTTTTGCTTCTGGTTCTGTTACTCCGGCTAATTTATCGTAATATCTCTGCTGCGCATTTACACGGATAAAGTTCAGGTCGAACTGTCCATTTGGTCCGAATACACCTTCTACTTCATCACCTTCGTCTTTACGGAGAAGACCATGATCGACAAATACACATGTCAACTGCTTTCCGATAGCTCTGGATAACAATCCTGCTGCCACTGAAGAATCTACTCCGCCTGACAGTGCAAGAAGTACTCTTCCGTCGCCGACTTTTTCGCGGATCTCCCGGATTGTATTCTCTACGAATGCATCCATCTTCCAGTCGCCTGCACATCCGCAGACACCTAATACGAAGTTCGATAACATCTTAGTTCCTTCTGCTGTGTGAAGTACTTCCGGATGATACTGGATCGCATATAATCCAGCTTCTGTATTCTCAGCTGCTGCGACCGGGCAGTCTGCTGTGTGTGCTGTGATCTCGAATCCAGGTGCAACCTGTGAGATATAGTCAAAATGGCTCATCCAGCAGATGGTCTTCTCAGATACACCTTCGAAAATCTTGGAATCTTTCTTATCTACCAGCACCTCTGTCTTACCATACTCACGTACCGGAGCGGATTCTACCTTTCCTCCAAGTACATGCATCATAAGCTGTGCACCGTAACATAATCCAAGAACCGGGATACCAAGTTCGAACAATTCTTTTTTATATGTCGGGGAATCTGCTTCATAACAGCTGTTTGGTCCGCCTGTCAGGATGATTCCCTTAGGATTCATAGCTTTGATCTTCTCAATATCTGTCTTATATGAGTAGATCTCGCAATATACATTGCATTCTCTGACACGTCTTGCTACCAGCTGATTGTACTGTCCACCAAAGTCAATGACAATTACTAATTCTTTTTTCACAAGAACTTCCTCCTATTTGTTTTCTATATGGCTAACCTTTATTATAAAATAGAAGTCCCGTTTTTACAAGGGACTTCTATCTTTTCTCCGATAAACCAGACTTTTTCTATCATAACTAGCAACTATCTGCTGACAAACGTTTTCTATCCTATACAATCGCATTTTTCTTCCAACTTCCTTTGAAATACCGGATCACGAAACACATTGCCCGGAATACCCAGTCGATCACCATCGCAACCCAGATACCGAATACACCCATTCCCATATATTTTCCAAGCACGTAACTGAATCCGATTCGGAAGATCCACATGGATATGCTCGAAATGTACATACATGCCTTCGCATCACCCGCTGCACGGAACGTCGCAGGCAGGCTGAACGCAACCGGCCAGATAAATATCGCACCGATTCCGTGGAAATGTATGATATCCGCCGTCGTCTTTGCTGTAAGATCGGACAGGTTATATGCATTTAATATAAATGGCAGTAAGGAGAATATAAATAATACCATCGCAGTCATACTGACATAAGTAATGAGCATTAATTTCTTATTATAATACTTCGCCTGTTCATAATCACCCGCACCCACACATCTGGAAATAACCGGTGTGATTGCCAGCGTAATTGCCATTCCCGGAAGGATCTGGAACAATGCGATTGCATTTGACACCGCATTTGCCGCAATCGCATAGGTTCCGAATGTCGATACCAGGCTGAGCACGATAATCTTTCCAAGCTGGAACATACTGTTCTCCAGGCCATTCGGCACACCGATACTTAGAATCTTCTTAACCATTTCCCAGTTAATTCGGTAACGCCAGGTCCGTTCTATGTGAAGTGTCCGTTTCTCATCACACAATAGCGCAATTATAATAATCGCCGCCGTCATCCTTGACACCAGTGTCGGAATCGCAACTCCTTCCGTTCCACGGTGAAAACCATAGATCAGGATCGCATTTCCTCCTATATTAATAACGTTCATGATGATCGATATTTGCATTGTTACCTTCGAATTGCCCATTGTACGGAAGATCGCCGCTCCTCCGTTATACAGTGCCATGAATGGAATCGATGCCGCCACGATCAGCAGGTAAATGTCTGCATGATGCATCACATCCTGGTCGATTTTTCCAAATACTGTATGTAAAATAAAGGATTTTCCCAGATATACAAGCACTGTAATGCCGATTGCACAGATCGTGATAAACCATACCATCTGCGTTGCCGACTTACAGGCTTCTTCCCGTCTGTCCTGTCCCAGGAACTGCCCCGCAACGACTGCTCCTCCCGTAGCCAGTGCTGAAAATGCATTGATCAACAGCACCATAATCTGATCTACCAACGATACTCCCGACACCGCCGCCTCGCCGACGCTTGCGATCATGATGGAATCCGCCATTCCAACCAGTACCGCCAGAAGCTGCTCGACCACTAACGGCAGGATCAATGCCAACAGTGCTTTATTATCAAAGAAATATGCCTGTCGTTTTTCTTTTTTGCTTTTTCCCATTTCCCATTTTCCTCTCCCGTAATATTTATATATCTACAGTACCTGCCACCGACAGCTTCTTCCGAATGCATAACAATACAGAAATCCTGCCACTGGCGGCTTTTCTTGCATACTTTGGTATACAAAAAAGTTCCCCAACGTATACTCTTATTATACGCTGAGGATTCTTCTCACACAATATCCCATCCCCGCAGAAATTTTTACTAAAATTTTCACTAAAAATTCCCACGGTATCTTTTTTGTCAGACTGCAGACGCTTTATTGTCCGTCCTTTTCAACATAACTGCAACCCTACGCAGCTACGAATTTATCCAGCTCTTTCCAGAGATCATCGCATTCTTCATCATATACTTTCAGCTCGATCTTCTGGTCAAATCCAAGATTCATAAGACCTAACAGGGACTTTGCATCTACAATATATCTACCCCGTTTCATATCCATATCAAAAGGATATTTTTCTACGATCTTTACAAAATCTATCACATCACCCGGATTCGAAAAAATAACATTTTTCGTACTCATTATTGGTCCCTCCTTTTTCTTATCGGAACCATATTAACACTCTCATGCATTTCCACAAGGGGGAAATATTTAAAAAAGGATGACTTTTTTTGACTGAAAATGCATTTTTTTAATGTTTTTCACTATCTAACCGTTCTTTTTCCGGTATTCAAGTGGCAACATTCCAGTCTCTTCCTTGAACACGCGGCTCATGTATTTCGGATCGGTATAACCTGCCAGTTCCGCAATTTTAGTCAGCTTCCAGTTCGTTGCCGTCAGAAGTTCTTTTATACGTTCAATCCGGTACCCACGGATCGTCTCTGTAAATGTCCGTCCCGTCTCTTTTCGAAACTGAGTGCTCAGATATTCTTCCGTCACATGTAGCTTTTCTGCAATCTCTTCCAATGTAATACCCTGATCATAATATTCTCGGATATTCTCCAGTGCCTTTTGAATCAGAAGACTCATATCGTTTTCCGCTTCGTCTTTGCTCGTCAGATATTCAAAAAAAGTATCCACTTTTTCTTCCACATCTGTCCATCCATTTGCCCTGGAAATCCGCTGAAGAAATGTCTGTCCTTTTCTCTGTGCCTGTACCGCCCCGGTTTCCGCTGCCATCTGGATCAGAACCAGTGCAATACGGATACAGCCCTCCTTGGCCTCCTGCGGGGTACATGGAAGTTCCCTGCAATAATCCCAGTATCTGGAAAATATTTTTTTCAATCGTTTCGCATCTTTATTCAGTAATGCTTCCTTGGCTTCTTTTTCAAGGTTCACCGGATATTTATATGGATATAATGCAATTTTCTGTATTTTTTCTTTACAGATCAATGTTCCCTTTTTCAATATCAGATTCCATTCTGCCGCATGATCTAGTTCTCTGACCGCTTCGTACATATTGCCGAATCCGTTGCTGACCGCCCATGTACAGATCACCCTTCCGCGCACCGTATTGCAGATCATCGGAACAATCGTCTGTTCCAGATACTGATAGGTCTCATGTTCATTTCCCATATGATAAAAAAGGACCACAAAACTCTGACGTCCGTACATCTCGATGGTATAGGCACAGAAATCCTGTTGCTGATTGAAGATTTCCAATTCTTTCAGCATCTGCAGCACTTGTTCTTTATATTTCTCATAATTAGAACTCATGCCGATACCAAGAACACCAATCCGTTCCTCCGGTGCAATTCCGTATCCTTCCTTTATAAGGTCTCCTATCTGCTGATCATCTTTGATCTTCCCAGCCATCGCATTCAGGAAAATGTATTCCAGATTCAGAATGTGTTTCCACTTTTTCTCGCTTTCCAGCTCTCTTCTCAGCCTTCCCAGTACATTACGCACCTCGTAGACTTTCAACGGTTTGACCAGAAAATCTACAGCACCAAGTTCCATCGCGCGTTTCGCATAAAGGAATTCCGGGCAGGAACTTGTAACCACAATTTTGCAGGATATCCCTCTTCTCTGCAATGCCTCGATCATCTCGAATCCATCCACCTCCGGCATCCGGACATCCGTAAATATCACATCCGGTGTGAGATTATCCCGTATCAGTTTTTCGGTCAGCGCAAGACCTTCTGCCCCGTTGGACGCACTCCCCACGATCTCTATATCCGACTCTTCCTGTTCCAGACATTGTAACAGTTCGTTCTTATATAATTCATTATCTTCTATGACAATTATTCTCACGTGGAATACCTCCTTCCAGATTATATCTTACTCTATCCCAGATGATACGCATCCAGTGTCTTCGCCAGATATCTGACTGTCTTATCCACCGCCTCGTCTACCGTCGGCTTGTCCCTGTCACTTCGCATGATTGCAAGCATTCCCCGATAGATCAGCACACTCATTTCATTCAGTTCTTTGATCTCCTGCTCAGATATCACATAATTTCTTTCTCTGATCACATCTCTTAGCAGATCTTCGTTGCGTTTGAAGAAATCTCCTTCTTTCAAAAACCCTTCGTAATCTTCTGTCTTTTCTTCCTTTTCATTTGGATAAATCTCATAATATCTCCGGAAAACCTCATTCAGGTTCTGTGTCCCTTCCGGACTGAAGAATAAGAAGTTATAGATTCTCGGTCTCTGGAACGAATGTCTGCAAAAGCAGCGCCACTGTCCCAGATACCACTCCTGAAAATCCTTTCCCTCGGCCTTGTGTATCAACGTTTCCTGCATATATTCATCCAGACATTTTACACTTGCAAATAATTCCAGTTCATCCAGATTAGAGAAATAATGATACAGCGTTGCACTGTTGTATTTTGCCTGTTCTGCAACCTTCCTGATCGTCAGATTCTCAATTCCTTCTTTTTCCATTAATTCAATTGTCGCATTGATGAAATACGACATAATCCTTTTTCTCTTTTCCTGTCTGTTTCCTCCAACTGTTGCCACAGTCTGCTGTCCTCCTTCATTCTCTTCCTTAATTTTAACTTTTTGCAATTTTTAACAACATTTCATATATCCGATTTATTTATCTCTTTTATTAATATATCCATTTTTATATTAGCATTTCAATAAAATTTTTTCAATTCATAATAATTATGCATAATTTATTTTTATTATGCACTATCATTTTATCTTATATGCACAATTTGTAAACAATGATTGACTTCCATTTAATTATATAGTATCTTATTACTATGCGTTTTATATAAGCTGGGAAACTTGGATAAAATACGTGTATAAAATATTGGAGGTTTTTTATGGGAAACAAAAGAACAAAAAAATCCATCAGTCTTGAAGGATTCGTCTTTCTGGCAATCTTTTTAGGAATTTTCGGTGGTATGGGTATGAAAATGGGCGGTGTCAATATGCTGAACACATTGATGAACACCGGCTACCAGCTGCTTCTTGAGACAGTCTTCTATATTATGGCAATCGCGGTTCTTGCCGGAGCCATTTCAGGACTGTTCTCAGAATTCGGTGTCATTTCGATGGTGAATAAATTACTGTCACCGCTGATGAAGCCACTTTATAATCTGCCGGGTGCCGCAGCACTCGGTGTAATCACTACTTATCTGTCCGACAATCCGGCAATCCTGGGACTTGCTGAAGATAAGAATTTCCGTAAATATTTCAAGAAATTCCAGCTTCCGGCTTTAACGAACCTTGGAACATCTTTCGGAATGGGACTGATTGTAAGTACATTCATGATCGGTCTGAAGTTAAAAGGTGGACACGCCGGAACTGCTGTACTGGTCGGTAACTTTTCCGCCATAATCGGCAGTATCATCAGTGTCCGCATCATGCTTCATTTCACCAAGAAAGAATATGGAACCGAAGAATACTGCGTACAGTTCGAAGAACATGAAGACATGGATGCCATCATGAATACCCGCGAGATCCGTGACGGAGGCATCGGCGGACGTGCCATCGAGGCACTTCTTGAGGGTGGTAAAAACGGTGTGGATGTCGGCCTTGCCATCATCCCGGGCGTTATCACCATCTGTACACTGGTCATGATGCTGACCAACGGCGCATCTGCAGACGGAACTTACACCGGTGCCGCTTATGAAGGAATCGCTTTCCTTCCATGGCTTGGAAAGAAGCTTGAATTCATCTTATCACCGCTTTTTGGATTCACAGATGCATCCGGAATCTCCGTTCCGATCACGGCACTCGGTGCTGCCGGTGCCGCAATCGGACTGGTACCGCACATGGCAGAAGCCGGAACCGTCCTCGCCAATGACATAGCCGTATTCACTGCAATGTGCATGTGCTGGAGCGGATACCTCAGCACACATGTGGCTATGATGTCTTCACTTAAAGTGAACAAGCTAACCGGAAAGGCAATTTTAAGCCACACGATTGGTGGACTCTGCGCCGGGGTCGCCGCCAACTGGATCTTTAAACTGGTGATGTTGTTCTTATGATTATGAAGGCTGTGTTTTTACAATTCGAAACATCATAATTCTTGGAAATAATTAGTTGTATAAAAACTCCGCAAGGATATTCGAATGAATCGTCTATATATGATGCTTCTCCAGAATATCTGTGCGGAGTTTTTTGTTCTGTTGTTATCTTTTATCCCATGAAATCGACTCGTTGATGCCCGAAATTATAAGAGCTTTTTGTTCTATTACTCTCTTTATCCTGCGTGCCGATGCTGGTGAAGATATTTCTCCCGGGTGGCAAGTCCGCCACGAATGTGGCGTTCCTGCTTGTTCACATCAAGAACTTTGCGGACGCTCTGCGCCAGGGTCGGGTTGATCTGCTCCAAGCGGTCGGTGCAGTCTTTATGTATCGTACTCTTACTAACCCCAAATTCCTTCGCGGTCTGACGCACAGTGGCTTTATGTTCGATGATATAATATGCAATTTCTACTGCCCTCTCCTCAATATAATCTTTCATAAAAATAACCCCTGCATAAATTGTTTTTTACAATCTATGCAAGGGCATTTTGATGTATGTCTGCATTTTCCTTTTGAACGTAGGGGCTCACCTGCAAAAAAGTCACATTCCCCGTCCCCATGACACAATTCCGATTCCTATCAAGATTACACCTCCCAGAACATCTGCCTTTCCTGACAGCTTTGTTCCCAGAGTCTTACCGAGGCACAACCCTGTCTCACATATCACAAACGTTACCACTGCCACGATCAGTGAACAGACTACAGCCATAACCAAATCATACCCGGCAGTGGTAAATCCTACCGACAACGCATCAATCGATGTTGCAATCCCCTGCATCATAAGCACGGCAAAACTTAATCTTTTCACTTCTTTCTTTTCCTCTTCACTCTGCACAGATTCTTTGATCATGCTTCCTCCGATATACAAAAGCAAAATCAATGCGATCCACGGAATGAACTTCTGAAACTGTCCAAAGACCTGTACGATCGTATGCACACAGATCCATCCTATCATAGGCATCAGGAACTGAAAGAATGCATATACTCCCGCAATATAAGCCATTCTTGATTTCTTCATATTTTTTTCATTCATTCCATTTGCCAGCGAGACCGAAAATGCATCCATTGCCAGTCCCACTCCAAGTAAGACACTGTTCATAAAGAATAAAAAATTCCACTCCATTATCATTTCCTCCAAAATTAAGTTCAAACGCATGACAACATAAAAACCAGATACAGCAGCTGCCTGCCATACCTGGTCTATACTTTCTTTATAGGATAGAGAGAGTCCACGCATAGATATTACAGCTACACATGAGTCTCACAAATTAAAACAAGCCAGATCCATCGATCAGTATGTTGACTTGTTGCGTTATACGCCTGTTACTCCCCCATCGGTCATTTATCATCTAAAAGAAAATATCATAATTAATAAATTTTGTCAATAAGCAATCATTTATTCCTTTTTCTGTGGTATGCTTTACACAGAGATTTTCCCCGGAACAACTCTGAAAAGAACCAATAAAGGAGTCACAACTATGTCTCACTACTACATGTTTCACAAACCTTTCGGCTGTGTCACTGCCAGACGCGATGACCGTTATCCGACGGTTATGGACTATTTTAAGGAATTACATAATGACAGGCTTTCTCCGGTCGGACGCCTTGACCGTGAGACGACCGGACTTCTTCTGATCACAGATGACGGTATCTTCAACCAGAAGCTCACTCATCCTTCCTATCACAAAGAGAAAACTTATGAATTCACCCTTCTTGGTGATCTGACACCGGAACTGGTACATAAGCTGGAAACAGGTGTCATTCTGAAGGGCGCCGATACCCTGACTGCCCCGGCAAAAATTACCGTAACCGGACATGCAGTAATGTCCGATATTCTTTCCACACTGCCGGAAGAAATCCAGAAAGATATCCACAAAAACCGTCCGGATCACCCCATCACCTATGGGATAATTACCATTTCCGAAGGGAAGAAACGCCAGATTCGGCGCATGATGAAGTCTGTTCACTGCTGTGTGATCGAATTAAAACGTATTTCCATCGGAGACATTGTACTTGACAAAGCGCTTTGTCCCGGAGAGTGGAAAGAAATATTTCCTCACACCTAACAATACAGAGAACCTGCCACTTGCCAAACCATCCGTAAGGAACTGCCAGTGGCAGTTCCTGTAGGTGGCAGCTTTTCTTGCATACTTTGGTATACAAAAATGCTCCTGGAATCTGTCACCTGACAAAATTCCCGGAGCATTCTTATTCTATTCTGTTTCTATCCACCTTAGTTACCTGAGCTTGATGAACTGCTTGAACTTGACGAACTGCTTGAGCTTGACGAACTGCTTGAGCTTGACTCAACCTGAATGCACTGATTAGCCAGCCATTCTTTTACAAGATCATTCAGCGCAATCTCTTTCAGATCTGACTTTGATGCAGCTTTCTTTAAAGCTTTTACACTGTCGTATCCATACTCTTTTGCAATCTTCTTAAGCTCTGTCTTATAAGTTGCATCATCTAACTTAATGTTCTCTTTATCTGCAATTGCCTTTGTTACCAATGTCTGCTTTACACTGGACTTTGCAGCTTTTGTTACCTGTTTTTCGAACTTTTCAACAGTTGTTCCCATCTGCTGCTTGATCAGATCATCATATGACATGTTATAAGCTTTTGCAACAGACTTGTACTGAGAGATCAGAGAATCCTCAATCTTCTTTACATCTTTCTCCGGATATTTCTTAACTTTTGTATTATCAAGAACCTTCTGCCATGCTGCCTGCTGTAAAGAATCATTATATGTCTTCTCGTTATCCTCCTCGAGAGACTTCTTCACTTCTTCTTTGTACTCTTTTACTGTCTTTGATTTCTTAGATACTTTCTTTACCAGTTTGTCTGTAAGCTTTGGTGTATTCTTTTTGGAAATGGATTTTACAGTAATTGTAAATGTTACATCTTTGCCTGCAAGATCAGAACTTCCATAATTCTCCGGGAACTTTCCGTTCCAGTCAAATGTATCACCAATCTTGTGTCCGATAATACTGTCTTCAAATCCTTCGATGAAAGAATTAGAACCGATCTCCAGTGGATAATCTGTAGAAGATCCACCGTCAAATGCTTCGCCATTCATCTTTCCAACGAAATCAATCGTTGCTGTATCGCCTTTTTTTACTGCACGGTCTGTCACTTCTTTTGTTGTTGCATTTTCATCCAGTACTGACTGAATCTGTGTATTCACATCATCATCCGTTACTTCGCTCGGTTTGTCAACTTTATCTACTTCAACACCTTTGTAGACTGAAATCTTAATGTTGTCATTTTCAAGGCCTTTCGTCGACTGACAACCAGTCATCAAAAGAGAGACTGCCATAACACCTGTTAATAACATTGCCACTTTCTTTTTCATATCGCACCTCATTTTATCATTCATTCTAAGGTGGGAACTTTATCCCATCTGCTTTCCGAAGTATACGCTAACGCATACCACTCTGTTATATCACATTTTGAAAAACTTTCATAGCATTTTCACATATATTTCACTCTTTTATCAAAATTTTTGTTTTGAAATCACCTACTTTTCCTGTATACTTCTTGCACTCCTACCGAAACAATGTTAGAATACTTGTTATGGAATATAGAATATAGGAGGTTCATTGTGAAGACATTTACAATTGTATTATTGGTAATCCTTGTGATTTTGATCGTTGCATGTGTTGCATTATATTTTGTTGGTAAAAAAGCAGAAAAGAAACAGGCAGATCAGCAGGCACAGCTTGATGCAGTTGCACAGACTGTTTCCATCCTGGTTATCGATAAAGGTCGTATGAAATTAAAAGATGCCGGCTTGCCGGATATCGTACTCGAGAATACACCAAAGTATCTTCGCCGTTCAAAAGTACCGGTTGTAAAAGCCAAAGTCGGACCGAAGATCATGACACTTATGTGTGATGCGCAGGTTTATCCTTTGATTCCTGTTAAGAAGGAAGTCAAAGCTACGATCAGTGGTATTTACATCACAGCTGTTAAAGGTGTAAGAGGTCCTCTGGATGTACCGGAGAAGAAAAAGGGATTTTTCGCAAGATTAAGAAACAAATAAGAGTAAAGAGTACTTAAAAACAGCATTGGAACTTATCGTTCCAGTGCTGTTATTTTTATGTCTATATTGCAATCGGCAACAGGATCTCCGTTGATGTCCAGTGCATAATTCACATGCACCGTGATCTTTTCATCCTGTTCTTCGAACTGGATATCCTTGGTAAAGACTCCAATCATCATCTCACCGTATGGTGTCTCATACTGTGTCATATTGATCTTATCTTTCTCGAATACCATGTGGGTATTCGTAATTCCGCTCTTGATGATCTCGACCTTCTGGTCATCCAGGATCCTTACTTTATTCTTGATGGTTCCCGGGATTCCTTCCACCAGTTCATCATAGATCACATAGTGCTTTCCATTTTTCTCATAATAGCTCGCAGGTACGATTACCTCGATTGGTTCACTTCCCGGCTCATCGCCCTGTGCTTCAATCCCGGTCACATCCTGATGCAGACCGGATATACTTAATAATACGTCTTTTGTCATATATTCTCCTAATAATCTTCAATATCAATTGCCTGTGTCTTATCTACATCGTACGGCAGGATTGAATTGGCGAATTTCTTAAACTTCTCTGCCGCATCACTGACATAAAAATCATATGCTGCCGGTTCTCCCGATGTATTAGCAATTTTCTGCTCTTCCAGTATCTTCTTCAGATCCATCGCCGTCTCGTACGCCGGATTTACAATATGTACTTTTTCTCCAAAATATGCCATGATCCTTGATCTGAGAAGCGGATAGTGGGTACATCCCAGGATCAGTGTATCAATCTCTGACTTTCTCATATCTGACAGATAGATATCGATCACTTCTTCTGTGATTTTATGCTTTGCAAATCCCTCTTCTACCAACGGTACGAATAACGGACATGGCTTTCCGATGACTTCTGCCTCCGGCATAAGTTTCCGGATTTCTTTGGTATAGGTCTCGCTCTTGATCGTTGCTTCTGTACCAAGTACACCAATCTGACAATTTCTGGTCTCTCTTACGGCAGCTCTTGCTCCCGGTACGATCACTCCGATGATCGGAATGTCGAACTCTTGCTGCACTGTCTCAAGCGCCAGCGCACTGGCCGTATTACATGCGATCACGATCGCCTTTACATTCTTTGTCTTTAAAAAACGGATGATCTGTCTGGAAAAACGGATAATGTTATTCTTTGACTTACTTCCGTATGGAACTCTTGCTGTATCCCCAAAATATACTACATTTTCATTCGGCAGCTGACGCATAATCTCTCTTGTGACGGTTAAGCCGCCGACTCCCGAATCAAACACACCGATTGCTGCAGTGTTCCTGTTTTTATTTTCCACGATATTAAATCTCCTTTTATGAATACTCCACCATATTTTACTATTGTACCGTCTTGGACGTGCATTTTCAAGAGATTTTATGTCGAAACCTCCCTTGTATACTTTGCTATAAAAAAAGTTACCTGCCATAAAACAGATAACTTTTTATTCTTTATTCCGGTTTTAATTACAGAGCCAGCTCTTTTGCAATCTCATACTGGTAAGCAGGAATTCCTTTTGTCATTCCAAGTGCTTCATCAATATCGAAGTCTACATACTCACCATGTTTGTAACCTACAACACGGTTTGTCTTTCCTTCAAGCAGAAGATCTACGGCTTTTGCTCCCATGATAGAAGCGTATACTCTGTCTTTACATGTCGGGCTTCCACCACGCTGCATGTGTCCGAGAATCGTTGCTCTTGTCTCCATACCGGTTGCTTCTTCAATTCTCTTAGCCATGTTTATAGAATCTCCAACACCCTCTGCATTGATGATGATGTAGTTCTTCTTTCCACGTTTTCTTGATTCCTGAATATCAGCAATGATCTTATCTTCGTCATAATCATGCTCTTCAGGCATCAGGATCTTCTCAGCTCCGTTAGCAATACCGCACCACAGTGCAAGGTATCCTGCATCTCTACCCATAACCTCGATGATAGAGCATCTCTCATGAGAAGTTGATGTATCACGTACTTTGTCAATAGCCTGCATAGCTGTATTAACGGCTGTATCGAATCCGATTGTATATTCCGTACAGGCAATATCCAGATCGATCGTTCCCGGAAGTCCGATTGTATTGATTCCGAAGTTAGCAAGTTTCTGAGCTCCGGCAAATGATCCGTCACCACCGATGACTACCAGACCATCAATACCATATTTTTTGCAGATAGCTGCTGCTTTCTGCTGACCTTCCTCTGTACGCATCTCTGCACAACGGGCTGTCTGAAGAATTGTACCTCCGCGCTCAATTGTATCGGATACGTCTCTGGCTGACAGATCGATAATTTCCTCGTTTAAAAGTCCCTGATATCCTCTTCTGATGCCTCTTACCTTCAGTCCTTTACCAAGTGCTGTACGAACAACGGCACGGATTGCTGCGTTCATTCCAGGGGCATCTCCACCACTTGTCAATACACCTATTGTACGAATTACTTTTTTGTCTGCCATGATTCATTCCTCCATTGTATTAGTTTGTTCCAATTATCTTCTAACCATTATCATTTCTCTCCGATGATATTGTACATGAATTAGTGCACGCTTTCAATGGGTTTTTCTATAACTTTTACACAACTTTCACCCAGATAATTCGTCAATCTGCTCAACAATACCTCATCTGCGGTCACATTCCAGCCCTTTGCCAGGCGTTTTACCGCTTTTTCCTTCCTGCAATAGATGATAACTTCATCCATTCCTTCAGATACTTTCAGAATGTCCTGAAGCATTCCTTCCTGCTGAAGATAAGTCGCTTTATCCGGATATTGAAGCCATAGTTCCTTCTTCGTCTGTTCAAACGGGATCACCTGCTCACAGATCAGTTTACTTGGTGCATCATCTTCTTCGGATACCCTTCCCTTTATAAATACTTTGGCTTCTTCATTCAGATACATCTGATTTTTTTCAAAATCTCTCGGGAAGATCACAACTTCGACTGATCCCACCAGATCTTCCAGTGTAATAAATGCCATAACTTTATTGGTCTTGGTATATTTGATCGTCTTATTGGTGATCATGCCGCCGACGATCTCTTTTGCACCGTCATGTACCTTTGTCCTTCCCGTCTCATCATCTATCTGGAAATCTAATGTCGTTCTGGAAATGTTCTTCTTCCATTTTTCCTCATAATCCTCCAGCGGATGACCGCTTAAGTACACACCCAGCACTTCTTTTTCAAATGCAAGCTTTGTCTCTTTCTCGTACTCTCCTACATCCGGAAGTGGAATGTCGAATTCCGATTTCTGGTCATCACTTACGATGTCAAATAATGAAAGCTGTCCGGTCATGGAGTATTTCCGCTCACGGTTCACCTGATCCAGGATTTGTACATAAACTACCATAAACTGCTTTCTTGTACCACCCAGACTGTCAAATGCTCCGGATTTGATAAAGCTTTCAATCGTGCGCTTATTGACTTCTTTTCCTGACAGACGTTCGATAAAGTCTTTCAGGTTGCTGAATTCTCCTCCATTTTTTCGTTCCTGGATGATCGACTCGATCACTGGCTTTCCGATACTCTTGATCGCCGCCAGACCATAACGGATATTGCCGCCGTCAACGGAGAAGCTTCCTTCTCCTTTATTAATATCCGGTGGAAGAATCTTAATTCCCATCTGTCTGCAACTGTAAATGTACTCTGATACTTTTCCCGGATTGTCGATCACGGAAGTCATAAGTGCTGCCATGAATTCCACCGGATAGTAATATTTTAACCAGGCAGTCTGATATGATACCACCGCATAGGCTGCCGCATGTGATTTGTTAAATGCATATTTGGCAAAATCGATCATTTCATCATAAATCTTATTCGCCGTCTTCTCGTCGATTCCGTTGGCGATACAGCCCGGCACGCCTTCGTCCGGATTACCATATACGAAATTCTGGCGCTCTTTCTGCATGACATCGCCCTTTTTCTTCGACATCGCTCTTCGCAGAAGATCGCTTCGTCCAAGCGTATATCCAGCCAGATCACGCACGATCTGCATAACCTGTTCCTGATATACGATACATCCATAAGTCGGTGCCAGGATCGGCTCTAACTGCGGGCAGTCATAAGTGATGCTATCCGGATTGTTCTTTCCCTTGATGTACTGCGGGATGAAATCCATCGGTCCCGGACGGTATAAGGAGATACCGGCAATGATATCCTCCAGATTCTGCGGTTTCAGTTCCTTCATGAAGTTCTTCATTCCGGCACTTTCAAGCTGGAATACGCCATCGGTCTTTCCTGTTCCGATAGACGCCAGAACTGCTTTATCATCATAATCGATTTTATTAATGTCTATTGTCTTACCGCTGCTGATGCTTGCCAGACGCTCTGCATCCTGTATAACAGTCAGGGTACGCAGACCCAGGAAATCCATTTTCAGAAGCCCCAGTTCTTCCAGTGTTGTCATCGTAAACTGTGTCGTCACTGAGCCGTCCGATCCAAGAGACAATGGCACGAATTCTTCGATCGCACGCTGACCGATCACAACTCCCGCTGCATGCATGGATGTATGTCTCGGAAGACCTTCCAGTCTTCTCGACATATCGATCAGTTCCTTAACCTGTTCATCTTCCTGATACAGTTTCTTGAATTCCGGATTCATCTTCAGTGCCTTATCAAGCGTAATATTCAGCTCTGTCGGCACCATCTTTGCAATGCTGTCTACAAATGCATACGGAAGGTCCATGACACGTCCTACGTCACGGATGACTCCACGTGCTGCCATCGTACCGAAAGTTACAATCTGTACTACCCGGTCTGCGCCGTATTTTCTTCCTACATAATCAATGACTTCCTGGCGTCTCTCAAAGCAGAAGTCCACGTCGATATCGGGCATGGATACACGTTCCGGATTCAGGAAACGTTCGAACAGAAGCTGATATTTGATCGGATCGATACTTGTAATTCCCAGACAGTACGATACGATACTTCCGGCCGCCGAACCTCGCCCCGGTCCGACCTTGATTCCCTGTGTTCTTGCATAATTAATGAAATCCCACACGATCAGGAAGTAATCTACATATCCCATGGATTTGATGACCGACAATTCGTATTCCAGACGTTCTTTCAACGAATCATCCCCGTCCGGATACCGTTCTTTCAATCCGTCAAAACAAAGTTTATTCAGATATTCCCAGGAAGTATATCCTTCCGGCACATCATATTTCGGCAGTTTGGTGACACCGAATTCAATCTCTACATTACAGCGGTCTGCAATCTTCTGCGTGTTCTCCAACGCCTGCAGTGCATATGGAAATAACTGCTTCATCTCTTCTTCGGACTTAATATAATACTGGCCGCCTTCGTAGCGCATACGATCTTCATCTGCCAGCTTTTTACCCGTCTGGATGCATAACAGAATGTCATGCGGTTTTACGTCTTCTGCGTAAGTATAATGCACGTCATTCGTCGCAACCAGTTCGATCCCTGTCTCCTGTGACATACGGAGCAGTGACTGGTTCACGATCTGCTGTTCCTGCATTCCGTGATCCTGTAATTCCAGGAAGAAATTTCCTTTTCCGAAAATGTCCTGATACCTTAGTGCTGCTGCCTTTCCTTCTTCATACATGCCGCGCAGGATATTCTTCTGTACCTCACCGGCTAGACACGCACTGAGCGCAATGATTCCTTCATGGAATTCCTGCAGCACTTCCAGGTCTACTCTTGGTTTATAATAATAGCCTTCCGTAAATCCTCTGGACACGATCTTCATCAGATTATGGTATCCCAGATCATTTTCCGCCAGAAGCACCAGATGATAATAACGGTCATCCCCGCTTCCTACAGCTTCTTTATCGAATCTCGATCCCGGTGCAACATAGACTTCGCATCCGAGGATCGGCTTAATCCCTGCTGCTCTTGCCGCACGGTAAAAATCGATCACACCATACATGACACCATGATCCGTGATCGCCACGCTGTTCATCCCGAGTTCTTTTACCCTGGCTACACACTCTTTGATTTTATTTGAGCCATCCAACAGGCTGTACTCTGTATGGACGTGGAGATGTGCAAAGCTCATAGCTTTCTCCTTTCCTGATTCTATCCACAATGATAAAAAAAGGTGCCCCCTCAGGGAACACCCTTTCAAACATCACTGTTCGTCTTAATCTTCTTTTCCACTTCCAAGAAGCATGAATTTTACAAGTTTATCGATATCCTCTGGCTCATGAGCAACGATTTCCAGTTCCGGAATCTCTCCGTTAGAGAAAATGTTTGCCATAGATACATACTGAGATAATTTTGACTTTAAGTTCAGTCTGTCACCTTCGCCTGTTACAAGTTCAACTTTTCCTTCACAAGAATCAACTACTTTGAAAAATCCTTCGATATCTGTAATGTTCTGTACTTTCATTTCTCATTCTCCTTTTTAATCATCTTATTCTTATCACTTTTATTATACCTTATTTCTTTTTCATTTCAATATTCTTTTCAGAAATTTTTATATGTCCTTCTTTAAGAAGTCTTCCAACGGCACGTTTGAATGCATTTTTACTTAATCCGAATTCCTGTTTGATTACTTCCGGATCTGCTTTATCGTTAAATGGAAGCTTTCCACCGTATTCTTCCATACGTTTCATGATCATCGCCGCATCGGCATCCATCTGAAGAAATGCTTTCTCTCTGACACTTAAGTCAAGCTTTCCGTCTTCTCTTACTTTCAGGACTCTGGCGGATACACGGTCTCCGACTCTTAACCTGCCAAATGCTTCTCTCTTCGGGATCAGTGCACTGTAGCAGTCATCCACTGCCACGAACACTCCGAAGTTATCACTCGTCTCGTAAATGATTCCTTCTACATGATCATCCTTTTTATATGGAGAATCTGTACGAAGCTTTTCGTATACTTTCATTGTCGCACAAAGTCTTCCGGACTTGTCCACATACAGTGCGACAAGCACTTCATCACCTTTTTTTACTTTTGCAGTCTGTTCTTTGAACGGAAGCAGAAGGTCTTTTTCCAGTCCCCAGTCAAGGAACGCCCCGATTCTTCCGGTATCTGCAACTTTCAATACTGCCAGTTCATCTAACGTGATCTTTGGCTCCTGCGTTGTTGCGATCAGACGGTCAGACGAATCTTTATACAAAAATACTTCTACAGGATCTCCAACTTCTACATCTTTTGGTACCTGTTTTTTCGGAAGCAGGACTTTGTCATCTTTATTACCAAGATATACACCGAACTCTACTTCTTTAACGATCATCAATCTTCTTTTCTTTCCTAAATAATCTGTTAATCCCATATTTTTCCTCTCTGTTTCCTTTTCTCTTTTTCCAAAGTGTATATGTTTTCTTATTGTATCAGCATCTATATAAGAATGTCTATGCAAACTTAAATTCGATCACTGCATACGGTCTGGCCTTTTCATTGCAAAGCTCTATAACCGTTCTGTCCTCTTCTATGGCAATCCTTGGATAGATCACATCACCATATACCGCTGATTTCTTATATTCCACACGCATCTGGTGCACTTCTTTATCTTTTGGCAATGATTCCAGTGCCATCTGTACATATTGGCAGTTGTTGACATGCTCATTCGTATCAATATGATATCTGCGTACCGGAAAACTTTCCAGTTCTTTCGCCTCTTTCGGAAGTGCGATTTTTCTTGATTCATATTCCATCTCATACGGATCTCCTACCCCGTATGGTGCAATCTCCGATTCTTCCGGTCTTGACGGACGTCCCTTTTCCATGTCCATATATACCCACAGCGAATTTGCATATGCTACATCTTTTCCTTCACTGTCTGTCATACAGAAATTACGTTCTCCAAACAAACCGTTAAAGTCCGTCGCCCATGTACTTGTCTGTATCTTTTCACCGATCTTCGGATAACGTTCTACCACTACCTGCCAAGATGACAGGATCCATGCCCGCTTTTTTTCGCTGCAGTGTTCGATTCCAAGTCCCAGATCTTCTGACTGGAATGTACTGCAGTCCTGAAAATAATTTACGATTCCCGGCAGGGTAATTCTTCTGGTATGATCCACTTCACTGAATCGTATTCTTCCATCTATCGTATATTGATTGTCTCTCATTTTAGTCTGACTCCTTTGCATGATCTTTTCCGAAGAAAAACCACTTTATCTTAAATTCTGAAGTGGCCGTTACCATTTCATATTCTTCTGCACTTAATGCTTCTTTCAGTTCTTTCTTTCCATCTTCATCTACCACTGCACAGGTTGCATTAGTAAAACACAGATTTGGATAAAGTACACACCACCAGTTATGTCCATTTCCCTTCCCAAGTACAATTCTCAGTGCTTCGTAATTTCCCTCAGGAAAAATGATATCTCCATACCGTTTGTCCGGAAAATAGCAGGTGGTCACCTCCGCTTTCGCCCGGTATGATACTTTCTCTTTTTTCAATATTTTATCTGCTGTATCCGTCAGTTCTTTTTTGTGGGTCAGGGTCCATACTTTTGTCGCCTTTGCATCCCTTCTTTCAGCTCTGGTCATATGTGCTTTCATATACTTTAGAACCGCATCCCGCACTTTCAGTTTGATTCTCTGATCATTTGCACTGTCACTTTCTGCGATCACATGAAAACGGAAGACTTCTTTGGCCAGTGACTGCTGTGTATCGCTAAGTTCTGCATGTACAATTTCCATACGCCAGTTCATAATGCCCGCTGTCAGTATGAACGATATCAGACAGGCTATGATCAGGCAGATCGTTTCTCGTTTCATCTATGTATCTCCTTCCTGTATACTGCATTTTTCTGATACAGGAAGTCTTGACACAGCTTATCTTATCTATACACTTTTACAGTCTTTTAATTCTGTTTTGTGCGGATCACATCGATCACAGTGGTCACCTGGTTATCAATATGTTTACACATAATATCTGTTGCCGCCTTCTTCTCACCTTTACTGATGTATTCTATGATTGCGGCATGCTCTGCGATCAGCTGTGGATGTGCTTCTTCACGTTTCAGATATTCCACACGATAACGATACATCTGTTCTCTTAAATTATTCAGAAGCTGGATCAGTTTCTGATTGTCTGTTGCCATATAGATAATGTCATGGAAACGTACATCTGCTTCAGCGATCTCTGTAATATCTTTACTCTTTAAGATCTTCTTAAAATCTTCCGCAGCTTTCTTCATCTCTTCGATCTCTTCTTTCGTGATCTTATCACATGCAAGCTGCACAGCCAGTTCTTCCAGTGCTTTTCTTACTTCCAGAACGTCCCGCATATTCTTTTCTGTGATCTCTGCTACCTCAGCTCCTTTTCTTGGAATCATCAGTACCAGGCCTTCCAGTTCCAGTTTGCGGATTGCTTCACGGATCGGGGTACGGCTTACTCCGAGTTTATTTGCAAGCTGGATCTCCATCAGTCTTTCTCCCGGTTTTAACTCTCCTCGCAAGATCGCCTGTCTCAAAGTATTGAACACGACATCTCTAAGTGGCAGATATTCATTCATATTTACTTTAAAATTCGATTCCATGCTTATTTCCTCCTTGCATTATGTATGCCTGTCACATACACCTGCTTTGCCAATTGCTTTTCTCTTATCTTTGCTGCTGCTTTTCTTGCTTTCTCTTTGCTGTCATAAATTCCAAAAACGGTCGGCCCACTGCCACTCATCATAGCATTCAGAGCTCCCTGTTCTTTCATTACATTCTTGATCTGTTCAATAACCGGATATTCTTCGATCGTTACCTTTTCCAGTACATTTCCCATGCTCGAAGCAACTTTTTCGATATCATGAGCCTTCAGTCCGTCTATAATACCATCAATATCCGGATGATCCTCTATCTCATGCGAATCCAGTTTTTCATAGACCAGCTTCGTCGATACACTGATCGGCGGTTTTGCAATCAGCACATGACATTTCGGGCAGGCCGGAAGTGGTGTCAGTATCTCTCCGATTCCTTCCGCAAGAACAGTTCCCCGCATAACGCAGTACGGAACATCCGCTCCCAATGTCACTCCTCTTTCCATCAGTTCTTTCTGTGAAAGACCAAGTGAAAACATACGGTTAATCCCGAACAGAACTGCCGCTGCATTCGAGCTTCCTCCTGCCATTCCTGCTGCCACCGGTATGTGTTTATCAAGGGTGATCTTTACACCCTCTTTTACGTCGAACTCTTTCATCAGAAGGTCTGCTGCCTGATATGCCAGGTTATTCTCATTCACCGGCAGATAAAAAAGATTCGTCGACAACTCTATTCCCGGCTTTTTCGTCTTTTCTATCCGGATCTGGTCGTACAGGTACACTGTCTGCATCACCATACGTACATCGTGATATCCGTTCTCTCTCCGTCCCAGAACATCCAGACCCAGATTGATCTTTCCAAGTGCCTTCAATTCCATTTTATCCATTCTATTTGTCTCCTTACATTTTGTATACAATGTGCTTATAGTATACTCAAATTTTGCTTAAAAATCAATATTTTATCGCCTTTATTTACATCTTCTTTTTCCATATGATTCACTTCTTTTATATTTTCCACAGTCGTATTATATTTTTTCGCCAGATTCCACAATGTATCCCCGTTTTTCACAAAATATCCCACAATGCCGGGTCTGTTTTCCAGCTCCTCGGTACTCATCGGTGTGAACTTTGCGGATTCAATATTTTGCACCATAACAGGCTCTTTCTGGAAGCAGTTGAATGCCAGCACAGCCTTTACTTCCACCTCTCCGTTTCCCATAAGTCCTACGGAAAGCTGCTCAACTGTCCAGTCCAGTTCTTCTGCTTCAGGTTCTCCGCCCCCATTCTCTAAAAGATATGTAAACGGCACCATTCCCTGCCATACACCAAACGGCATCTGATCATCTTCCCTGACATACAAAAACATCAGATGAAGAACACCTTCGATATGGATTCCATCTTCTTCTGCTTTCGTAGATTCCGGCTGTATCTTTCCTTTACAGTAACAGATCTGAAGAATATTGTCTTTTAGTTCCGGAAGTGTCAGTTCTTCGGCGATCCTGCATTTTGAATGGTTCTGAAGCTTTAAGCGGAAGCACTTCTTTTCTTTTATATCCGGAACGCAGACATGATCCAGCATATACATATCTTCAAGAATCTGGATTTTTTCTTCTTCATATACAACAAGACGTACTTCCAGTGTCGCCTCTATACCAAGAATACGCATTTCCCCGTTTTCATCCATGCGGGCTTCGACATTCACATCTGTAAGATTCAGACTGGCCTGATGATACATTCCCGGCACAGTCCCCATACATTCTATCCTTCCCTCATATGGAACCGTCCTGTTTATCCAATCTGTCTTTTCTTCCACACTTTCATAGAGGCAGAATATATTCAGTTCTCCTTGTATCAGGAGTTCATCCGTTCCAATCTGTGTATCTGCTTTTCCGCCTGTCACATCCGTCCAAAGAATCGTACCGATATTCTCTTTTGTCCCGCTAAGAGACACCTCTTCTTTAATCCGGTACGTATCCTTTCCTGTTGCAAATACCTTCAGAAGTTCTTCTTCTTTTGTCTTTTTAAATACAGGATTTTCTCCTTCTATATCTGTTGTGAGCTCTTCTCCCACACATTTTTCCATTCCGATCGTAATCTCTGCAAGTGTCTTGATATTCAGTTTTCTTGAATGGATTACCGTTACCGTAAGATCAACATCTGCTGTCTTTAGTACCAGATTTCCATCCGGCTCCTGTTCAAGATAGATCATTTCTTCAAATGGAATCCTTCCTTCCAGGCTTGCAGGCTCCGGTATCGTTTCATCTGCAGTATACAAAACTCTGAATTCCAGTTTGCCTGTCACTTTCAGATAATTTTCTACCTGTTTCATCTCTTCCACCTGTAATGTTCCGTCACTTATTATAATCCTGCCTACGTCCTTCTTTGCATCCGGAACATTATAATCATCATCAATATAGAACTGGTCATTTACCGTCTTTCCGTTCTGAAAAGTACGGATTTCCTTTTTTAAATACTCCATTGACACTTCCTGCCTCCTCTTATTCATATATGATCTGTTTATCCGTATATGGTATCTTTATGACAATATATGGATATGTCTTTTTCTTATGCGTCTTTTCTTTCTTCTGTGGCCCGAGAAGTGTTGTACGTACGACCACTGTATGTTCCGTCTCATAACACTCATTCACTTCGATGCTGTATCCTGTCGTTTCCTGCCGTCCGTATCCTCTTACTATATAAAGGTATCTGCCTTCATTCCCCGTATCTGCATAACTGATCCACATCTCCGACTTTTCGGCTTCTGCAATCTCTTCTTTTAATTTTTCGGGGATTTCTTCTTTCTTTACGATCTCATATTCTATCTCTCCTGTTTTTTGTTCTTTTAACGTGCCAAAACTACAGCCGGTAAACAGCAACATCACTGCGACGGCTGCCGCGGTCCATCTTCTTTTTTTCATGCTGCCCTTCTTTCTGACACTTCTATTTTCTCTTTACTATCTTACACACTATGGGTGTAAAAAATGCCGGATTTATGCTATCATAGAAAATACACAGAGAACCTGGCAGCCATTACAGAATCTTTGACAACTGGCAGTTTCTCTTGCATACTTTGGTAGCAAAATGAAAATAAAGGAGATTAATTATGATAAGACTTATTTTTGTCGCCTTATTCGTAGTTCTATTTCTGATCATCGGTATTCCGGTTCTTGGAATTGAATGGCTGATCGGCAAAGTCAGCAAAAAAACTATGGATTATTCCAGTCTGCGGCTGGTTCAGTGGGCATTTAATATGATCATTAAGCTTGCCGGTATCGAACTTACCGTGATCGGAGAGGAGAATATATCGGAAGGACCGGTTCTTTATATCGGAAATCACAGAAGCTTCTTTGACATCGTTATCACTTACGCCAGATGTAAGAATCTGACCGGTTATATTGCCAAAAAGGAGATGCTTTCTATCCCGCTTCTTCGCACATGGATGAAACGCCTCTATTGCCTCTTCCTTGACAGGGAGAATCCAAAAGAAGGACTGAAGACCATCCTGCAGGCAATCGATTATGTAAAACACGGTATTTCCATCTGCATCTTCCCGGAAGGCACCCGGAATAAAGGGGAAGAATTATCCTTACTTCCGTTCCATAACGGTTCCTTTAAGATTGCAGAAAAGACCGGCTGTCCGATCATACCGATGAGTCTTAATAACACCTGTGATATTTTCGAAGGACATTTCCCGTTCATCAAAAAGACTCATGTCATCTTAGAATATGGCAAACCGATCTATCCGAAAGAACTGGATAAAGACGAGAAAAAGCGTATCGGAGAATATTGCAGTAATATCATCAGTGAAACCATTCATAAGAATCAGGCACTTGTATAGTGCCTGGTTTTTTTCTTTTACATTTATTCCCTTAAGTGCTATAATAAAACGGTATAACTAAAAAAAGAAATGTACTGCAAACAGCAGAAAAAAGGAGTTTGAAAATGAGCAAACGAAATCTTACCTTGCTGACAGATCTGTACGAACTTACTATGATGCAAGGATATTATGAAAAAGGGCAGAACGAAAATGTCATCTTCGATGTATTTTTCCGCCAGAACCCTTGTAACAACGGATATTCTGTATGTGCAGGTCTTGATCAGGTAATCGATTATATAAAGAATTTGCATTTTACTTATGATGATGTAGACTATTTAAGAGGTCTTGGAATCTTCAAAGAAGATTTCCTTCATTATCTGAGCGGCTTCCACTTCAGCGGTGACATCTATGCCATCCCGGAGGGAACAGTCGTATTTCCGAAGGAACCTCTTCTGAAAGTGGTTGCTCCGATCATGGAAGCACAGCTTGTTGAGACGGCGATCCTGAATATCATCAATCATCAGTCTCTGATCGCAACCAAGACTTCCCGTATCGTATTCGCAGCCAATGGCGACGGTATCATGGAATTCGGCCTTCGCCGTGCCCAGGGACCGGATGCGGGACTGTACGGAGCAAGAGCTGCCGTGATCGGTGGATGCGTCGGAACTTCCAATGTACTCGCCGGCGAAATGTTTGATGTACCGATTATGGGAACGCATGCACACAGTTGGATCATGACTTTCAAAGATGAATATACTGCATTTAAAGAATATGCAAGATTGTATCCTGATGCATGTACACTGCTTGTCGATACTTATGACACATTGAAATCCGGTGTTCCGAATGCGATCCGTGTTTTTACCGAGATGCGCGATGCAGGCATCAAACCGAAGAGCTACGGTATCCGCCTTGACTCCGGTGATCTCGCTTATCTTTCTAAAAAGGCGCGTAAGATGCTGGATGACGCCGGATTCCAGGATGCTGTCATTGCCGCTTCCAACGACCTGGATGAATTTCTGATCCACGATCTCAAGATGCAGGGCGCTGCAATTTCTTCCTGGGGCGTCGGAACGAACCTTATTACATCAAAAGACTGCCCGTCCTTTGGCGGTGTTTATAAACTGGCTGCTATTCAAAACGCAGATGGAGAATTCCAGCCGAAGATCAAGATTTCTGAGAATATTGAGAAGATCACCAATCCGGGAAATAAAACCATTTATCGTATTTACGATAAAGAAACCGGTATGCTGCGCGCTGATCTCATCTGCTTTGCTGATGAGACATTTAATACAGAGGAAGAGCTTCTTCTCTTTGACCCAAATGCTACATGGAAGAAAACACTTCTTCCGGGTGGAACCTACACAATGCGTGAACTGCTTGTCCCAATCTTCCAGCATGGAGAATGTAAGTATGAGTCCCCATCTGTAAAGGAGATTGCAGAATTCTGCCGTCAGGAAAAAGAGACGCTTTGGGATGAGACAAAACGTCTCTTCAATCCACATAAGGTATATGTGGATCTTTCCCAAAAACTGTACGATACAAAAACCAAGCTGCTGAATGAAGCACATCATTAATTACTGTCACCATATGATGAAATGGAGTTTTAATTATTATGAAATACCAAGTGATTGTACTTGATCTAGACGGTACACTGACCAATTCAAAAAAAGAAATAACGCCCCCTACAAGGGACGCTCTGATTGAAATTCAACAGAATGGAAAAAAAGTAGTCCTCGCCAGCGGTCGCCCGATCAACGGTGTCGCACCTCTGGCAGAGGAATTATATCTAAAAGAATACGGCGGATTCATGCTCTCCTTTAACGGTGCGAGAATCACCCGCTGTTCTGACAATGCAATTATTTATAATAAGGTTATCCCACAGGAAGTCATCCGTCCGATTTACGAGGCGGTAAAAGAATATCCTGGATTGGATCTTATCTCTTATACGGATAAAGTAATCCTCTCCGGTATTAAAAGTAATGAATACACTGAGAAAGAAGCCGCCATCAACAGCATGGATATCTGTCCGGTTGAGGACTTCCCTGCCGCACTTGATTTCCCGGTCAATAAAATGCTTATCCCAGGTGAACCTTCCATCCTGGAAGACCTGATGCCGAAGCTGCAGAAACAATACCACGGGCTGCTCAACATCTACCGTTCTGAGCCATTCTTCTTAGAGATCATGCCTCAGAATATCGATAAGGCACACTCTCTGCAGAAGCTTCTGAACAGTATCGGTCTCACTGCCGATTCCATGATCTGCTGCGGCGACGGCTTCAATGATCTGTCCATGATCGAATATGCCGGTCTTGGTGTAGCAATGGAGAATGCCCAGCCGGTCGTCAAAGAATCTGCTGACTTTATCACAAAGTCGAATGATGAGGACGGGATTCTTCACGTTGTAAATCTCTACATGAGAGATTAGGCCTTCTCTCCGGAAGCTGCGCAAGAATCACAGCTACAAATACAAGGGCACATCCAAAAAGTTCCCTTGGAGACAATGTTTCTCCAAGAATCACCCAGCCTGCAAGTACTGAAAATACAGACTCAAGACTTAACAGCAGAGATGCAACTGTCGGGTCTGTATTTTTTTGTGCAACAATCTGCAAAGTATATCCTACTCCACAAGACAGGATTCCTGCATAAGCAATTGGCTTCCATGCCTGCAATATAGAATAAAGTTCCGGGTGCTCAAATAAAATTGTCGGTATCATACATAAGATTCCACAAACAAAAAACTGAATACAGGACATCTTCACTCCGTCTGCTTTTGGTGAAAAATGATCGATCACAAGAATATGGAATGAAAAAGCAACAGAACCCAGTAAAATATAAAAATCCTTTTGCAATGGAGAATCCTGATGTCATACACAGAAAATACATTCCGATCACTGCAAGTACCACACCAATCCATACTTTAATTCCGGCCTTTTTGCCAACGGCCAGCCCCAGGATTGGAACAATCAGAATATATAATGCCGTGATAAATCCTGCTTTTCCCGCCGTTGTATATTGTATTCCAATCTGTTGCAGGGAACTTCCCAGCATAAGAAAAAATCCACAACAAACACCACCAATGATAAGTGTTTTCTTATTTTGTACAACTTCTTTTCCTTGTGATACCTCCTTCTTTTTCTTCTTATCCAATACATAAATCACCGGAATCAATACGATTCCACCAAGTATACTTCTGGCACAGTTAAATGTGAACGGACCAATATAGTCCATCCCAGCACTTTGTGCAACAAATGCAGCTCCCCAAATGAGCGCAATTAACAGAAGTATTAAATTGTTTAAATACCTCTTTTTCAATTTTTTTACCTCTTTTACAATTTTTAGCCACTCTCTAGTATACAAAAAAATCTGCCGATTGGCAGATTTTTTGATTTTTTCTTATTATTTTTCTTAATAGTGCATAATCACTGGATCTCCAACCTGGATCAACTCATACAATTTCCCGGCATCCGAATAACTCATATTGATACATCCATGAGAACCTCTGTAGGTATATACATTTCCTCCAAAACTACTCTGCCATGTTGCATCATGAAAACCAACACCGGAATACGTTACACGCATCCAATATTTTACAGGAGTTTCATACTCTCTTGTTCCATCCGGTCTTAAATTACCGCGCAGTACTTTATTCTGCATTCGTTCCAAAATCGTATAAACTCCTGCCGGAGTACTTCTTCCGCCTTTCGGAAGTCCGGTCACTACATCTGCTGACATCAAAACTTCTCCGTCTTTGACATACCACATTTTCTGATTCGTCAGATCGACTTCTGCATAGGTTGTCCCCCAGTCAGATGCACCATGGGAAATCGCCGTCTTTCCCTCTACATATGCCGGTTCACGGCTGACCGTATCCCCATTCTCAATATTGGCAAGCAATGCTGTCAGCTCGCTTTCTTCATCGATCTCCCAACCATAGGTTCCTCCACTCACCTGAGCTGACCGGCCATCCGCTGTCGTAAAAGTCCTTGTCTTTCCGACTGTATCATACTTTTCCGCAAATTGCTTCAACCACTCCTGTACCAGTTCCGGATGAAAAGTCACAGCAAAATTTTCATCAGCCGTTACCCACTGCGAGATCACTGTCCCGTCTACTACAACCGGTTCATCCATCTCATAAGTAATCCTTGCTTTCAGATAAGGGTTCATTTGATCGCATGCTGCCTGAACTTCCGGAGAATCCTTAGTATATTTCGGTCTGACATAGCATCCTGTATCATCAAGCTCCAGCTCTTCTGTCAAATGGGAAACTGCATCTCCGATCACTTCGTTCAATGTATCTACATCTACTGCCGTCTCTTTTCCTTCCTCTCCCGGTACGAATTTCTCTCCGTCAAAAAAAGGAGTGGAAGAAGCCGGCTGCGTCTGTTCACCTGTCACTACATTCAATGTACTGATCTTTTCTTTTAACTTTTCCTTATCATAAGATGCACTGACCGGAATTTCCAGCGTCTGCTCTCGATCAAATGCAACCGGCCACAGCCAGAAATTCTGCTCCCGTAACAACTTACCTGCCGCATCATCCGCCTCATATTCAACACCGATTTCCGAACCTTGAATCTGATCTTTCACATTTTCCCGGCCTTTTATCTCCAACACATAATTTTTTGTATCTTCTTTTAAATAGTCCTCAATTTCTGCCCTGTTCGCATAAGAAAAATCTTTTCCATTAATCTCCGTATTCGGCAGACAATGAAAATAGAAATACGCTGCTGTTCCAATGTAAACTGCAGCAGTTGTTCCTGCAATCCCTCCAAGCGTGATCAACAATGGTTTTCTCCATTTGTGGGGCTTCTCAGTTTCCTCTGACACCTGCTGTTCTGACGTTTCTGTCTCTGTTACTTCTATATCGTTTCCGTCAAAAGTTTCCTTTTCCATTCACTTTCTCCTCATCCTTTGTATCCGGTTCTTTCCGGCAGCATTCTCTTTACCACAGGCAGAATGCCTCTCTCTATTAGACTACATTTTTGCAAAAAAAGATAGATTAAATTAAATTTTTATAAAATTTTCTTTTCATCAAGAATGATTTAAAAAGTTTTATACTCTCAAAGAGGCAGGATGGAAAAACATTCCATTCCTGCCTCTTTTCATTCAGACTCACTCTATATTCCCGTTATCTTTATGCCTCTGAGAAAAACTTTTCTTTCACTTCTTCTACCGGCATTTCTTTTCCTGTGAATAATTCAAATGCTGCTGCTCCCTGCCATAACAGCATTCCAATTCCACCGATCGCCGCACGGCAGCCTGCCTCTTTTGCTTTCTTCACAAGTAAAGTCTCTAATGGATTGTATACAACATCTGCAACTGCCAGTTCCGGACGAAGGACATCCTCCGGTACCGGAATCACATCCTGAAGCGGAGCCATTCCCGCACGGGTAGCATTGATAAGGATATCGCTTTCTGCGATCACAGCTCGCAATTTCTCCGTATTATCCAAATCTTCTATGTACACCTTTCCGATCGTCGGAACAGCTTTTTTGATCTTCTCCACGGTTTTCTCACCATTGGCAAAAAACTCATCTTTTCTGTTGAAGATCGCAATTTCAGCTACTCCGTCCAACGCTGCCTGGACTGCGATCGCTGTCGCTGCTCCGCCAGTTCCAAGCACCACGATCTTCTGATCTTTTACTTCTACACTATGCTCTTTCAGATTGCGTACAAAACCTGTCCCATCCGTGATATGACCGGTCATTGTACCATCTTCTTCCACAACGACCGTATTGCACGCACCGATCAATTCGGCAGCCGGTGATAAACGGTCAACCAGTCTCGCTACCTCCGTCTTACATG
>ERZ773239.95-NODE-95-length-104178-cov-14.736168_pt1 | contig 104178 bp, 81 predicted proteins | sample MGYA00580521_ERZ773239 | MGnify/ENA primary metagenome ERZ773239 (study PRJEB29015, sample SAMEA2737801) | human gut metagenome | biome: human gut; feature: human-associated habitat; material: faeces | place: China | collected 2012 ... | reverse complement strand
CGTGAGCGGGTACAGGCGCGTGCCGGACCCGCCGGCGAGGATGATGCCTTTCATTCAATCACTTCCAAAGTCAGTGAACGGAAAAATAAATCCGTTTAGCAATGTTCCTGATTGAGAGCGACAATTTACGAGCGGTTAAATCAACCGACGATATATTGATACCATCGAGTGAACAGATTGCTCGCACAAAATCAAACTCATCGCGTTTCAATTGCTCTTTTTTATCCTTAAAAAGTGAGTTCGTAGTAGATTCGTTGCACACTCTAAAATAGGAATAAATTGAGTCTAGATAGCAGACATCACCATTAAGTGATAGACGAATCCAATACTCCCAATCAGGGGAGTAACACAAAGAATCATTAAAGGGTCCAACCTTTTGCCAGCAATCTCTACGAAACATGACATTAGAAGGCTCTCCATAGATATTATGAGTTCGAAATGTCTTGCGGGCAAAATCAGAGCCTTTTAAAACCATATCCCGTTTAAAAGGTCTCCTCTTCATTGTAATGGCACCATTCGAGTCAATAACACATGAAGCGCTGAAGCAGAGGGAGCACTTTGGATTAGCATCCAGTGCTGCAACCTCAGACTCAAGAGCCCCGGGTAACAAAATATCATCCTGAAAGAGGAAATGAATATACTCGCCAGAAGAATTCTCAATGGCATTATTCCAGTTTCCAACAAGACCGAGATTACTGGAGTTCCTAAATACCTTAATTCGAGAATCCGTTAGCTTGGAAACAATCTCAAATGTTCCATCAGTTGACTGATCATCGAAAATTAATAATTCGAAATCGCGGAAAGACTGGCTTAACACCGAATCAATTGCCTTCAAAATGTACTTAGCACCATTAAAACAAGGCATCAACACACTAACTTTAGGCATCCTTGTCCTCCTTATCGGACAAAAATTCCTCAATAAAATAGCGAGGACGATGCTTCGTCTCCATATAAGTCTTTCCAACGTACTCGCCGATGACACCCAAAGCCAAAAGTTGAAGTCCGCCAAGACACCAAATTGACATAATGATGCTTGTCCAGCCAACTTGTACATCGCCAATAAAATGACCAATTAAAAGATATACAAGTGCAAATAAACTAAAAATAGAAATGATTAAACCGGTGAGAGTAATTATCCTAATCGGTTTAGTACTAAAAGACGTTATACCTTCAAAAGCAAATGACAACATTTTACCGAGCGTGTATTTAGATTCGCCGGCAAACCGTTTCCCTCGCGAATAATACACGCAGCAAGATTTGAAACCAACTAAAGGAACCAAACCACGAAGAAATAGATTAACCTCACGGAATTGAGACAATGCAAGAACAGCACGCTTGGACATCAATCTATAGTCAGCATGGTTATAAACAGCATCGACACCCAACGAAGACTGTAAGCGATAAAAAGATTGTGCGGTAAAACGTTTTAGAAAGGAATCACTAGAACGATCATTTCGTACACCATATACAACTTCATAGCCTTCGCGAGCTCTTGAAACCATTTCATCAAGCGCATTGATATCATCTTGTAAATCAGCGTCCATCGATGCTATTAAATCAGCAAACTCCGCTGCCTTGTGTAACCCAGAAAGTAAAGCCTTCTGATGGCCACAATTCCTAGAGAGCTTAAGTCCACAGAATAAGGAATTAGATTGATGAAGACTTTCGATGATCTCCCAAGTCTTATCGGATGACCCATCGTCAACTAACAAAACCTTACTGTTCGCATTAATCTGAGACAATTTTACTAAAGTGGAAAACTTCTCAAAAAGCCTTTTAGAGGTTTCCCGCAAAACGCTCTCCTCGTTATAACAAGGAACCACGAGATAGAGAATCGGCAATATGTCCATCTTTGTCATGCAAGCACCCATCACTTAAATGCCCAATACTTACTTAAAATATAATTAAGAGGATAAGTTACAAACAAGTTAAGCAGTGGACCAAGAATAGAAGAAATTCCAAGCACACTAACCCAAAAGTACAAAAGGATGTTGTTGATAATCAATCCAGTAAAAGCACTCGAAGCAAGCAGCTTGGAAAAACTTGAAATAAGTGAACTCAAATCCGATCTCTCATTATCAAAAACAAATTTATTGTTCCAATAGAAGGAATTGATGACACCAGCAAAATATGAAACTATATTGGCGACAATATAGTTCACTCCAATAAAAAGGAGTGCCGCGTAGACTAAGTAAGAAACGATTGTATTTGAAAGTCCAACAATCGAAAACTTCAGAAATTGAATCACCGAATCTCGTTTCATTAAAGACCCTTTTCCCACTGTTATCTATAAAGGACATAAACAAAACAAGAGGTTCCATCATCGATTTGAGTATATCCGGGCAGTTTTTTAAAACCACTATATCCTAGTTCATCTTTCAGTTGAGAAAGAACCTCTTCTTCGCAGTCGTGATTATTCATGTAAACAACCAGATCATCAGAATCAATATAATTTCTATCGCAAAAACTGCTAATAGCTTTCTGATCAGGAATCAGCGCATGAATGCGAGACAATTTGGCAACTTCTAATAGCTTCGCAGTGAGCTGATAGTAATCATAAGAGACAAAGAGCCCCGTTGAACCCGCGTACTTCTCTACTGCGGCTTCATTGTCAGCAGATTTCGGATATAAATACAAAGCATTGGAAGAAAAGAAAACAGAATCTGCAGCAATAATTGCGCAAACAAATACAACAGAAACTAAAATAGTGCCCCGAAAATTGAAATCAGTATTATTTCTATAGCGAATTTGCAAATATCTAAATAGATACAAGAACATTCCAAATCCAAATAACAGTAATCCTGGATATGCTAAGCATATGTATCTTGACGAAGTAAAAGGAGATACATAGCAAGCTGTGACGTAAAAAACAAGGGATGAATTAAATAATAAAACTATATAAATCGACTCAGGATGCTCACGATTAATTTTTTTATTCCATAGCAAGTAGAAACAAAGGGCAATTGACAAACAGAAGCTGGCAATCAAAAGAAGCCTTGATCCGAAGAACAAATCAACGGACGACGAACCTAGAAATTGCCAAATTCGTCTAAGTAATACCATTACCCCTGATTGCGATGAGGCCGATTCGACATAATGATTCCCAAACATGTTGCTTAATGCTGGAGGAAATATGATAAATGACAGACAAACCGATAAGACAATCGTGACTCCATATTTAAAGGAGAACATCCACCCTTTTCTTGCCCAAAAATAAATAGTAAAAAAACAGGAAACAAAAAAGAGATAAATATAGAAATAGAAGTGAGTTAAAAACCCCAATAAAGAAATAACAAATAGGCGGAAATAAACCGATCGATTGGCGAAAGCAACATTAAACATATCGTATAACGCATCAAGAAATGCTAGGGCAAGTGTCACCAATAACAGATACATTCGAATGTAGGTCACTAGATTTAACGCTATGGGACTGAAAGCCCAAAGTGCCATTAAAATTAGAGCGACTGGCTTACTCTGAAACACTTTGTAAGAAAGCTTAAATAAAAATACTAAACTGAGTGAATAGAAACATAGATTAGGAACCAAGCCAAACCATTTGCTAAATTCATTCGGAAACAGTGAGCAAACGGTATGAATAATGAAAAAATAGAGAGGAGGATGTGCGTCATTACTCAGATTATATAAAACCGAATCAAACCGAAACACATGCCCTGTATCAACTGTCAAATAAGACTGAATGAACGTAGGATCCATCCAGTTGGCATCCATATTGTTTTCCCAAAAAATATGTGGAAAATAAAAACTATTCGAGAGGCCGAAAGTCCACAGCTCGTCAACATGAAACCCTGTTTTCAAATTGCAATAATAAATTGCGACTAATAACGCAGCCACAAACATTACAGCAAATAAAACGCCATAAGACTTGCATCGTTTTGCACATGAATTCATAAACGATTCCCTACAATTAATTAGTAGCTAAACTAAAGGAGTTTACGAAAATCATAAACTCCTTCAAGATTAAACTAATACAGTTGGACTAAACCACTGAATTACTGCAATAGCGGATAGATGATAGACTTACATCACTTACTATTTATCAACCAACTTAACCTCAAACGCTTCCATATGCAGGGCTTCTCCAGTCGTACCTGCGCACTCGCCCGATTTAACCCAATCGAGCCAACACTTGCCCTGCACATGCGCCCTATAAACAACGTCATAATGCTTGGAGAGATCACCCGTAAGCTTAATTTCTACAGCTTCAATAGAAAGAGACTTACCCGTGGTGCCGGCCAGCTTGCCGTTCTTGACCCACTTTTGCCAGCCGATATTCTGAACGTGAGCTCGATACTCGATGTTACCGGAATACCCAAGGTCGGGCTTGCTAATCGTCAACGCCTCAATAGCAAGATTTCGACCAGTTGTGCCCGCCGTCATGCCCTCATAAACAGGTTCCTGCCAACCAAGGTTTGAAACATGAGCCTTAATCGAAAACGTTCTCTGAATCGAGGGCTGATTCGTATCCCCTGGAGCAGGCGAACCCTTTTCAACCAAAACGACCTGGTATGCCTCGAGCCTCAAGCCAAACCCAGTCGTTCCGGCAACCTGATCATTGCAGGCCCAACCAAGCCAGCCCTTGTCCTGAACATGAGCACGATAGTAAACGTCATAACGATTAGCCATCTCACCAGTAAGTCGAATTTGAATAGCCTGGACAGACTTGCTCTGACCCGTAGAACCGGAAACTTCTCCCTCTTTCACATAATCTTGCCAACCGTAATCGGAAACATGCGCCCTGTACTCCAAGCTGCCATCGTAGGGAGCATTCTGCAGGTTGAGAGTAATAGCCTCGACAGCTTTGGACTGACCAACGGTGCCAGAAACATTTCCGCCCTTGCAAGCCGACTGCCAGCCGTCATTCGAAACATGCGAAGTTGCCAAAACATCAAGCGAGCCTCGTGACACCTTGACGACGTCGTAGCCCGACTCGCCCTTCTTGAAATAAGTTAGAGCTCCACTATTATGCGAATAGATAGCAAAGTCGTAATTGGCCGTAGCAAGTATGGAATCCGAAAACTCCACGAGATAACAGGAGTCACCTTGCTTGCAAAGGGACCTGATAGCCTCGTCTGAGTCCTCAGTAATAGGCGAAGCAAACCAATCCATAATCGAATAATCGATAGCAGCGCCGGGCTTCAACGCTTCGGACTTCGTTGAATTCCAAAGTCCACCAGCAGCATCGGCGCTGGCCGAGTTATACGTACTAGACCCATATCCAGACAGACCGATCTCCGGATTAAAGAAGAGAATCAGCTCTGCAGCAACGGAAGAATCGACATCGGTAATGCCCAGACGGTCAAGCTGTTCCTGCTTTTGGGGATACATGCCCGTCGGCGTGTTTGGATGCCCCTTGTAATAATACAAATAGTCATCGCCATAAATAACCTCGGTCAAGTTGGCATAGTCGTCAAAATTCTGCTCGTAAGTAACATACGTTCCAAGCAGCATCATTACCTTTTTGCCCTGCTGAGTAGCCGCATCAAAATAACCATCGTTAAAGTTGTACAGAGCCTTAAACGCTTGGACCGTGTCCTCTCCCCTATTCTGCAGGCTCGTAAGCATGCTCGAAACGTTCATCTTCTTAACGTTAGGATCGGATGCGATCTTATTCGCAAAGGCATTATCGTCACCGCTCGTAAACAGATTGGTTCGAGTCATCCACCACTGAGTGCCAGGCTCAATACTCAGCACAGCATACATAGAATCCCAGTGATCGTGATAATCGCTATACGACTTTGACACCTCACCGGTTTCGTATTCCTTATTCTTGGCAGCATTCCATAAAGCAATCAGTTCCGCTTGCTTAGAATCTGGATCCTTTACGTCGAAGGCCTCGTTGGTAAAGACATACGTGGCGGATCCATCGGACAACAGCCGAATGGAGTATTGGCCAGTGGGAATCTTATTGGCGTAAATCATCCTATGGATCAACGAGCAGGTGATGTCATTGATATACAGATTGAACTTTGCCTTGGGGTTGATCTTGAAGAGAGCAGCGACATAATCCGCAAACGCCTGATAGCTTGAACTAGAAGCATTCTCATCATGAGTCAAATACGGAAGGCCATACATCCCGGATGGAAGCGAGCTCCAGTTATAGGCATTTGGACGATCGAGCATTACGATTGACGGAATGGTCGTTCCAGCAGAAGAGGTGCTGATGTCCCAGAAAGATAGCGAATAGAGAACAACGGGGAAAGAAGCACTCAAAGGGGCAAGGTTGTATTCACTCGCAGAAATGCCGATTGGCTGATGGTCCTCATGAACGATGTTTCCGTTCTTCAAATACTGCAACGTAACGTCAAACGGACCATAATCGTTAAATTCAATTTCGCTGGAGCTGGAATCCAAATCTCCGAGTGCAATCGTACTTGAAACGGAACGGGTGACCTTCCCTCCATACGACATGGAGCCCGCCACCCTTATCGAATCAGCGATGCCGAGTCGTTTTATATCCTCAACGTGCGGAATATTCAGGGTCACTTTAGTCGTCTCCCCAACCTGAGAAAGAGAGCAATTAAAGACATACGGGACATAGGCACCAGCGGTATCACCGGGCGCCGCATCACCCTTCTTTACAATGACGATCTGTATTGCTTCAACGGCATAGGACCAACCGGTGGTTCCCGCAGTCGACCCATTTGAGGCCCAACCAAGCCAACCGAAATTAGAAGCATGAACGCGATAATACAGGTCATAAGAAGCCGACCTGTCACCCGTCAGCTTGAGCTCGACAGCTTCAATCTGAAGGCCCTTCCCCGTTGTGCCGGAGACGGCTCCATTAGAAACCCAATCCTGCCAGCCTTCATTTTGCACATGCGAGCGGTATTCGATACCAAGGTCTTCTGAATTAGGAAGAGAAACTCTGAGCGCCTCAAGCCTACGAGACTGGCCCGTTGTGCCAGAGATCGAACCATTCGATGTAAACGTCGACTCCCAACCAATGCCAGAAATATGAGATTTATAGCTGACATCCGGGATCTCCTCTTTGGACTCCACGGCAGCATCGATCGAAGGCGCTGATTCATCGGCTACAACAGCAGTTTGATCCGAAGAGTCTGATTGGGCCTCTGGAACGGATTCATATTCGTTGGTACCAACATTTGAATCCGCCCAACAAGCCAAAGGGCTCAATAGCAGCATCGACATGAAGCAGGAAATCAGAACAACAAATGCTCTAAATTGCCTTTTCAAGAGAATCGCCTCCTAGATAGACAGCCGTCAATAACCATACTATCGAGAGTTAGCTTCATTAATGTCACCAATTAGGTGAACGAAGAAAAAGGAGCCCATCCAAAGGCAAGGGCCCTTTCCCGTTGCCAAGACAACGGCAACAGGAAAGGGCCCGCTAACAAACTCTCAGCGTCTACGGGAATAACTAGTAGATTACCACCTTGGTAGCAAGAGGCACGTTATCCCAAATCCATTTAGCGCGATCAATGGGCAAACGCACGCAGCCTTGTGAAATATGCAATCCCATCCGGCTGTCCATGGGATTAAAAGTTCCCTGGTAGTACGGTATTGAATGAAACAGATAGTCCCCGTAAAACTGCGTATAGTAGTAGCAGGTATACCCATGTCCAAACGAGTGACCCTTGCCGGTGACGGTATACTCACCCGTAGGCGTTGGAGTACTAGGGACACCAGTAGAGCAAACCCAGTATTGAGCATAACTCCACGACCCGCGCTGTCCACGAAAAACTCCAAGGCGGCATGCTTGCCTGTCAACCATAATGAGCCAGCTTGAATTGCTCGAATATCTATTAGCTCGATTAAGCATGGCTATCATATCGGCAGGTAGTAAGGGCTGATCGGTAAACGGGCGCCCAGTAGGACCGGGAGCACCAGCGCCTTTGGGAACAACCTTCACTTGAACCGACTCGACTCTGCAGCCTATCGTAGATGTGCCCGCAGGCTGCCCGTTTGAAGCCCAATCGAGCCATCCGAAGTCTTGGCAATATGCTCGATACCAAACATCAAAGTAGTTCGATAAATCACCGGTCAACCTGATCTTAAGAGCCTCGGTACGCTTTGCGCGGCCTACCGTGCCAGCGACATTCCCATTGGAAGCCCAGCCTTGCCAACCCACATCCTGCACATGAGCGGAGTACTCAATACCGCCCGATACGCTACTGGAGACATTTAGCTTCAGCGCCTCAATCGCAAGTGATCTGTCAGTCGTACCCGCAACACCGCCATTACCAACAGGATTCATCCAGCCAAGTGTGGCGACATGCACCTGGAGCGTCAGAGCTGGCGTCGAGATAAATGCGGGCTTAGACGACGTGCCAGGATCCCCGCCATTCGCCACAAGCTTAATTTGAACAGCTTCTATCTGGATATTAAGCCCGGTAGTTCCAGCGGAATCGCCGTTTTTGGCCCAACCCAACCAGCCATAACCAGCCGAATGAACTCGATAGTAAATGTCATATTGATTCGCGAGGGAACCATTTAAGCGCAGCTCAAGAGCCTGAATGGCCAATCCTTGTCCAACGGTCCCAACATAACCGGCAGATCGCCATTCCTGCCAACCAATATTGGCAACATGTGCTCTTGCCTCAATTTGAGAATCGTCATCCACACCGGACAACGACACGTTTAAAGCTTGAAGCGAAAGCGATTTTCCCGTTGTGCCGGCATCTTGCCCATCTAAAACAGATGGAGACCACCCACGGTTAGCCGAATGAGCCTGATATACAACGTGGGCGCAATCGGCGGAAGCATCAGAAACAAATGCTCCGTCCGTTATCCCGGGAGCGCCGGCGCCTTTACCGACAATCCTTACTTCGACAGCCTTAAGGAATGAACCCGATATCGTTGCCCCCGCATCCGAGCCATTGCACGCCCAACCAAGCCATCCTTTTTTGGAATCAAAACAGCGATACCAAACGTCATAGGCTTTAGACAAATCTCCAGTAAGAGTCAATCTCACCGCCTTTAAAACACGCCCATCGTTTTTAGAGTTAAGCGCAGCACCGTCAGAAACAGCACCACTCCATCCGCCAAATTCAAAGAAGCCGAAATAGTCAATTGAGCCTAAAATCTCTTGATTATCAAACGAGATAGAGAGCGAGGTTAAAGGTTCAGAGCCGTTCTCAGAGCCCAATAAGATTGATTTGCCTTGTACGGAGCCCAGGCTTTTTCCGTTAAGACCGAGCGAGCTCCCGCTTAGAACATCCGTTGCCCCAATGAAATGGTTCAACGTATCGCCGGGAGCAGATCCGCTTTTTTCGACCAATAAAATCTGAACACCCTGAATGGCGGCACCCTTCCCCACCGAGCCCGCAGGAGACCCGTTAGACGTCCAGCCCAGCCATCCTCCCAATTTGGAAGCATACACACGGTACCAAATGCCATAAGTTGCAGAAATCTCGCCGTTCAGCTTAAACTGAACGGCCTCAATGGATCGAGACTGCCCGGTCGTGCCAATGACGCCTGAAGACCAGTCTTGCCAACCAATGCCAGAGACATGCGCGCGAGAGGAAATAGAGCCTCCGTGACCATACCAATTAACACCAAGCGACAGTGCCTCAATTGCATTTCTTGAGTCAATGACCCCCGATGTCTTTCCGTCCGCGACAGCACCCATCCATCCGACATTAGAGACATGAGATCGATAGGAAACGGTAGGCGGTTCCTGAGAATGATCCCTAAAGGCATCGCCACGCGCTGGCGCATCTTGAGCATATTTTGGAAGCACCTTAATCTGAATAGCTTCGATCTGGTAAGCATAGCCCTGTGTTCCAGCAGGTTCACCATTTGAGGCCCAGCCAAGCCAACCAACATTTGCAGAATGAACGCGATACCAAATGTCATACGAATCAGAAAGACTGCCCGACAAGGATAGCTTGATTGCCTCGATGGCTCGCGACTGTCCAACTGTTCCAGAAGCCCGCCCGTTGCCAACCGGCTGAAGCTCCCATCCGATCCCGGAAATGTGTGATTGGACCGAAATGCTGTCATTCCCCAAAGGGCTGCCATCCTGTGAAAGCAGATTGATCTTGAGGGCTTCGACGCGCTTTGCACGACCTGTAGTGCCGGCAGTCATTCCATTTGAAACGGGAGCTTGCCAGCCAATATCCTGCACATGAGTCTGGTATGAAACAGAGCCAAATACAGTGGATACATCATTTTCGGGTTTCGCCGAATCAGTTGCATTGGAGGTAGACTCGCTAGAAACGGATGAGGAAGAGTCATCGTCTGACACAGTCGGCTGCTCGACTTCAGCCCCCTGTTGTTCGTTACTTAAGACGGGGCCCTCGTCTTTCGAGCTGCTGGCAGCACCGTCGGAATAATCAGTAGCCTCCGGCTGCACCTGTAAGGTATCAGCCCAGACAGAAAGGGGCGTCAGAAGACATTGGAGGATTAGTAATGGCGTCATTGCCGTTGCTAGCAACCGTTGCGTCTTTTTCATTCGACTCCCCCATCACTCGACCATCTTTAGCATCATTATTTACCGTTTCGGCAATTGCTTAAATACCGAAAACGTGAATGGCACTTAAATAGAAACGAACGGACCGTTGCAAAACGACCCGTTCGTTTAAGTCAGAGTATCTGTTAGAACCTGTGTGAAGACACGAATTACGATCAGCTATGCAAGCGGCACGTTGTCATACCAGCCCCATTTTGGCTTGTATGAGGTGGAATAATAATCCAACCAATACGCCATATCGAGTGTCCTAATCTGACCGACGTTATCCATTACCTGATTATTGCCGATATAAAGACAAACGTGACCGTAAATGCTGCCCATGCGTGTATGCGTATGCGAAGGAACGGCAATGACCATTCCGACTTTCAGCTGAGAATAATCGGTGTATTTGCAATAATCCCAGTAGTAATCGCAGGCATCCGTATGGACGTTCCTAAATCCGGCACGCTCGTAGATATCTGCAATCCACTCGGAGCACAATCCCGGACCAGGAGACGGTACCTGTCGGGCAAGATCTACAATCTTCTTCTGCATGGGATTTGCAAACGCGGAAGGTTGCCCAAGCAAACACGGCGAAACGGTGCTTCCGGGGGCATTGGCGCCCTTCCTTGTAAGGCGAACTTGGACAGCTTGGACATGCGTTCCATAACCAGTGCTACCGGCAACTGTACCATTTCTAGTCCAACCAAGCCAGCCGACGTTATCGACATGGACCCTATACCAGACATCGAAATAAGTTGCCAAGTCACCTGACAGGGAGACTTAAATTGCTTCAACCGAATTGGACTCAGTAGCAGACGACAGTTGATCCCCGTTTGACTTACCAGAAGTCCAACCTACATTCGAAAGATGCAGTTGATAATTAATCCCGCCGGCAACAGATGAACAAGTTTTAGCCGAAAACCCGGTGATGGGAATTCCCTGACCAGTTGTACCGGACATCTCTCCGGCCGAGACAGAATTCTGCCAAGCACCTTTAACCTGAGAGGAATACGTCAACGTAGGTATTTCAAGATGGGAATATCCCGACGTATCAGGATGAGAAGCGCCCTTCTTAATGAGCTTAATCTGAACAGCCTCGAGGGAACAGGACATACCGGTAGTACCGGCCTCCCCGCCGTCCTTGGCCCAGGCCATCCAGCCGATGTTGGAGGCGTGGACGCGGTAGTAGACGTCGTAGTCCTTCGCGAGGGAGCCCGTGAGCCTCAGGCGCACGGCCTCGACGGCACGGCCCTGGCCGGTGGTTCCGCCCTCGGAGGCCGAGGGGGTGTCCCAGCCCTGCCAGCCGATGCCCGAGACATGGGCATCGATCTGGACGGAAGAGCCGTCCGAGTAGTCGGAGCTGTCGAGCGAGAGCTTGAGGTCCTCGAGGGCGAGGCCGCGGCCGGTGGTGCCGGCGGTCGCCCCGTCGGACACAGCGCCCTGCCAGCCCACGTTGGAGACGTGGGCCCGATAGGTCAGGGACATGGGCTTCTTCTTGAAGGCGTAGTCGACGTTGGCGCCGTCGGAAGAGGGGGCGGCGTCGCCCTTCTTGACCAGCCTGATCTGGACGGCCTCGACGCTCCTGCCGAAGCCCGTGGTGCCGGCCTCCCCGCCGTCCTTGGCCCAGGCCATCCAGCCGATGTTGGAGGCGTGGACGCGGTAGTAGACGTCGTAGTCCTTCGCGAGGGAGCCCGTGAGCCTCAGGCGCACGGCCTCGACGGCACGGCCCTGGCCGGTGGTTCCGCCCTCGGAGGCCGAGGGGGTGTCCCAGCCCTGCCAGCCGATGCCACTTACATTTGCGCTAATTTGCACAGAGCCATCTTCAACGGGATTCAAGATGTTGACCTTAAGATCCTCCACTGATTTAGACTGCCCCGTTGTACCAGCTGTAGATCCGTCGCGCTTGCTGCTCATCCAGCCAATATTCGAGACATGCGCCTCATACTGAATATGCATCTTGCTGTCGTCTAGGTTCAAAAAAGAACCGTTGAAGCAATAGTTCATGTCACAGCGTCCGTTAACGCCCGGGACATTGCCGCTGCTTGAATACTGCCAGAAACTGTAGCTGCCAGCATAATCGCAACGCCAATTATATTGAGCTACCCAATGGTCATAACCGCTCAGAGACGGACTATCCAAGTAGTTGTTGAGCCAGTTAAGGTTCGCATAGATCCCCGACTTAAAGCCAACGGCCTCCATACGGTTACAAAAAGTCTGCGCAATCTGGGCGAGCTTATCTTTGCTGAAATTTGGATCCTGCAGGATATAGTTATCCTCAAGATCGTAATAAACGGGAAGCGACGGATGATGGCCACCGAGCCAAGCAAGAGTCCTGTCAGCCTCTTTATTGGCATCCTCTACAGAACGGGCGTAGGAGTAGTAATACACACCATAAGGAATACCGAGGCGCTCACATTCAGCAGCATTCCTCTCAAAAGAATCGTCAGGTTTTCCGTAAACAGGTCCAACCTTGAGAATGGCAAAATCAATCCCAGCGGCCTTAACCTTATTCCAGTCGACAGTCCCTTGATGATTGCTGACATCGATACCACGCGCAACGGCACCATTTGGCAAAGCATCGTCAGACAAAGACTGCGCATCGATGTCGTCGCTGCCCGCATTGATGAGGACACCGTTTTCATAACGCCAAGAGTTAGGCTCTAGGGAGTCGGATTCAGAGGAATCTGTCTCGATGGAAACATCGCCCGAAGCCTCACCATCAGAATCATCAGCGCCCGGCTCATCGGCACCAACCCCGGCCTGATCGTCGGAAATAAAGTCTGAATCCTCATCAGGACGAGCAGCATTTGCAGTGTCACCATACCATTCGGTTTGACCTTGGGAATCCGAAGCATCGTCCTGTGTTCCCTGGGAAATTTCATCTTGGAATACGCGCTCATCAGACGCTTGAGATGTCGATTGCAAGATAGCGCCAGATTCAGCTGACAGCGCATATGCACAGTAAGGCTGAGCGACTTGCGACCAAATCATTACTAGCGCGCAAGCCAAAACCGCGTACGCTTTTAGACGTTTCATGTATATCCCCCAAGATAACAGCTGAATACAGCAACACAATCAATTGTTATATTACCGCACTTCATAGAACACATTTTGAGCTTGGAAAAGCAATGCCCCCGACAAAAAAGAGGCGCTCCTATTACGGAGCGCCTCAATAGGCTCTATGCAAAAGGTCTTGCGGCACCGATCACACGACCGGGAGCGTTAACCGAACGTTCGGTAACTCCAATTCCCGGCCACGAATCGATAATTCGACCGTTACCGATATAGATTCCAATATGACCCTGGTAGTAGACCACATCTCCCCTCTGCATGGCAGAGGTGCTAACCGGCATAAATGTGTTGTTGCGATACCAGTTCATAGAGTTATACGTCTGCTCAGGCAGCCAACGATGGTTATAGGGGTTATACCAACCCACATCCATGCCAGTCGCATACAAACATTGCAGCACTAATCCCGAACAATCAACCGCATCCCCCGGCCAAGAAGACCAAGGCTCGATATAACGCGTTCCGATATATTCACGTGCACGCTGGATAAAGGCGTTGATGCAATCCTGTCGCGAAGCGTTATAAGGAATTCGAGAAGGCGTGACATACGTGAAGTAACCGGTGCAATACGAAGGAAGCTGTACGCTATTGCAACTAACCTTTGGATAAGAGCGGGGGGTCTGATATCCCATATATCGATAGGTCTCAAAATACGAATCAGACGTAGAGCCTGGTGCGGAAGCGCCCTTAGGGACAATCTTTACCTGTAAGGCCTGAACAGGAATGCCAAGCTTCGTGGTGCCCGCCGATGATCCATTTTTGGTCCAGCCAAGCCAACCATAATTTGACACATGGACGCGATACCAGACATCAAAGTAATCAGAAACATCGCCAGTCAAGTTAATCTTCACAGCCTGGATTTGCTGTCCTTGGCCAACAGTTCCCGATGTAGCCCCATCTGAAACAGCGGACTGCCAACCGATATTGGATACATGGGCAGAATACGAAATGCCGCCACTCATGGAGCTATCGGAAAGCGACAGTTGCATGGCCTCCATGGCACGGTTCTGTCCAACCGTTCCAGCAACACTGCCATTGCCAACAGGCGCTTGCCAGCCAAGACCGGAGCAATTTGCCTTAGCAGATAGCCCGGGAAGTTGAATCAACGCATCATGGTCTTGAACGGGAGCGTCGGACGAACCCTTGGTAACCAACTTAATTTGAATTGCTTCGGCCTGCTTAGACAGTCCAACGGTGCCAGCCGCAGCTTCATTTTTAGCCCAACCAAGCCAACCATAGTCTGCAGCATGAATACGGTAGTAAATATCGTATTTTGAAGCGTCGTTCCCGGTCAGCCTTAATTTAACCGCCTGAATTGCGAGGCCCTTGCCAACAGTGCCAGCATAGAAAGCACCCGAGACGTATGGCTGCCAGCCGATATTCGCAACATGTGCCGACACTTCAACTGAGGCATCGATGCCTTGCGTCGCAACATACAGCGCTTGCAGGGAACGAGACATACCCGTCTGACCCGCGGTTTCACCGTTACCAACGGGAGCCAGCCAGCCCGCAGAAGCAACGTGCGCCTGAGATACAAGACCGATTCCAGGCGTTTCGATAAATGCATTGGCAGAGGAGCCAGGCGAAGACTGACCTTTATTTACAAGTGCAACATCGATGCCGCACAAACCGGAAGAACCACCAGAAACGCCACATGCCTGACCATTTGATGCCCAGCCAGTCCAGCCATTACCGGAATCGCATACTCGATACCAGATGTCATAATTGGCAGCGAGTTGACCGCTCAACGACATTTTTATCGCTTTTATTGGGGCGCCGGATACAGCCTTGGCAGCGCCACCATCCGATGAAGAAGCGCCCCAGCCTGAATATGCATCCATAACAGCATAGGAAATCGATCCATCATCAGTTTGGCCAGCAACGCTTAAGGCAATAGAGCTGATCAGCTTAGCGCCCTTGTCTCCAATCGTGGCCTTTTTACCAGAAGAGGATCCAAGACTCTCCCCAGAAACGGCCGATCCGGAAACCGTAACAGCATCTTGATCGCCAATGAAGACCTTGGCCGAAGAGCCGGGCGCCGCTCCGCCTTTCTCCACGAGAACCACTTTGACCGCTTCAATAGCCCTGCCCTTACCGGCAGAACCAGCGGCAGCACCATTACAGGCCCAATCGAGCCAGCCTATGCCTGACACATGAGCGCAATACCAAATGTCATATTTATCTGCCGCCTCGCCGGTCAAGCGAATCTGGACGGCCTCGAGGCGCTGAGACTTTCCAGTCGTACCGCAGTGCCCCTTAGACCACTGCTGCCAGCCAACATTCGAGACATGACCACGAAGCTCAATAGAACCCGAGTGGCCATACCAGCCAAGCTGGGCTTCAAGAGCCTCCATGGGAAGGCCCCTACCAGTTGTCCCAGCAACAGATCCGCCATCTACGGGAGACATCCAGCCAATAATCGATGTATGCGAGCGAACGGAAATCGAAGCGGGATCATCGCTACGGTTCTTAAAAGGACAGGTAGCGTCGCCCGGGGCGGGGTCGCCCTTGGGCAGGACCGCGACCTGGACGGCCTGGACGGCGCGGCCGTAGCCCGCCGAGCCGGCGTCGGCGCCGTCGCACGCCCAGCCGAGCCACCCGAACTCGGCGGAGTGGACGCGGTACCAGACGGTGTAGCGGGCCGACAGGTCCGCGGACAGCCTGACCCTCAGGGCCTCGACGGCGCGGGCCTGGCCGGTGGTGCCGGCGGTGCCGCCGTTGCCGACGGCGGCCTGCCAGCCGACGTTGGAGACGTGGGCCTCGACGGACAGGGCGTCAGAGCCGAGGGGCTCGCCGGTCGAGGCGTCGGACAGGACGAGGCGCAGCGCCTCGAGGGGGAGCCCCCTGCCGGTCGTGCCGGCGACCCCGCCGCCGGCGACGGCGCCCATCCAGCCGATATCGGAGACGTGGGCCGAGTACGAGAGCGAGACGGGCGCGACCTCATCCGCCCGGGCGGGCTCCGCCTGCCCCCCGCCGGCCTGCGGGGCCTCGGGCTGGGCGGCATCGGCCAGGGCGGCGGGCTCGCCGTAGGCCGCGGGCCCGCACAGGGCCAGGGCGGCCGCGAGCGCGAGCGCGACGACGGCCCCGGAAACTCGTTTCATGGAGCGCTTCATGGAAAATCCCCCTAATCTAGCAACGGTTTAGAGTCTACTAGATTGGGGGGACGCGAGCCAAGCCGACAAAGGCAATCAGCCGGCGGCTATTTAATCAGGCAGACATGCTGATTGATCTCGACCGGATTCGAATAGTTGTAAATAGACGAAATCTGATTGGCAGGCGACGAGGAGTGCCACATCTTATTATCGCAAGGATTGTCGCCCCAGAAAAATCCAATATGACAATCGACACCGGGGGTGGTCTTGAAGAAGATAATGTCGCCCTTCCTCGCCAGGCCGCTGCTCAGCAAGTCCTGTACCCTGTCGAACTCATAGACTTTCGAACCGGAATCAATCGCATAGCCGTAAAAGCGCCACGCATTGATATACCCTCCGCCACCGGGGCCAGTAGCCCAGGGAGAATGGCTATTATTCGCCGCGACCGCCGCGAGATCGCCACCGCATTTTGCCCATGCATGGGCGACAAAACCGGTGCAATTCATACCGGAATATCCATCCCAACGCCTCTCGCCGTTGGGGTAGGTGCAGGTGGGAATAGTGAATCCAGTGGAATACGGGGTCCCAAGGTAATAGCCGTTATATTGATGCTGAGCAAGCCATCTAACGAGCTTAATGCGCGGAACACCAATCACCTTCTTGTCAGCAACATCGATATACGCAACGTCCGTGGGACCCGGCGCCGCCGAGCCCTTCGCGAGGATGCGGACCTGGAGCGCCTCGACGCGGTAGCCGATGCCGGTCGTGCCGGCGCGGGCCCCGTCGCTGGCCCACCCGAGCCAGCCGTAGTCCTGCACGTAGGCGCGGTACCACACGTCGTAGTACTCGGAGAGGCCCCCGGTCAGGCGCATCTTGACGCACTCGACCGCCCTGCCCTGCCCGGTGGTGCCGGCCACGGCGCCGCCCGAGACCTCGCCCTGCCAGCCGACGCCGGAGACGTGGGCGCTGTAGGACAGGCCGCCGGAGACCGGCGAGGAGACCTCGGCCGAGATCGCCTCTACGGCGCGGGCCTGGCCGGTGGTGCCGGCGGTGCCGCCGTTGCCGACGGCGGCCTGCCAGCCGACGTTGGAGACGTGGGCCTCGACGGACAGGGCGTCAGAGCCGAGGGGCTCGCCGGTCGAGGCGTCGGACAGGACGAGGCGCAGCGCCTCGAGGGGGAGCCCCCTGCCGGTCGTGCCGGCGACCCCGCCGCCGGCGACGGCGCCCATCCAGCCGATATCGGAGACGTGGGCCGAGTACGAGAGCGAGACGGGCGCGACCTCATCCGCCCGGGCGGGCTCCGCCTGCCCCCCGCCGGCCTGCGGGGCCTCGGGCTGGGCGGCATCGGCCAGGGCGGCGGGCTCGCCGTAGGCCGCGGGCCCGCACAGGGCCAGGGCGGCCGCGAGCGCGAGCGCGACGACGGCCCCGGAAACTCGTTTCATGGAGCGCTTCATGGAAAATCCCCCTAATCTAGCAACGGTTTAGAGTCTACTAGATTGGGGGGACGCGAGCCAAGCCGACAAAGGCAATCAGCCGGCGGCTATTTAATCAGGCAAACGAAGGAGGGGTCCTTCTAAAATCTGCCGCTACCTATGATCGTTTTGAAGCCAGAAATTTCAATGTCAATCAAGCTGTTCCCAATCGCATAAACAAGATCTTTTATCTCGTCTTTTGAGAAGCAGCCAATGTCTTCCATTTGCTTCAGTTGCTCATAAATACTGTCAAGAAATTCCCTCTTCGTTAGGCTTTTATCGAAATACAGATCTTCATTCTCTTCTCGTACCGCTGGATTTTCAGAGCTTCTAATGAAATAAAAACAGTTACGAATATTGTTCCCGTGAAGAAAGACGTCGATAAAATCAGCATCCTGCATGTTCTGCAACGGGCCCGGATCTCGCACGTTAAAATACGACACAGCCCCTGCTGCAACAAACCTATCAGAAGATTCACAATACTCGCCGCGAAATAAACCCGGTCCCATTGTCAAATGATGAATACACGGCATTAATTTCTTGATAAACTCCGGCCCGGAATCATTCGACGTGACATTCATGGACGACCTCTCAATCCTTCACCTATCTAACATTTTTAATAACATCAGCAACCGGCGTCACTAAACAAATAGCTAAATAAGACCGCAGAAGCCATTGCCAAGAACACGCTTGCCAATGAGCCCAGCAAATAAACCTCAGCAAAATCCTTATCGCTTTCCAACTGCTTAAAGCGTGCGATACTTTTTGCGGTGAAAATAAATGCTATAGCCGAATATTGGCTCATCAGAGAAAGCGCCGCGACAATCAGCCTTTCAAATATTCCAATCCACTTGCCTGAATGTGCGGTTGTCGCATCCGCCGACTGCTCAACACCCGGGTTTCGAAGAAATTGGAGCACCTTTGCAATAACAATGCTACAAGGGCGTCCACAAAAACACAGTGTCGAAATCCAAGAGAGCTCCGCTCCACGGGCGCCCAAGAGATTCAAAGCAATTGGCCGCATGGCCCACAAATGGCAACATAGAACGCTCAATATGAGCAGAATTATAATGTGCAGCACTTGATCGGCCAGAAAACTACCGACCGGCGAAAGGTCAAGTCCTGCAAACGCTCTTCTCAGGCTGCCATCGATAATCCAATGTGAAAGGGCAAATACTGTAAAGGACGCAGCAATGGCGGTTGCACTCGCCTCAAACAGAAGAGCTACTGTTGCTGCGGCGCCGACCGAGTAAACTAAGCAATGCATGGCAAGGGCAATTCTGCTGTATTCCTTCTCGCCTGCCATCTTATTCGACTGAAAATAAAAGTCGAACAGCATATGAAACAGAAGGAAACACCCGAATACCCTCATGACATCTCCAGCTCATTAAGGAAATGAACGGCGAAAGCAGCCAGCTCTCTTTCTCTTACAACATTCGCGAGTCTAAGGCTTTTCTCGAGCCCCTGCCTCGTCTTCCCCATCGCAACACCCATTTGTCCCGCAAGCCCTACATGGCTAGCCCTGATGCTATCTACGTTGAGGTTGAGCGAGCTGCCCAACGCCACTGGCGCGCAATCGCTCGGATTGCTTTTAGCGCCGTACTTTTTGCCTATACGCGCCTCGATTAGCTCAGCATACCTTTTGCTCAAAGTCGCGTCTCTGTCATCATGCAGCATAAGCGGTCGCAGTAATTCAACAACCTCACAGTAATTACGCTGCGACTCGTTTCTGCGATCAATTATTTCTAGACAACCCGCCGCGCACAGTTCCTTCTCGCGCGAAACGCCCGAAACATCAATGATCTTTAAATCGCTGTACTTATCCTTTTCAGACTCAGCAATTGCTCTACGCGCACGATGGTATGCTGACCCGTCTTGTTCCGTCGACAATGCGGACTGCATCCGAGTTTTCCATTCTCCCACTCCAATACCGCCCCTAAGATCAACCGTCTGGACGAGTATCTTAATAAATCTGTATGCCAAGAATGCGCCAGCCGTACTACGGAAAAGGCCCTGCAATTCATCGCCCGCACTAAACATTAGCGGCATTTCGAGCTCAGTTTTGAACAGCTCGTTTGTGCATTCCATTGCGTTTGCAAGATCCTCCTGCGCGCTTTGCCTTCTACTGTCCGAAAGACATCTCGAATGCCTCATGTCGACCATGAGAGCCGAATAGCTATTGTTCATCAGGCTTCCTTTCCTCATGGCGATTATAGCAACTAATTTAGTTGCTTTCATTCATTTGCAACGGTTTTAGTTTCTTCAGAGCATATGCAACCAAAATCGTTGCTTTGCAATAGGGTATAATTCTTCCAAGTCGCCTAGAGAAAGTGTTTGAATGCTGACCGTAATCGTGCCTACTTACAATGCCGCGCCGTATCTTTCTCAGGCTATAGGCAGCCTATTAAACGAAAAGAATATCGAACTGGAAATCCTCGCCATCAACGACGGATCCACCGACAACTCGCTCGCCATTATGCAAGATTTCGCCGCGTGTGACTCGCGCGTTCGAGTGATCGATAAGGCAAACCAGGGTTACGGCGCAACCTGCAATCTGGGCATTCGCGAGGCAAAGGGCGACTGGATTGCCATCCTCGAGCCCGATGACTGGATCGAGCCCGGAATGTACTCCGACATGCTTGCCTTTGCCAAGAGCGAATTTGGCGATCCGAACAAGCTCGATATTATTGAGACCCCGTATTGGATCATTCGCAACCCCGATACCCCCCAAGAGGTCAAACTACACTGCGCATATCGCGGTCGCATTAAACCGCCTCGGCAACCGTTCACCATTCACGACGCTCCACACCTGCTGGCCCACCATCCGTCCATTTGGTCGGCAATCTATCGTCGCGACTTCCTGTTGCAAAACAATATCTGGTTTAAGGTAATCCCCGGTGCGGGCTGGGCCGACAATCCATTCCTCGTCGAAACGCTCTGCCAGGCAAAGGCCATCGCTTACTGGCCCAAGCCGTATTATTGCTACCGCGAGGAAACACCCGAAAAGGCGGCCGCCCTGGCAAAGCGTGACCCCTTGATGCCGTTTAATCGCTGGAACGACATGGTCGATATTCTTGAGAGGCTCAACGTCACCGACCCCGCCGTCTGGACACCGCAAATCACACGCGGCTTCACCTATATGGGCATCATGATTGAGCACACAGGAATTGACGGTCACCCCGAAATTGAGCGGGCCATCCACAAGATGTTCGAACGCATGCCGCAAGAGCTGGTATTTGCCAATCCTCGCGTTACCCCTGCGGCCAAAAGGCTCTATGCCGAGTATATGGGCATTGCCAATCCTAAAATCAGCTACTGCGCATACGCCAAGGACCTCGTGGGAGAGGGCTTGTATAACGTATGGAACAAGGGGCCCAAGCAAACTCTAAAAATGATCACATCGCACTTTGGTTCGTACAACGCACGCGCTGGAAAATAGTCTGATGGGCAGCAAAGCAAGCAGAAATACCTCCATCGAGGCGCCGCGCTTGGTCGCGGTCGCCGGGATTGCCATATTCCACACGTTTCAATGGACCTTCCAAGCCGTCTGCACCGGCGTGCCGGAATACGCATCGCTTGCGGCTTTCCCCTATTCGGGACTACCGGGATTCATTAACCTGCTGGGCTGTTGGGCCAACGAGATCTTTTTTATGATCTCGGGGTACTTCCTTATTCCCTCGGCGGTACGCGCCCTCCAAAACGGTTCGTCCGCGCGGGGCCTCACGCTCAAATCACTTGAGCGCCTCAAGAAGATCGTCTTGCCCACGCTCTTTTATTGCGCAGCTTGTCTGTTTGTCTCGATGTACGTCTATCCCCTGCCCGAAATCTCACTGCACGAGATTGGCTGGCTTACGCTGGGCATCGAGTTTATCTGGGTCTACGCGGCATCTGTATTACTCGTCCCGGTTATTGCGTTGTTACGACAGCAAATCGGCAGCATAAGGGCCCCGTTTGTCGTAGCACTCCTCGTGCTCACAACATTTGGAATCAACTGCTACATCGCGGCGACGGCAAACAAAGCGGCCGGCATCGTTTTGTGGCACAAGCTCATGAGCGCCGTTACTTACCTGGTCGCGTTTATTGCAGCCGGAGAAATGCGCTTTGTCCTCGAATGCCACGGCAACGCATCCGGCGCTCAAAAATCCAAGATCGCACTCATCGGACTCGTTGCCGTCACCATCGCGCTCGAGCTTCTGCTATCGGCAAACAGCCAATACGACGCGCTCTGGAAGCTCTCCTACAAGTCCACTTCCGTCATATCCTTTATCTTGGCCGCCGCATCCGTTGCCGCCGCAGCGCTCCATCAGCCGCGCCACGAAGTCTCAGCTGCAGACAAGACAATCATGTCCCTCGCCGCAGGAACGCTCGCTTTCTACGCCGTACAGTCGTTTACCTGCAATGTCTGGCGACCCATCTTTGACAAAGCAATCTACACCATGGCGACAGGCATCCAAACGGGAGAGCCTCATCCAGCCGGCGCCATTTTGCTCGGAATCCTTATGAGCCTTTGCCTCGCGCTTGCCCTGCTCCTCATGGATATCGTACGCAGAGCCGTAGTCGAGGCCATCAAGGCCCGCATGAGCAGCTAGGCGGCCTTCCGACTCCGCAAGCCACGAAGTGCACTTACACCCGAAGCAAATAGAATCGCAAAGACAATCGCCCAGTTCTTGCAGCCAAATACCGGAATATGAACGATCGCATGGTCATGCATAACAACGAAATAACCCAGAACAACCACCAGAGGCAGTACCATGAGCAGCGACTGGATCAACACCTTATGACGGCGACCGTCTTGCGCGCCACCCCGTATTGAGCATACGAATACGGCAATCCAGATCACCAATACGGCAGCAAACGAAACAAGACAAACGACGTTCGAGATCATCGCATAACCAGCAGTTGAGCAAATGGCGAACAGCTGCGGGCTCATGCAATAAAACTCCTTCAAAATCTGAGGCCAGTCAGCTTGGGGCAACAGTGACGAAGCCCCATGCGCAGACCAAAGGCCCATCTCGCCCAGAACGTTCGAAAAGACCTCGTTCCAACCCAGTACAAATGCCGCGACAACCCATTTCATCGCCCAGGTAAACACAAACGAAAGCCCAAACCCAAAGAGCGCCTGCATCATCGTGACGACGCAGCGCTTGGGGCGCTCACCCTCGGGGAGCGCAATGAAGGCGAAAAAACAATGCAGGGCGACAACTGCGGCAGGAATCGTAAGGAAGTCCAAAAACGAAAATGCCGCGCCGGTCGCTATGGACCACAGGACAAGGCGGCTCGTGAACGCACGCTCACTCGATGCAGAACTCAAACGAAGGCTCATGCAAGACATCATGATGAGCGCCACAAAGAACGAGATGCACAGCAGTAGATCACCGATATAATTGAAAACAGATTGGTCGAGAACAACAGGATTGCAAGGAAACCCAACGTCACTGACATTGAAAACCGCTTCCGCAAGGCAACGTAAGCGCAAGCGGAGCCGGCAATCGCCAGGGCAGCCGCGGGCACCATGACAACATCGATACCGCCAATAAACAGGCAGACATTCGTAAGTAGCTGCCATCCATGCCAATACCGGTAGTACTGCTGATGCGTAATCTCGCCGGCTTTCGTAACGTCATCAATCTCGGCAACAGCCATCGTCTTAAACGGAGAACCTTGGTCCTTTTGCTGTGTGACTTCAATGATAAAGCGATTGTTATCAAAGCAAACAGGACCAGCTGCAACACGGTGGTCGTAGACATACATGTCAGACAACAGAGCCGAGGACTCCGAACCCTGCGCATGCGACTCGATAACGGACCGCGGAAGACAATTTGCCACCGTATTGCTCAAGACAAATGCGACCTGAAGAACCAAAAACAGCAACATGGCCTTGATGGGGAGGCTATCGGCAAAGGAGGTTAAACGAGTTTTATTCACGGGTCATCCAAACAGAAAGATTGCGTCCACAGGAATCGGCACCTATGTAATACCACAATGCGCGCATGCAATCTCGCTACGCCCACACGTCAACCAGGCTTGTAGCAAACGTTCTTGGTGATTAGCGGAACATTACCCGCGGGCGCCCGCCTACGCTTACAATAGTCGTGTCCCATGGGACACGTTGTTAATTCCGCAGGGCCGATACGCTGCCCACGCGAAAGGATATTCTCGTTCATGACTTCAACCCTTCCCGCTCCCATCGATAAGCTCGCCATTGTCGTCGTTACGTACAAGCGCCAGGAACTCCTGGCCAACTTGTTCGACTCCATGACCGATCTCACGGCAACGCCCTGGCGCATCGTGATTGTCGATAACGAGAATTCGCGCGAGACCGAGGCCATGTGCGCCGCATTCAACGAGCGTCTGGCCAACCTGTGGGGTATCGACACCGAGCAGCCCGACGCGCAGGGCGGCACCGGCCGCGTCATCTACGCCCCGCAGCTCGAAAACGGCGGCGGTGCGGGCGGCTTCTCCGCCGGCACTAAATGCGCCTACGACTTGGGGGCCCAGTGGTTCTGGGTCATGGACGACGATGTGCTCGTCATCCCCGAAGGCATCGAGCGCTTGGCCAAGTGGACCGACCGCTACGACGTCATCCAGGGTTCGCGTCTGGACTTTGACGGCGGCGCCTTCTTTTGGCAGTACCAGCTCATCCTTTCGCTCGGCATTCCCAACCCCGTCGCCAAGTGGGACTTGGGCCCCGAGGGCTATCGCGCCATGAACCAGCTGTGCTTTGAGGGCGGCATGTTCTCGCGCCGCGTGGTCGACAAGATCGGCCTGCCCGATGCGCGATTCTTCATCTACGGCGACGATGCCTGCTATGGCTACGTGGCCAGCCAGCACTTCCCCGCCGCCGTTGTTGCCGACGTGGTGCTCAAGCGCGCCCGCGCCGTCTCTAACTGGGACATCGCCGGCAAGCGCCAGCTCAACTCCACGAGCGACACCAACCGCTACTACATCATGCGCAACCGCGGTTATCTGGCACGCTACATGCAGATCTACGGCGACTACCACCCAGTGCTGTTCCGTCTGGGCAACGCCGCGACCTTCTGCAAGGAATTCATTCGCCTGGCCACCGTTGACAAGTGCTTTAAGACCGGCATTCCGGCGCTGCGCCGCGGCATGAAGGACGCCCGCAAGATCGTCAAGGACCCCAACTGGAAGCCCATGCCGCCCATGAAGGACGTGGATCAGTAAAGGGCTTTCGCCATCCCCTATAACCGCTGGCACACCACGGACACGCGCTGCCCATCAAAACCGAACCCCCAGCGCATGCGACCCACGCCGGGGCGTGGTACACGGATTTCGTCGATGCCGTCGCGCTCTATGTCGAGCAGCGCCTGAACCGCCAACAGTTCCAGGCCCAGGGCATCGACGTCAGGGTCGTACATCATGTTGATCGAAATGAGCGGTCGTTCATCGAGCATGCCGAGCGTGTCGGCCACGTCAAACACCCGACCGGTGGGAATCACCTGGATATCCCAGCGATCCGAGACGCCACTTCGCTTGGAGCTGGGATTGCAATAGCCGGGCAGTCCAAAGCAGAGGCCCTGCAGCGCCAGATGATAGGCTGTCGGCATATCTGATTGGCCCACATCGATGCCCAGATCGCTGATAGCGCAGATCAAAGCCTGCTTTACAGTGTCCTCGTCTCCTCGACACAGCCCGTCATGGAACGAGTCGATAACTCCAACGTCCTCAACGGCGCACTCAAACCATTCCAGAATTACAAGACGGAGCGCCTGACGCACTTCGTTGCTAGGCAGACGCAGGGAACGAAGGCACGCGCCGTCCTCCGAATGCCCCGTCATGTCCGTCGTAAGAAATCCAGACAGATACAGCGCTGTCCAGATATCTTCGGGCTTGGCAGCATCGGCCTCCTCGGCATGCACATGCACTGGCGCCTCAATAAACCCATGCGGCTCAAGCAAATCGAACAATGCGGACAGGCGCATGAGATTCCAGTCGCCGACGCATGCGCTCAGACGGTCGGCGTAACCATACAGATCTGCCCGAACGGGCGCGACGCAACCGCGATATGCGTAGTCCACCACACGCTCCGGGATCGAGCAATAAAAACAACCAAACAGATAGCCCTCGAGCCACTCACGCGCGTCATCCAGACAGCCGTTGCGACCGATGCGATCCAACAGCACCTGGACTTCATCGTCCGAAAAACCGAACCATCGATCACACCAACTCGACAGCGGCGTAGCCGACCGATAGGAAACCCCACGTTGGGACAACGCAAACTCGGCGGGACCGGGGCGCTCGCCCATCAGACACGTCAATCGCAACGAGTCGCCGGCGTCGGCAATGGTGTCGAACAACATTCGGCTGAGCGACTCTAGGGAATCCACGCTACCGTCGTCCTTAGCGTCCAAGCGCTTTGGACATACCACGTCGTAGTCGTCTATCAGAAGAACAACCTGCTCATCGAAAGCTGTCTGGAGCAGTTTAATGAGCACGCCGAGCGCCGCATCGATCTCCTTATCGCTGGCCACCCCACGCGCCGCCCTCTCGATAAGACGGACCTCACGTCTTGACAGATCAGGCGCGGCAAGCAGCGGCAGCAATCGGGCGCACTCGTGCGCGACAGTGCTGCGAATAGCCGCCGCAGCATCGGCGTCGCGCCTCGCAGCGGCAGCTGAAAAGACGAGCATGATGACCGGATAACACACGTACTCATCACGATAGCGACCGCCGCCCGCCTGCCAAATCTGGGTGCCGACGAACGGGCTTCGATCCGACCGCAGGTGATCAGGTCGTTCCAAATAGCATTTGAGCATCGATAGATTCATGCTCTTGCCAAAACCCTTGGGCCGACAACAAAGCGCAACAGGTGCTTCGCTGTCCAATATATCGGCAATAAACATAGTCTTATCGACGAGTAAACACCGATTGATTGCATCGGAAAAGTCGTGCACATCAACCGGCAGAGCTGCGTTATCCGCATGATTGAGCAACCGTGCGCCAAACGCATGAGCAACACCATAATTCACCTGTTCAGACATCGTAAACTCTCCCTCTAACGCAGCACGATGCCCATTGTAACGAGCGGGTAGAGCGCAACATTATCGACATGTAAACGTTTCGGGCAACGGTAGCAACAGACCCCCGAGGGGGCATAACAAATCGTTGCACAACAAAAACGAGGTCCGATGCCGCCGCACCGGACCCCGTCCCAAACTCTTATCGAAAACGATCTGGAAGATTACTCCTCCGAGCCGTCCTCCCCAGAAGTTTTCTTCTGCTGATCGAGCTTATGCTTACCACTTACGATAGACGTGGCACCCAGCGTAGCCAAGCTCGCGCTGGCGAGGCTCGCCATCACAATCAGATCGCCCGTCTTGGGCATGTTGCCGCCCGAGGACTTGGTAGTTGTAGTCGTCGTGGTCGTGGTGGTCACCGTTTTGGAGTCATTTTGCTCTTGGACCTGGTTGTCAGCACCGCTCTTGTCGTCGTCTTCGGACTGTTTCTTTTCGCCCTCGGCCTTGCTCTTGTCCTTCTCCTCAGATTCAGACTTCTTATCCTCGTCCTTCTTCTGTTCGGACTTGTCGCTCTTCTCCTCAGAGCTAGAACCCTTATCGGATTCGGTCTTCTCGGAAGCCTTGTCCTTGGAGTCGCCCTTTGCGGCTTCGATCTTTTCCGTGGAAACCTGATCAGAGTTGCCCTTGTTCTGGGTCGAGCCGTTATTGACGCCAGCCATCAGCGAAGAGCCCAGCGTAGAGCCAAGCTGCTCGGAGAAAGAAGGCTTCTTGTCCGGCGAAGCAACGGGAACGTCCGGCGCCTTATTCGAGTCATCCTTGGAAGCATCGGAACCAGGGGTTGCGTCAGAGCCGGAGCCGTTGTTAGAGCCGGTGCCAACGGACGAATCGCTCGAGCCGGTGGATGAGTTAGAGGTGCCAGCGCCGGTCGAACCAGAAGCGTCGCTGTCCGTATTGCCGGCAGAGCTTGAAGACGAATCGCCCGCAGCAGAGCCGTTCGAAACGGAGCCGTTCGAGGTAGAGCCGTTGTTGGTAGTGCCACCAGCAGAGCCATCACCGTCAGCACCGGTCGAGGGCGCATCCATCCTGTCATCGTTGGCATCGTCGCTCGAGTCGTCATTCGAATCAGGCGTCGGCGAGGGCGCCGGCGTAGGTTCGGGCTGCACGGGCGTCGCAGCGGCCTCGTCCTCGGCGATATAAACCAAGCAGTCCTTCAGCTCATTGCGGTAGCGGTTCTTCCAGCCCTCATGATACTGGGGCTGGCTCGAATACTTGGTCGCCACGTTATTGACCACACTGTTGGAAAGCGCCGTCACAAACTCGCGGTCGGACATATCGTTGGAGAGATTCGCCCAACGGAAGAAGTCCCTGCAGCCACCGGTGCCGCACATGTTGGTGATGCTCCACACCATGCCCTTAACGCAATCGGCACGGCCCGAAATATCAATGCCCAGGCCACTCTTGAGCCACGCCTCGGTCACCGCATAGTACGAGTTGTACGCATAGGCATCTTGAAGAGCTGAGAACTCAACAGGATCGATGTTATAAGCGCCCTGGAAGGCCTCCTGCGCAATACGGCCCAACTCGGTGAGCTGGCCGTTCTCGTACATGGCATTGCTCATGTTGGAAATCTCGCTGCCGCGATCAATCGCATCCTTGAGCATGCTGTATTTTTCGGGGTTGTAGTTGTAGGCCTGCTTCATAAACGGAATGAGCGACCAACGACGGTCGAACTGGTAATAACCCAGCGCGTTATAACCGTCACCGTACGAAAAGCCCTGGTTATAGTTGCCGTGACTCTCATATTTGGTGAAGTACTTCATCTCGGGAGTCACGTTAACAAACGAAACGCCCTGGACCGACCTCAGCACGCCCGAAAAGGACTGCTGGGTATAGAGACCCTTATCGATATCGGTCGCATCCGAGGCAACGCCCGGCGTGGGCTCCTCGGCAGCGGCGGGTGCCGGCGCGGAAACGGCGCCAAACGAAAGCGCCAGCGTCAGGCCCGCGACAATCGCAGAATGCTTGGGCTGCATAAGATCCTCCCTGCATTGGTGTAGTTAAAGTGCAGTTTGCAAAGATAAAAATAAGTATTGCAGCTCGCCCGTTGTTGCACAACAACCCCTCGGTAAACGGCAACAACCCTCCGCGAAATCTTAAGGAATTAAACAAACTGGTCGTCGGGCGCCATCAGAAGCTCGCCGTATCGCTCCATCAGCCCGTCCCTCAACTGACAAAAAGCGGGAATATATACGTTCAAGATGCGCTGAATCAAATCTTGAGCGAGCTTGTTGTCATAGATATGGACGTTCGTATTGCGGTCTTTGAGCATATCTAGCCAGGCCGCCTCATCAATAAAGTCGTAGAATCGGTAGGACTCCTTCAAGATGGCACGAGGAGACCCCGACGCGGCAAGCGTGGCGCCCTCATACTCGAGCAGACGCTTAAGGAGCTTCCAGCTCAGTTCAAATTGAAGATTGAACTTATTAATCAAACCACTCTGAACAAAATCATTGTTGAGATCCTGATTGGGCGCATCTTCAAGATTCGCCAAGGCGCTGACAAAGTTCTCATATTTTTTCATACAGAATCACACCATCCCTGGCAATTTCATCGAGCAATTGACGCGATAAGGACTCGTCGAGATTGACGACATCTACATCTAAAAGAGTATCAAGACGCTCCTCGATCAAATATGACAACCGGCCGAAATCCCGGCAACCTGCTACGGCGATGTCAATATCGCTCTTAGGCAAGTTGTCACCTCGAGCGCGGGAACCAAACAGCACAACCTTCTCGGCGTCACATTCCCGAGCAAAAACTTCAATTTGCTTATACACCTTGTCGAGAGATGTCATTTGCAGCCCTACAGCTTAATGTCAAAGTTGATCTCGGGGACGGCGGCCAGGTCGGCCAACGTCACGCCGTCGACGTACTTTTCGATCACGTCGTCCAGACCACGCCAGAATTTGACGGTCGAGCAGAGATCGCTGCGGGCGCAGCTGTTGTCGATACCATCGCACGCCACCGGAGCCGTGCTGCCCTCGACGGCGCGCAGGATGTCGCCAGCACGCACCTCGGCCGGGTCCTTGGCCATCATGTAGCCGCCACCCTTGCCGCGCACGCTCTTAAGCAGGCCTGCCTTCATAAGCGGACGCACAAGCTGTTCCAGATACTTTTGCGAGATACGCTCGCGGTCGGCGACCTCGCGCAGGGCGATCTTGCCCTCGGCGTCACCAAGCGCTGCGATATAGATCATCAGTCGGAGGGCATAGCGGCCCTTAGAAGAAATGAGCATACCTACCCTCCCATCGCATCTGGGACAACATAACCAGGTTTGTTTGTCCCAAATCTTAAGTGAGTGGGACAAACACAACAGGTTATTTTGTCCCAGAATTTGAAAAGTCGAGTGGATTAGTCGGGTTTTCCCTTGACTAACGCCGAACCCATAGTAACTTTATTCCGAGAAGATTCCTAGGGTTTCGCACACCCATGAGTACACCATATACAGAGAGGGACAGCATGAGCGCAAATCCGCTGCTTTCCATCGAAGGTCTGACCGCCTCCGTGGACGAGAAGACCATCCTCCACAACGTCAACCTCAACGTCGCCGCCGGCGAGACCCACGTGCTGATGGGACCCAACGGCGCCGGCAAGTCCACCCTTGGCCACCTGGTCATGGGCGACCCCGTCTACACGGTCAACGACGGCCGCATCGTCTTTGACGGCCAGGACATCACCGAGCTCACCACCGACAAGCGCTCGCGCGCCGGCCTGTTCCTGAGCTTCCAGGCCCCGGTCGAGATCCCGGGCGTGCCGCTGTCGAGCTTTTTGCGCGCCAGCATCGCCGGCCGCCCCGGCCTGGAGATGAAGGGCAAGGAATTCCGTCGTCGCGTCAAGGAGCTCGCGGCCGAGCTCAACATGGATACCGCCTACCTCAACCGCGAGCTAGGCGTGGGCTTCTCGGGCGGCGAGAAGAAGAAGGTCGAGATGCTCCAGCTCCTGTTGCTGCAGCCCAAGCTCGCCATCCTCGACGAGACCGACTCGGGCCTGGACGTCGACGCGCTTTCCACCGTCAGCCACGGCATGGACGCCTACCGCAAGAGCTGCGACGGTTCCATGCTCATCATCACGCATAATACGCGCATCCTGGAGCACCTGGATGTAGACCGTGTCCACGTTATGGTCAAGGGCCACATCGTGCGCGAGGACGACGCCTCGCTCATCCCCTGGATCGACAAGAACGGCTTTGAGACCTTCGAGCGCGAGGCCGCCGAGCAGCGCGCCCAGGCCGAGGCCGCCGCTGCCGGGCAGCAGGCGTAAAGGGGCGACGCAATGACCAAGAACCGCACCGAGGTCGCGGACATCGACCGCAGCCTCTACGACTTCACCTATGGCGAGGAGGGATTCGAGCGCCTCGACGCCGGCATCACGCCCGACATCGTGCGCGAGATCAGCGCCAAAAAGGACGAGCCGCAGTGGATGCTCGACCTGCGCTTAAAGTCCCTCGAGATCTTCAACCGTTTTCCCGACCCGACGTGGGGCCCCTCCATCGAGGGCCTGGACATGGACAACATCGTCACCTACGTCAAGCCCAACACCGACCAAAAGCACGACTGGGAGTCGGTGCCCGACGACATCAAGAACACCTTTGAGCGCTTGGGCATCCCCGAGGCCGAGCGCAGCTATCTGGCGGGCGTCGGCGCACAGTACGACTCCGAGCTGGTCTACCACAACATGCAGGACACGGCGTCCAAGATGGGTATCGTCTACTCCGGCATCGAGGAGGCCCTGCACGATCCGCAGTGGGAGCCGCTCATCCACGAGAAGTTCATGACGCTCATCCCGCCCACCGACCACAAGTTTGCGGCCCTGCACGGCGCCGTATGGTCGGGCGGCTCGTTTGTCTACGTGCCCAAGGGCACCAAGCTCGACTTCCCGCTGCAGAGCTACTTCCGCCTCAACGCCAAGGGTGCCGGCCAGTTTGAGCACACGCTCATCATCGTCGAGGACGATGCCGACCTGCACTTCATTGAGGGTTGCTCCGCGCCCAAGTACAACGTGGCCAACCTCCACGCTGGCGCCGTGGAGCTCTTTGTGGGCAAGCGTGCGCACCTGCGCTACTCGACCATCGAGAACTGGTCCAAGAATATGTACAACCTCAACACCAAGCGTGCGCGCGTGGACGAGGACGGCGACATCGAATGGATCAGCGGCTCCTTCGGCAGCCACGTAGGTTACCTCTATCCCATGAGCGTGCTCAACGGCCGCCGCGCCCGCTCGAGCTTTACCGGCATCACCTTCGCCGGCGCCGGGCAGAACCTCGACACCGGCTGCAAGGTCGTGCTCAACGCGCCCGAGACCTCGGCGACCGTCGAGACCAAGGGCATCTCCAAGAGCGGCGGCATCCAGACCTTCCGCAGCTCCATCGTGGCGACACCCAAGGCCGAGGGCTCCAAGGCAACCGTGAGCTGTCAGTCGCTCATGCTCGATGACCAGAGCCGCTCCGACACCATCCCCGCTATGGACATCCGCGCCAAGAACGTCGATATCGGCCACGAGGCCACCATCGGACGCATCGGCGACGACAAGGTGTTCTACCTGATGAGCCGCGGCATCTCGGAGGAAGAGGCCCGCACCATGATCGTCAACGGCTTTGCCAACCCGGTCTCCAAGGAGCTGCCGCTGGAGTACGCCGTCGAGATGAACAACCTGATCAAGCTCGAGATGGAAGGAGCGATCGGATAATGAAACAGACCACGAACACCGCTGCTACCACCCTTGAGCAGGTCAATGCGATGCCGGCTGCCACTTGGGGTTGGCTCAAGATGAACCAGACTAAGCTTGAGCTTTCGGACGAGCTTGCCGTCGCTCCTGCCGAGGCCGTCGAGGTCGAGGGCTTGGACGAGCAGTTCCGCGGTGCTGCCGACGCCTTCGACACCGCCATGGAAGCCATGGCCGAGCGCTTCCCCGAGCGCCGTACCGCTGCCCCCGGTGATGCCGCCGACCGCGCCCGTATCACGCCCGAGACCGAGCTCGACGTGCCCGCCACCTCTGTCTACCAGGTCGGCGCCATCAAGCTCGAAGAGGAGCTCTCCCCCGCCGAGGCCTTCGAAACCGGCATGGGCGAGGCTGCATACGCCTACATGGCCGAGCACGCTACCAAGCGCATCGTCATCGATATGCCTGCGTACCAGCACGCCACGGTTACCGTGCGCGTAAGCGGCGACGACGCGGCGGCTGCGATTGCCGCCATCGACGTCGTCGCCCGCCCGCAGGCAACGCTTGACCTGCATATCGCCTTAGACTCGCCCGCCGAGGGCGAGGGCGTCGTGGGCTCTGTGCTACGCGTGTGCGCCCACGAGTACGCCACCGTCAACGTGACCTGCACGCAGACGCTCGACGACAGCTGGATTGCGCTCGACGACACCGGGCTGTTCCTAGACGAGGGCGCGCGCGTCAACGTGCAGCATACCGTGCTGGGCGCCGGCGCCAGCGCCACCGGCCTTGCCAGCGACCTGCTGGGCGACACTGCCAAGGTTACGATCGATACCGATTACCTGGGCGCCCGCGAGCAGGTGCGCGACTTTAACTACGAGCTGCGCCACCGCGGTCGCAAGACCGAGTGCGAAATCGACGCCAACGGCGTGCTGACCGGCACGTCCAAGAAGGTCTACCGCGGCACCATCGACCTCGTGCACGGCTGCAAGGGTGCCGTCGGCACCGAACGCGAAACCGTGCTGCTGGCCAACAAGGGCGTCGACAACAAGACCGTTCCCGTCATCCTCTGCGACGAGGACGACGTCGCCGGCAACCACGGCGCCACCATCGGCCACGTCCGCGACGAGCAGCTGTTCTATCTCGCCTGCCGCGGCCTTGACCAAAACGCCGCCGAGGACCTGTTCATCCGCGCCAAGCTGGAGGACGCCGCGCTTTCCGCCACCGACGAGCGCACCCGCGCCGCCGTCGTCCGCCTGGGAAACAACCTGATCGACAACTTTGAAGAGGAGCTCGCATGATCGACACCGAGCACGTTAAATGCGACACCTGCACTGCCCCCGAGCCCATGGAGCTCGACGCCAGCGACGAGGCTTCGCGCGGCTGGCCCACCGTGGACATCGAGACCAACCCCTACAAGGGCCAGTTCCCGCTGTTCCAGCAGCACCCCGAGATCGCCTTCCTCGATAGCGCCGCCACCGCGCAGCGCCCTGCCTGTGTGCTCGACGCCGAGCGCGACTTCTACCAGCGCATGAACGCCAACCCCCTGCGCGGACTGTACTCGCTGTCCGTCGAGGCCACCGACGCCATCGCGAAGGTCCGCCAGCAGATCGCCGACCTCATCGGCGCCCCACAGGCCAACGAGGTCGTCTTCACCCGCAACACGAGCGAGTCGCTCAACCTGGTCGCCAAGAGCTTTGCGCCCACAGTGCTCGAACCGGGCGACGAGGTCGTCATCACCATCATGGAGCACCACTCGAACCTGATTCCGTGGCAGCAGGTCTGCCGCGAGACCGGCGCCAAGCTCGTCTACCTCTACCCCACCAAGACCGGCCAGCTCACCACCGAGGAGGTTCTTGCAAAGGTGGGTCCCAAGACCAAAATCCTGGCCGTGGGACAGGTCTCCAACGTGCTGGGCGTCGAGAACCCGGTCAAGAACCTCGGCAAGCTCGTGCACAAGTACGGCGGCTACCTGGTCGTCGACGGTGCGCAGTCGCTGCCGCACATGCCGGTCGATGTGGCCGACCTGGGCGCCGACTTCTTTGCCTTTAGCGCGCACAAGGCCATGGGCCCCATGGGCATCGGCGTGCTGTGGGGCAAGATGGACCTGCTCAACGCCATGCCGCCCATGCTCACCGGCGGCGAGATGATCGATTCGGTCACCGAGCAGGACGCCGTCTGGGCTCCTGTCCCCGAGAAGTTCGAGGCGGGTACGCAGGACGCCGCCGGCATCTTCGCCACGGGTGCGGCACTCGACTACCTGGTCAACACGGTGGGTTACGAGAACATCCAGACCCGCGAGCAGGCACTCGTCCACTATCTGATGGGCGAACTCATGCAGCTCGACTTTGTCCAGATCATCGGCTCCATCTATTGGGACAACCACCACGGCGTTGTGAGCTTTAACGTCAAGGGCATCCACCCGCACGACGTCGCGAGCATCATGGACATGGACGGCGTCTGCATCCGCGCCGGTCACCACTGCGCGCAGCCGCTGCTCACCTGGCTGGGCGTCGAGAACCTTGCCTGCTGCCGCGCCAGCGTAGCCTTCTACAACGACAAGGCCGACATCGACAAGTTCATCGCCGGCCTGCATCACGTTTGGAGCACGTTCAATGGGTAATCTGTACACCTCCACCACATTTATGGAGCACAACTCGCACCCCGACTATAAGTACGAGATGGATGCTCCCACGCACGAGCACGACGGCATCAACCCTAGCTGCGGAGACGAGCTCACCTTGCAGCTGCGTGTCGAGAACAACGTGATCGAGGAGGCCTCCTTTACCGGTCACGGCTGCGCCATCAGCCAGGCCAGTGCCGACATCATGGCCGACCTCATCACCGGCGAGACCGTCGAGGAAGCTCGCCACCTGGCAGAGCTCTTCCTCGCCATGATCCGCGGCGAGAAGCTCTCCGAGGAGGACCTGGAAGACCTGGACGAAGCCGCCCAGCTCCAGGACATCTCGCACATGCCCGCCCGCGTCAAGTGCGCCGAGCTCGCCTGGCGCACCCTCGACGGCATGCTCACGGGACAAAATAATCAGTAGTATTTGTCCCAAATCTTAAGAATTTTGTTGGCCGAATCGCTTGACAAGAGTGGTTCGGCCATTTTCTATTCCGAGCCCTCAGCCTGAGCATTCACCCGCGCATAAGCGCGCACGATACGAGAGACGGTACTCTTGCTGATTCCCGTATACCGTTCGATCTCGCGCACCGTGTAGCCGCCATCGTGCAGGGCGAAAACGATTCCGTCTCGCCGCGAGGGTGCTACGGTCTTGAGTTCGTTGAGCGGCACACCCAGGCGCTTCGCCATCTTGTCGGCAAACGCACGCCGCTCCCACTCCGTCTCATCCATATCGTGAATCACCGGATCGGAACCATCGGGCATCGACAGAGAATAATCCAGAAACCCCTTGGCAGACTCAAAGAGCTCGAGAACACAAGAAGGGTCCGAAAATCCCCTCGTCATATCGTTGTCATACGCTCGAAGATACTCGGCAAAGCTGCTCCAGGGATAACGCTCGATTAGGCCAACGCCCGCCTCCTGTGGATCGGCGTGTACGGAGCGAATAGCCTCCATCACCTGCCAGTCGGTATCGAGCGAGCGCCGGTCAAAACGGTTCTGGAACAGATGCCCCGTGCGCCCCGTGCGTTTATTGAACCGCCGCGCGTACGTCAAAAGCAGCCGGTGCATCGCCGCGCTCATCGCGTCCTCGTAATCTGCAAGCACCAAATGCACGTGATTGCCCATAAGGCACCAGGCTACAACCGTCACGCCCGCCTCGCGGCAGCAATCACGCATCAGCTCCAAAAACTCCCACCGGTCTTCATCGCCCTCAAAGATGAGCTGCTTGCCCACACCGCGGGCACAGACATGGTAAAAGCCGGTAACCGTTCTCCAAACGCGCTGCATGGCGCTCCCTTCGCCGGGATCTGATTGCCATCCAATACAGCACGATTGAAGCGTGCCATCAAAACATTCACGCAAAACAATACACTCGCGCGGCCAAAGGCAGTAAACGGGCGGCGAACGGCACCGTTGCAACAGGTCAGACCCCGCAACGCATACAAGAGCTGACCAAAAGCTTGCCCAAGACGAACCCCTTCTACGGAAATTCGCGACCACAGAACATATAGTTAAACCGTTTCAATTAAAACTTCCGGACTTCTCGCTACGAAAACTGAGCCGTTCGCCGAATATTCCGTGCATTTCGCGGTATTATAGGGGCTGCATGTCATGTCCCTTTCGAAGGGTCGCCCGGCAATCGCCAGCCACGACCCCCAGACGGGACGCCAACACGATAGAGAGGAGAGGCATGCAGTACTCACAGGAAGTGGAGAACATGTGCCCCGTTGCCAAGGGTGCATACCACGGCCCCGCACCCATCCCCGAGGAGGGCAAGTGGGTCCAGGCTAAGGAGATTTCCGACATCTCCGGTCTTACGCACGGTGTGGGTTGGTGCGCACCTCAGCAGGGCGCCTGCAAGCTCACGCTGAACGTCAAGGACGGCATCATCGAGGAGGCCCTCGTTGAGACCATCGGTTGCTCGGGCATGACCCACTCTGCCGCCATGGCTTCCGAGATCCTTCCCGGTAAGACCATCCTCGAGGCCCTCAACACCGACCTCGTCTGCGACGCCATCAACGTTGCTATGCGCGAGATCTTCCTGCAGATCGTTTACGGCCGCAGCCAGACCGCGTTCTCCGAGGGCGGCCTGCCCGTGGGCGCCTCCCTCGACGACCTCGGCAAGGGCCTTCGCTCTCAGGTCGGCACCATGTTCGGCACCAAGGCCAAGGGCGCTCGTTACCTCGAGCTCGCTCAGGGCTACGTCACCCGCATGGCTCTCAACGACAAGAACGAGATCATCGCGTTCGAGTTCCTGAACCTCGGCAAGTTCACCGACGCCGTCAAGGCCGGCAAGACCCCCGAGGAGGCCATCGCTGGCGCTATGGGCCACTATGGTCAGTGGGAGAACGCTGCCAAGTACATCGACCCGCGCACCGACGAGGAGACTCACTCCGTCGCCAGCGTGTTCCCGGTTCACGAGTAGAAAGGGAGGGAAATAACTATGACTGTTACGTTCGAAGGTTACGAGCGCCGCGCTGACAAGATCAACAAGTGCCTCGCCGACAACGGCATCGCCTCCCTCGAGGAAGCTCTGCAGATCTGCACCGACAAGGGCTTCAACCCGCGTGAGATCGTCAACAACACCCAGTCCATCGCCTTCCAGAACGCCGAGTGGGCCTACACCCTCGGTTGCGCTCTCGCTGTCAAGCGTGGCGCCAAGACCGCTTCTGAGGCTGCCGCCATCATCGGCGAGGGCATCCAGGCCTTCACCGTTCCCGGCTCCGTCGCCGAGGACCGCAAGGTCGGTCTGGGCCACGGCAACCTGGGCGCTATGCTGCTCTCCGACGACACCGAGTGTTTCGCCTTCCTGGCTGGCCACGAGTCCTTCGCTGCCGCTGAGGGCGCTATCGGCCTGGCTCTGAACGCCAACAAGGCTCGCAAGAAGCCGCTGCGCGTTATCCTCAACGGTCTGGGCAAGGACGCCGCTCAGATCATCGCCCGCATCAACGGCTTCACCTACGTGAAGACCCAGTTCGACTACTACACGGGCGAGCTCAAGGTCGTCGAGACCATCCCCTACTCCGATGGTCCCCGCGCTGCCGTTAACTGCTACGGTTCCGACGACGTCCGCGAGGGCGTTGCCATCATGTGGCACGAGAACGTTGACATCTCGATCACCGGTAACTCCACCAACCCCACGCGCTTCCAGCACCCCGTCGCTGGCACCTACAAGAAGGAGCGCCTCGAGGCTGGCAAGAAGTACTTCTCCGTCGCTTCTGGTGGCGGCACTGGCCGTACCCTGCACCCGGACAACATGGGCGCCGGCCCTGCCTCTTACGGCATGACCGACACCATGGGCCGCATGCACTCCGACGCCCAGTTCGCCGGTTCTTCCTCCGTGCCTGCGCACGTCGACATGATGGGTCTCATCGGCATGGGCAATAACCCCATGGTCGGTGCCACCGTCGCCTGCGCTGTCGCCGTCGAGGAGGCCCTCAAGGCCTAGTCGCGCCCGCGCGATGCTCACATAGTTGAGCTTTGGAGCCGCTACCTTTCGGGGTAGCGGCTCTTTTTGTTTACGCTGTCGCAGGGCAGCTAATGCCGATATATCAGTTGGGGCGAAATACGAGATGTGATGAGACGGAGCGTCAGAACGTCCATGACGCCCACCTGCCATATTTGCCCTTTACCGATTTGCCGAGTCTTTGCGGCCCCATTGCCGATCACCCATGCGACAATGCGCCGGACGAGAAAGGAATCCGATGGAATCGACTGATGTACTGGTAATTGGATCTGGCATTGCGGGCCTTTGCGCCGCCATCGAAGCGGCACGCACGGGCGCAACCGTCGCTGTGGCAAGCGCCGGCAAGACTATGAGTGGATCGAGCTTCTTCCCCGGAACCTGGGGCCTGGGGCTTATCGGACCCGTTAACGAAGACGACGAACAAGACCTCATCGATACCATCCAGACCGTTGGTGGCGGCGTCGCCGACCCCGAGCTTGTCCAGACGTTTGTCCACGGCATTCCCCAGGCAATTGAATGGCTCGAGCAAGACCTGGGCGTTGAGCTCCAGCGTCCGCAAAGCGCCGAGAGCGCCCAGCAAAAGCAGTTTATCCCCTGCTTTGACCACAAGACGCGCATGTGGCGCGGCCTCACCCGCAAACCCCTTGAGGACGCTCTGACAGCCCGGATCGAGTCGCTCGGCATTCGCCTGCTCCCCCGCCATGAGCTTATCGACCTTGTTGAGGACACGAACGGCAGAATAACCGGAACCGTGCTCTACGACCTCACCGAAAATCAAATCGTGCCCTTTGCTGCCAAGGCCACGATCATCGCAGCCGGTGGCACAAGCGGCCTGTTCGAGCGCAGCCTTACGTCGGCTGATGTGCTCAGCTCCTCGCAGGCCATCGCGCTGGCGCACGGCGCAACACTTACTAATATAGAGTTCATGCAGATGATGCCCGGCTTCATCGAGCCCAAGCGAAACCTTGTATTTAACGAGAAGACCTGGCGCTACGTCAAGTTCGACCAGTCGGTCGATATTGCCGACGGCAAGCTAAACGATCTGCTCGAGCAACGCTCCGGATATGGTCCCTTCACTTCGCGTCTGGATTCTCGCGCTATCGACCTAGCCATCGACCAAGCGGGAGCCGAAGACCTGGCGCTCCACTACGACTTCCCCCGCGAGGACGTCCCCGAGTTTGTGCAGACCTTTGCCACCTGGCTACAAGACGAGCACGGCATCGCGCCGACCGACGAGATGCGCGTGGCGATGTATGCCCACGCCGCCAACGGCGGTATCAAAATCGACAAGACCGCGTACACGGGCGTTGAGGGCCTCTACGCCTGCGGTGAGGCAACAGGCGGCATGCACGGCGCCGACCGCATCGGCGGCTTGTCGAGTGCCAATGGCATCGTATTCGGGCGCATCGCGGGCGCATCGGCAGCTCGAGCAGCGCTGGACGCTCCCGAGGCGGCCGCTCCGATGGATATCGCCCTCCCTCAGTATGGCATTGCCACAACAGATGCCGAACGCCTGACACACAGCCTTAAGCACACGATGAGCACCTATTGCATGATCAACAGGACCGAAGCAGGTCTATCCAAGGCCCTGCAACAGCTTGAAAGCCTGAAAGACGAGGCAACTGCGCTGAGCAAGCCGCATGCCAATGACAGCGAGATCGCAGCCCTCGCCCGCCTGCAATCGCAGAATCAGCTGGCAACGGAGATGGTCAAAGCCATGCGCAAGCGGACCGAAAGCCTGGGTTCGCACTATCGATCGAATTAAACTGGACACCTATCTAGAGCAGAGCACAACTAATCGATATCCATGGGCCCCGTGACCTCGAAGTGGCACGGGGCCCATTCGTGTCCGCACGGCAGCGTATCCTAATTCTGAATACAGAGCGGGCAAAGCCCGCATAGACAATAGGCCAGCGAGGAGGAGATATGGACAGTAGAGATATCGAGAAGTGGCGTGTCAAACTTGATAGCTATGCCAATGTGGAAGACGGCGTTGAGTATTGGCTCGCACGCGATTTAATGGAACCCATGGGGTACACTCGATGGGAGAACTTTGCCGAAGTTGTTAAGAGGGCAAAAGTCTCGTGCGAAACAAACAAAACTCCAGTTGATTCCCATTTTCGTGACACCACGAAAATGGTAACTGCCGGTGTCGCCGCTCGCGCGGTTAAAGACTACAAACTTACGCGCTATGCATGCTATTTAATCGCCCAGAACGGAGATTCAAACAAGCAAGAAATCGCGCTCGCACAGGCGTACTTCGCCGTGCAGACACGCCGCCAAGAGCTCATAGAGCAGCGCTTCGCAGAGATTCAGCGCTTGCAGGCGCGCCACTCGCTATTTGATTCAGAGAAACAGCTCTCGGGTATTGCGTTCAAACGCGGCGTGGACTCCAAAGGATTCGCAATCATCAAGTCGAAGGGCGATGAAGCGTTATTCGGCGGCAGAAGCACGGCGGAAATGAAGCAACAGCTCGGCGTATCCAAGAGCTCGGCATTGGCGGACAGGCTAGCCGATGTTCTCATCAAAGCAAAGGACCTTACGAACTCGATGACGGCCTTCAACGCCGAGGAACACGACCTGTACGGTCTGGACCAGATCAAGCAAGAGCACGTCGAGAACAACACAAGCGTGCGTGGCAGCCTCATCGACCGCGGAATTGTACCCGAGAACCTACCGCCTGCCGAAGATACAAAGAAGCTCGAACGTCGCGTGAAAGCAGACGAGAAAAAGCTCAAGGAGGGTACAGACGGATTCACCGACCCCCAGGGCAGGCTCGACTTGTAAAGCGTCTGCGCCCTTACGGGTTCGGCCCCATGCGAGGTTAATAAAAAAGACGGCCAACTTTCGCTGACCGTCTTAACATGCTTTGGTGGGCCGTCAGGGGGTCAGCCTGCTTTGCAGGCGGCCGCTTCGGCGCTTTGCGCCTTGCGCGCTGCGCTGGTAAATGCTTACGCATTTCCTCAGCTTCGCGCCCCGACGGGTTCGACCCCATGCGAGGTCAACAAAAAAGCGACCAGCCTAAGCCAGTCGCTTTAACATACTTTGGGTGGGCCGTCAGGGGGTCGAACCCTGGACCTTGGGATTAAGAGTCCCCTGCTCTACCAACTGAGCTAACGACCCGATATCAACACGAAGCAAGAACTGGGGTGGGTAAAGGGACTCGAACCCTCGACCTACGGGACCACAACCCGTCGCTCTAGCCAACTGAGCTACACCCACCGTGTCCTGTGCGCTTCGCGCTCGACTATTATTGCAAGGAACGCCACGCGATGCAAGCCCCAATTTTCAAGAATTTTGAAAAGAGTTTTTCGAGGCCGTTTCGAGCAAATCCCACCGGTTCCATAGGAGTAAACTTGCTCCACCCAATGCTCGAAAGGATAGGCATGAAAGAACTCTCCAACCGCACGGCGGCGTTTACCGATTCGGTCATCCGCCGCATGACGCGCATCTCCAACAAGTATGGTGCCGTCAACCTGTCGCAGGGCTTCCCCGACTTTGATCCCCCGGCGCAGCTGCTCGATAGCCTCAGCACCATCGCCACCGATCCCAAGCCGCTCTATCACCAGTACTCCATCACCTGGGGCTCCCAAGCCATGCGTGAGGCGCTTGCCGCCAAGCAGGAGCATTTTATGGGCATGCCGGTGAACCCCAACGAGAATATCGTAGTCACTTGCGGCTCCACCGAGGCCATGATGGCCGCCATGATGACGGTCACAAACCCCGGCGACAAGGTCGTCATCTTCTCGCCATTCTACGAGAACTACGGCGCCGACACGATCCTCTCGGGTGCCGAGCCCATCTACGTGCCGCTTAACCCACCTGCGTTCGACTTTGACCGCGAGACACTCGAGGCGGCCTTCCGCGACAACGATCCCAAGGCCATCGTCCTGTGCAACCCTTCCAACCCCTGCGGCAAGGTCTTTACGCGCGAGGAGCTCACCTTTATCGCCGACCTCTGCAAACAGTACGACGCCTACTGCATTACCGACGAGGTATACGAGCACATCGTCTACGCGCCCCACGAGCACGTCTATATGGCCACGCTGCCCGGCATGTTCGATCGAACCATCAGCTGCAGCTCGCTGTCCAAGACCTACTCCATCACCGGCTGGCGCCTAGGCTACACCATCGCTCCCGCCGAAATCACCGAGCGCATCAAAAAGGTCCACGACTTCCTCACCGTAGGCGCCGCCGCTCCCCTGCAAGAAGCCGTCGTCACCGCCCTCAACTTCGACGACAGCTATTACCAGGAGGTCCTCGACCTCTACACCGCCAAGCGCGACCTGTTCTGTCAGGGACTCGACAGCATCGGCCTTACGCACAACGTGCCGCAGGGCGCCTACTACGTGATGATGGATATCTCGGAGTTTGGCTATGACAGCGACCTCGACTTCTGCGAGGATTTGGCCTCCAAGGTGGGCGTGGGCGCCGTTCCGGGCTCGAGCTTCTTCCGCGAGCCCGTCAACCATCTGATTCGTTTCCACTTTGCCAAGCGAGACGAGACGCTCAACGCTGCGCTTGAGAACCTCAAGTCGCTACGTGATAAAATCAACCCGCGCGGGTAAGGACGGCCCGGCAACTAAAGTAACCAAAGAAGCCCCGCATCGCCCGCCGCGTTGCGAGGCTTCTTTTTATAGCGCTTTCTTAAATGGTTTAGAGCGCTATATTTTAGTCACGGAGCAACTCATCCCGGAGAGAGGAATACTATGGCAGAGCAGCAGCTTATCGGAGCGCTCGAGGCCGGCGGCACCAAGATGGTCTGCGCCACGGGCTATGCGGACGGCACGGTCCTGGAGCGTGAGCAGATCGCGACCACGACTCCGCAGGAGACCGTCGAGGCCGTCAACGCATGACTTGCCGACAAGGGCATCGCCGCGCTGGGCATCGGCGCCTTTGGCCCCACCGCAGTCAACCCTGCCTCGCCCCAATACGGCAAGATCCTGGAGACGCCCAAAACGGCATGGCGCTACTTCGACCTGCTGGGCACCATCCAAAACGAGCTCAATATTCCCTGCGGCTACGACACCGACGTCAACGTCGCCTGCCTGGGCGAGGTCACCTTTGGTTGCGCCCAGGGCCTCACTGACGTGGTGTATCTGACCATCGGTACCGGCGTGGGCGCTGGCGTGCTCTCGGGCGGTAAGCTCGTGCACGGCATGATGCATCCCGAGGCTGGCCACATCCTGGTCACGCGCGACCCGCGCGACACCATTGGCGAGCACAGCGCCTGCCCCTTCCATGACAACTGCCTCGAAGGCCTCATCGCCGGCCCCGGCGTTAGAAAGCGCTGGGATGGCAAGAGCGCCGGAGACATGGCTGATGACCCGGAAGCCATGGACCTGCTCGCCGGCTATCTGGCACAGGCACTCATGACCTACACGCTGTGCTACGCGCCGCAAAAGATCATCATCGGCGGCGGCGTGGCCGACCACACTCCCATCGTGCCGCTCGCACGCAAAAAGTGTGCCGAGATACTCAACGGCTATATCGTCACGACCGAGGTCAACGACATCAATAACTACATCGTCAACAACAGCCTCGAGGGCAAGCAGGGCGTTATGGGCTGCCTGGCCCTGGGCGCACAGGCGCTTCAGTAGCAGATGAACCCACAGGGCGTGGCGCGCCCGGCAAATCCGACCTACGAAACGACGCCACCACGCCTCATATAAGCCCTCAAATAAAAAAGGCCGCCTAGGACCAAACAATACGTCCTAGGCGGCCTTTTTGGCGCACATCAGCGACCGTAAGAGATATCGGAGCACAACGCCCGTTGCCGCTCCACAGCAGTCGATCATCACATCGGTGATCATGCCGGCGCGTCCCGGCACAAAGAGCTGAATCGTCTCGTCAATCGAAGGAATCAGCAGCAGGAACACCGCCGTGGGCAGCAGCACGTCAAAGGTGCGCCGGCCCTCAAAATCAAAGGCGTGCGTTGCCAGGATGCCGAGCACCATATACTCGGAAAAATGCGCGCACTTGCGAACAACAAAGTTGGTCACCCATTCATATGGAAGTCCCACGCCGTGCAGGAAACCGCGGATAGCTTCCATGACCGTTAGGCTCAGTGAGCCCGACCCCGAGCCGGGAACCAGCGAATTGCCCCAGATCAAGAGCGCCATCAGACAGGTTACGACCGCCCATTTTCGATTGATCTTAACCATGCAGAAGTTATGCCTCCGCGCGGAGCGGCGCGAAGCTGGCGGTACCGCCCTCGATAACGCTCAGATAAGCACGGCCCGTACGCTTGGCGGTAGAGGACTGAAGACGCTCGATCTCTTCCTCGAGGATCTGATTGACGCGCTCGTGACGACGATTTTCCATAATGCCGGCGGCAATAGCCTCGGCCCGCTCGATGCTCTCACGCGAGATACGGGCAGTATCCTCGGGGAACACAGCGCTGTGACGGCCGACATAGGCGGGGGCAGCAGGCTGAGGGGCAGCGACGGGAGCGGGGGCTGAAACAGGAGCAGGCTCGTCAATCTTATCCAGAATCGCGGTGGCGGCGGCCCACATACCCTCGTGGCCCGAGTAATCGGCCATGGGGACATCAACCTCGAGCGAGGCGTCCGGAAGGTCGCCGGTGTCGATGCGATCTTGGGCATCAATCGATGCGGTGATGGCTGCAGGCTCATCGAGGTCATCGAGATCGATGCCCGCGGCACCGGAGATGATAGGCATGCTGGCGAGGTTTGCATTGTACGGCGCAGCCTCAGCCGCCTGCTGCTGGGCAGGAGCGCCCCAAAGCGAGCTTTCGGCGGCACGGCGGGCGGCAACGGCCTCCTCGTCCGCGGTCATGGCTTCATCAACGTACGAATCATCGGCAGAAACGTTCGCGTCCGCCGAGGTAGCGCTGTAGGCGTTATTGGCTGCCGCGTTGGCAACGAGTGCCACAAAAGCCGCCGTGCTGCCCGCAGGGGCGGCCTGGGAGCCCGACACGGCACGCGCCGCGGCGGCGATGTCGTCGCGATTGAAGGAGCCGGTCTGCCCGCCGTTGGTGAGCTCGTCGATGGCGACTTGATAGACGTCGCGCGAGCGCGCAGGGTCGCAGCTAACCGGCGAATCGTCGTCGAGCATGCTGTCGATCATGGACCAAGCCTCGGCCTCGTCCATAGCATCTGCGGCACGAGCAATGGTAGGAACACCATCGTCGGCATGACGGCGCTGGAACGCACCAGTCAGGCCGGAAAGGAATGCCGAGGTAGACTGCTCCGACTGAGCCTGAGAAGCAGAAGTCGCAGCGTAAGGAGTCGCATCCTGCTGCTGAGCTGGAATCGAGGCGGTCTTGAACTCGCTTTGATGCTGATTGAGATTGGCGGCACCGCCCATGGCATCGGGCTGGAACAGACGCTCTTCACGCTGCGCACGATACTCGGAGATACCCAGCGAGGCGGCATAGATACCCACGCCCGCCACCGCGCCCACGGCGAAGGGAACTGCACCCGCCACGACCGTCTCGTTCACCGACGAAAACGGCAGCGTCGCGGCATACATAACCACGGGAGCGGCAAGGCCGATCCCACACGAAAGTCCGGCAAGGACTGCTCGTTGTGTTGCATCAGAAGAAGCCATGAGCTCTCCCCATCTTCCAGCACCCAAATCGCATCATTCAGTTGGCTGCGCGAGAGAAGATGAAGCGGGGCTATGCCCCAAAGCAACGGTATATGGTTCGTTTCATCTGCGTTTTCCGTCGCGAAGCTTAAAAGCTATTATGCGAAACCGCCCTGCCGATTGCAAGCGACGATGTCGGATTGAAACGGGAAACCTGCTGCTCGTCGGTCTTACGGTCAAAAATAAGCGCGGAGCGGCGCTACGGAAAAGGGCCGAGGCTCAAAGCCCCGACCCTCTATCGCATTGATGACTATCGTTGCGTGTGGATGACAACCTAGAACGTCTGCTCGTAGTCGCTGTGTTTTTTGGCCGAACGCACCAGGAACTCCTGGTTCGTGTTGGTGCCCTTAAGACCCTTAATAAACGATGCGGCCGCGCGCTCGGTGTTGTTCATGCCGGCAAGAATGCGACGCAGACCAAAGACAAACGGACGCATCTGCTCGTCGACCAACAGATCCTCGTTACGCGTACCGGAGGCAACGGGGTCGATAGCCGGGAAGATGCGGCGGTCGGCCAGGTCGCGGTCGAGCTTAAGCTCCATGTTGCCGGTGCCCTTGAACTCCTCAAAGATGACCTCGTCCATCTTGGAACCGGTGTCGATGAGGGCAGAGGCCAGGATGGTGAGCGAGCCACCGTTCTCGATATTGCGGGCTGCGCCTAGGAAGCGCTTGGGCGGATACAGGGCCGCCGAATCGACGCCGCCCGAAAGGATGCGGCCTGAGGCGGGCGCCGCCAAGTTGTAGGCACGGGCAAGACGCGTGATGGAGTCGAGCACCACCACAACATCGCCACCCAGCTCCACGATGCGCTTGGCGCGCTCGATGACGAGCTCTGCCACGCGGGTGTGGTTGTCGGCAGGCATATCGAAGGTCGACGCCACAACCTCACCCTTGATGGAACGCTGCATATCGGTGACCTCTTCGGGGCGCTCGTCGACGAGCAGGCAGATGAGGTGCACCTCGGGGTTGTTAATCGAGATAGACTGGCAGATCTTCTTGAGGATCGTGGTCTTGCCGGCCTTGGGCGGGGACACGATCAGGCCGCGCTGGCCCTTGCCAATCGGCGACACGATGTCGATGGCGCGACCGGTGATGGAATCCTTGCCGTGCTCCATGCGCAGCGGCTCGTTGGGATAGACCGGGGTGAGGTCGCCGAACTTGGGACGGTTGCGAATCTGCTCGGGGTCCAGACCGTTGACGGTCGTGATTTTGGCGAGGCCGGCGCGCTTGTCGCCGCCGCGCGAAGGACGCAGCGAGCCCTCGATGACGTCGCCCGTGCGCAGGCGCGCGGAGCGGATGAGGTAGGCGGGCACGAAGGCGTCGTCGTTGGACTTCATGTAGCCATGGGCGTGGATGATGCCGGAGCTGTCCGGGCGAATCTGCAGAATGCCCTTGATGTCGCGGAAGCCCTCGGCCTTCGCAGCGGTGACGTAGATTTCCTCGACGAGCTCGGCCTTCTTCTTGCCGGTCGTCTCGATCTCGAACTCCTTAGCCTTCTCGCGCAGCTCAGCGACCTTCATGGCCGCGAGTTCCTCGCGCGAAAGCGTGGGCTCGGTGGGAGCGGCATTACGCTCCTTGTTGCGCTGTTTGCGATCGCGCTGGCGGTTGCGACGGTCGTTGTTGCGGTCGTCCTTACGCTCGTTGCGCTCGTCGTTGCGCTTGTGCTGGCGACGGTTGGGACGAGTGCCGTCTTCGCCCTCAGCGGGGGCGGCACCATCGGTTGCGGCGGTGCCAACATTGGCCGCGGCGGCGTCATTGGCCTCGGCGCCAGAATCAACCTGCGCTTCGACATCCTGCTGCTCGGACGCCTTGGCCTTAACGGACTTCTTACGACCGCGCTTGGGCTTCTCGGACGCAGGCTGTTCGACGTCCTGGGGCTCGGCGGCATCAGTCGATACATCGGCGGTCGTCTCGGCGGAATCCTCGGACGCGCCCTTCTTGGCAGCCTTGGCCTTGGACGTGCGCTTAGCAGCAGTACGACGGCTGCGACCGGGACGGACGTCGGCGGGCTCGGCATCGGCGGGAGCGGCCTCGGAAGTCGTAGCATCCTGGACGGGTGCATCGGCAGCGGTTGCAGACTCGGCGGTCGCCGCAGCATCCCGAGCGGCGGCGGCTGCTGCTGCGGCCTTCTCTGCCTCGACAAAGGCCTTGGGCTTGCGACCGCGACGGTGCGGGCGCAAAGCCGGATCGACAACGGGAACTTCGCTGGCCTCGACAGGCACAGCGGGCTCAACAGGCGATGTGCCCTCCCCTGCCGCGGAACGGACCGAAGCCTCAGTGAGCTCGGGGGTTACCTGTTCAGCAACCTGCTCGGCCTTAGCAGCCGTGCGGCGGCGTGTGCGCGGTACCGGCTTCTCGGTCGGCTGGTCGGCGACAGGGGTCTCGGTGGCGGCAGGCGTCTCGGGCACAGACGGAGCTGCAAGCTCGGTCAGAGCCGCGGCCTCGCGCTCGGCAGCACGACGGCGGGCGCGCACCACCTGAGCCTCGCTAATCTGCGCCAACGCACGTGCCTGCGCGACCTCATCGGAAATCGGCGCCGAGGAGTCAGCTGCAACGGTGCGCTTGACGCGCGTCGTGCGCGTGGTACGGCGCTTGGGCTTGGTGACCTCCTCGCCGTCAGCGGTAGGCTTGGCCGTGCGGCGCGTACGCATGGGCTTTGCCGGAGCAGCCTCCTCACCAGTTGCAGGCGCAGGCGTCGAAGCAGCCTTAGGCGTCTCGGGAGCCGAGGCTTGCGCGGGCGCCGCGACCTGGTCCGACGCAACCGGTGCAGCGGGAGCGGCTTGCGTCGTCGTTATTTCGTTTTCTTGCTGTTGATCAGACACAGTGTTTGCTCAACTTTCTTTTCAAGCCCTGTGATCACATGCTCCCTGCATAAACCTTCAGGGCGGCTAAACAGTCTAGTTCCGTTCAAAACGACGGACATCATTGATCTGTATCGAGATGATTGCGTCAACTACGCAGCGTTAGTGTAACACAACCGCCGTCACCTGCAACTTAGTCATCGGGGACGTTCATAAACGACTAGTCAAAAGGGATACTCTTTGGTTTACCGCCCACAAATCCGACCGCCTCCGCCAAAACTATGGCGGTTTACTACGATGAATCGCTCAACCGCGACTACTCCGAAACCGGTTGAACTAAAACCGCAGGTAGATGCCTTGCGCTTTTTTGCGAAAAGCCGGCGTGGTTGGAAATTCTCAATTCATCGTAGTAAACCGGCATAGTTTCGTATTTCCAGCAGTTCCAAATTCGTCAATACGTCGGCATTTGCGAAAAAAGCCCGACCTCCGTGGGAGATCGGGCTTATAGGGCTCAGTTAAACCAAACCTACACGGTCAAATGACCCGCAGATTACATCTGCTCGGGCGCGGAAACGCCAACGAGGGTGAGCACCAGGGCGAGCGTCACGCGGACGGCATCGCAAGCGGCCAGACGGGCACGCGAAAGCTCGGGGTCGACGGGACGGCCCTCGCTCGGCAGCACCTGGCAGGCAGCGTAGAAGCTGTGGAAGTCACCGGCGAGTTCCTCGGCAAAGTGGGTCAGACGGAACGGGGCGCGATCGCGAGCGCAGCTGGCGATCAGGTCGGTGAGCTCGTTGAGCTTGCGCGAAAGGGCGAGCTCGGTCGGGTCGGTCAGCAGCGAGTAATCGACGTTCTCACCGATGGCCTTGGCGGCAACGGCCTTCATGCCCATCTCGTCGGCCTGCTCAGGCGTTACGTCGGCGGCACGGCGCAGGATGGAGCACACGCGGGCATGAGCATACTGCACGTAATAGACCGGGTTGGAGTTGTCGCGCTTCTTGACGGCCTCGATATCGAAGTCGACCATCTGGTTGGAGCTCTTGGAGATGAGCGTGTAGCGAGCGGCATCGGAGCCGACCTCGTCGACGAGCTCCTGCAGGGTCACCATGGTGCCCTTGCGCTTGGACATACGGACGGGCTTGCCGTTACGCAGCAGGTTGACGAGCTGGCCCAGTAGAACCTCGAACTTGCCGGGGTAACCCAGAGCGTCGCAGACGCAGCGGACGCGCTCGATGTAACCGTGGTGGTCGGCGCCCCAGATGTCGATGACGTGATCGACGCGCTGGAACTTATCCCAGTGATAGGCAACATCGGAGGCGAAGTAGGTGTACTCGCCGTCGGACTTGATCAGGACGCGGTCCTTGTCGTCGCCCAGGTCGGTGGAACGGAACCACAGGGCGCCGTCCTTGGTGTAGAGGTAGCCCATCTTGTCGAGCTTCTCAAAAGCGCGGTCGACGGCAGAGGTGCCGGCGGTCTCGCCCTCGGTGTCCTTCACGTACAGCGAGCGCTCGGAGTACCAACGATCAAAGTCGCAGTTGACGGCGTGGCAGAGGTCGCGCATGTTGTCGACCATCTTTACATAGCCGCGCTCACGGAAGCTCTCCATACGCTCCTGCGGATCGGCGTCGACCCACTTGTCGCCGTCGGTGCGCCAGAACTCGGCGGCCTCGTCGATGATGTAGTCGCCGCCGTAAGAGTCCTTGCCCAAGGTCTCGGCAAAGTTGTCCTGATACGGATGGGTCTCGGGGTGCTCGTCGTTCTCGTCGGCAACAAAGGCGTCACGGTCGGCGATCAGCAGCTTGTGAGCCTCGTCGATATCAACGCCCTGCTTGGCGATGATGTCGGCAAGCTGCATATAGCGCGTGCTGATGGAGTTGCCGAAGGTGTTCATCTGAGAGCCGTGGTCATTGATGTAGAACTCACGCTGGATCTCATAGCCGGCGTGGTCCATAACGCGGCAGAGCGAATCGCCCAGCGCGGCCCAGCGGCCGTGGCCGATGTGCATGGGGCCGACGGGGTTGGCGGAAACGAACTCGACCTGGGTCTTCAGGCCACCACCGACGTTGGACTTAGCGAAGTCCATGCCCTTCTCGCGAGCCTCGCCAAAGATGGCATTCTTGACGGCAACGGAGAGGTAGAAGTTGATGAAGCCGGGGCCTGCGATCTCGACCTTCTCGATCGCGGGGTCCTCGGGCATATGGGCAACGATGACCTCGGCGATCTTGCGCGGGGCGCAGTGGGCCAGCTTGGCGGACTTCAGGGCCATGGTAGAGGTCCACTCGCCATGAGAAGTGTCAGCCGGTCGCTCGATAGCGCAATCGTCAAGTTCAAATGCGGAAAGGTCGCCGGCCTCCTGGGCCGCAGCAAGCGCAGCGCGTACCAGCTCTTCAATCTTCTCGGGCATAGATCCTCCTTGTGTTAAAGCCCCCGAGCTCTTGGTCACTCGTAGGGCAAAAGCCAGAGTTTGTAGCACTCTATCACAAGCGAGGGGCACTGTCGCAGGGTAAAGCCAATCGAAATTGCATATGCACAAAATTGACTACAGCTTGTATGGAGTCACTCAAAGATGCCGGTCTGCCTGCAGATTATGCACGCGTTGAAAATGCATAAAGGTGTGAATGAGCTGTGTCTTTTATCGAATACTCTTACCTATCAGAGTTGTGTGCTTTTCCTGCATAAAGCGAGGATTTGCGCACGTCAGCGTGTTATTCTAGACATACGTAAATTCGTATAAGTTGGAGGTAGCATGTTCTCAATCGGTCAACACGTCATTCATCCGGGTCAGGGAGTCTGCACCGTCGTCGGTTTTAGGGACGACACGCCGCAGCCCATGTTGTTGCTCGAGGCCAAGCAGGGGCATGCGCAGACGATCCTTATGTACCCCGTGGCGCAGGCCGACCGTCTGCATGCCGCCATCTCTCAGCAAGATGCCGAGCATCTGCTGAGCCACTATGACGAGCTGGAGTGCGACACCTTTACCGAGCGCAACAGCTCGCTTGAAGAGACACACTTTAAGCAGCAGCTCAAGCTGGGCGCGCCCGAGACGGTCCGCGTGGCAAAGACCATGATGCACCGCATTCGCCAGGCCGAGGAAGCCGATAAAAAGCCCAGCTCTTACTATATGCGTGTACTCAAGGAAGCCAAGCGCCGCTCCATCGAGGAGTTCGCCGTGGCATTGGGCGTCACCGAGGAGGCCGCCGAAGCCCGCCTAGCCCAAGCCGCCCTCAACTAACCCATCCGCGCCAAAAACCACCACAAAGGGGACAGGCACCTTTGTGGTGGTTTTTTCGTTCTAGTCGTTCTAGTAGTATTCATTCTTAGCGATACCTGCGAGCACAAGGAGTCTTTTATGGCAGAGCCACTTTCCGCCGGAATCACCCGCGACCGTGCGTTCGAATTGCTCAACGAGCACAATAAGGACCCGTTCCACATCACCCACGGCGAAACGGTCGAGGGCACCATGCGCTACTTTGCGCGCGAGTTCGACCCCGAGAACGAGGAGTTTTGGGGCATCGTCGGTCTGCTGCACGACCTAGATTGGGAGGAGCATGAGGACGACCCCATGAACCACACCATCTATGCGGCCGAGATCCTTGAAGGCGAGGGCGCCTCTCCCGATCTCATTCGCGCCATTCAGACGCACACGTCGGACTTCAACACCTCGCTGCCCAAGCCCGAGCTGCAGATGGAAAAGATCCTGTTTGCCTGCGACGAGCTCACCGGCTTGATCGGTGCTGCCGTCATCATGCGTCCGAGTAAGAGCGTCATGGACTTTACGACCAAGTCGCTCAAGAAAAAGTTCAAGGACAAGCGCTTTGCCGCCGGCTGCTCGCGCGACGTGATTACGCAGGGTGCCGAGATGCTGGGCTGGGAGCTCCCCGAGCTCTTCGACCGTACCATCGCGGCCATGCAGTCCTTCGCCCCCGACCGCGACACCTTTCAGGCTTAATTCCAAAACCATCACAAAGGGGACAGGCACCTTTGTGGTGGTTTTTGTTTGCGCGGGCGTTAGGGGCGGACCTGGCCGGTGCCTCGGAGCTTGTATTTGTAGGTGGTGAGGGCCTCGGCGGCAAAGGGGCCGCGGGCGTGGAGCTTTTGGGTCGAGATGCCAATCTCGGCGCCCAGGCCAAACTCGCCGCCGTCGGTAAAGCGCGTGCTGGCGTTGGCATACACGGCCGAGGCATCGACCTCGTCCAGGAAGCGCTCGCAAGCATCCGTGTCCTCTGCAACGATGGCCTCGGAGTGCATCGTGCCGTAGCGGTTGATGTGCGCGATGGCCTCGTCCTCGTTCGCCACGACCTTCACGCTCATCTCGAGCGCCAGATACTCGCGACCCCAGTCCTCCTCAGTCGCGGCAACGTAGTCATCGCCCTCGGCAAGCCCGGCGTCGGCGCATGCGGCGCACGTGGCCTCGTCGCCGTGAATGAGCACGCCGTGGTCGTGCAGCACGGCAACGACCGCAGGCAAAAACACATTGGCCACAGCATGGTCGACCAGCAGCGACTCGGCGGCATTGCACACGCCTACACGCTGGGTCTTGGCATTAACGATAATGTTGAGCGCCTTATCAAAGTCGGCGGACTCATGCACGTAGATATGACAGTTGCCCGTGCCCGTCTCGATCACCGGCACAAGCGACTCGCGCACGCAGCGCTGGATCAGGCCTGCACCGCCGCGCGGAATGAGTACGTCGACAATACCGCGGAGCTTCATGAGCTCGCCAGTGGCCTCGCGGTCGGTGGACTCGATCATCGAGATAGCCTCGCGCGGGAAGCCCTTGGTCTCGAGCGCATCGGCCAGCAGCTCAGAAATCATGGCACACGAGTGATAGGCCAGCGAGCCGCCGCGCAGAATGCAGGCGTTGCCGGTGCGGATGCAGATGCCCGCGGCGTCGGCCGTCACGTTGGGGCGCGCCTCGTACACCATGGCGACCAGGCCCAACGGCACGCTCACGCGGGTGAGGTCCACGCCGCTTGCGAGCACGCGGTGGTCGAGCACGCGGCCGACAGGATCGGGCAGCTCGGCGAGCTTCTCCAGGCCGGCGGCCATACCCTCAACGCGCTCGGGCGTCAGCAGCAGACGGTCGAGGAGCCCCGCCGAGGTCCCCGCATCGCGCGCGGCGGACATATCGAGCTCGTTGGCGGCAACGATGGAGTCGACACCGTTGCGCAGTGCTGCGGCCATGGCGCGCACGGCCTCCTGGCGCTGCTCGTCGCTCGCCGTGGCAAGCGAGGCCGACGCTGCCTTAGCGGCAACGGCAAGATCGTGGACATACGTGGCTATATCGACCGACATGGGCGGCCCTTTCTCCTAGAAGTTTGCAACCATGGTAGCCGATTTGCGCATGGCCTCGCCCGCGGCGGTAGAATTGGTCAACCCGAAACACCGCAACGAACGGAAGACTCACATGGCCCTCATCACTTCGTACCACGTCCCCGGCCTGTATGTCGAGGACCACAGCATCGACGTCCCCCTCGACTGGCGCGGCCTGGAGCCGATGCTCCTGGCCGTCGGCAGCACCATGCGCCGCGGCGCCATGCCGGCGCCCATCGCAGGTGCGCCCGAGAGCATCAAGCTCTTCTACCGTGTGGTTTGCGCGCCCGACCGCATCAACGACGATCTGCCACTGCTCCTGTTTTTGCAGGGCGGCCCCGGCGGCGAGAGCCCGCGTCCGCTGTCACCCACAAGCGACGGCTGGATCGAGGAGGCCGTCAAGCACTTCCGCGTCGTCCTGCCCGACCAGCGCGGCACCGGACGCAGCAGCTGTGTAGACGGACGCACGATTGCCGCACTGGGCGAGCGTGCCGAGGCGGCCGGCGCCGATGCGGACCGCTCGCAGGCGGACTTCCTCAAGCGCCACCTCGCCAGCTCCATCGTGCGCGATTTTGAGTACCTGCGCCTGGTGGGCTTTGGCGGCAGGCCCTGGGTCACGCTCGGGCAGAGCTACGGCGGCTTTTTGACGCTGAGCTACCTGTCGCTCTTCCCCGAGGGCGTGGCGGCAAGCTTTACCTGCGGCGGCATCCCCCACGTACCGGCGAGCGCAAGCGAGGTCTACGCGCACACCTTCCCGCGCATGGCTGCCAAGACGCAGCAGTATTACAACCGCTACCCCGCCGACGTCGAGCGCGTGGCGGCCCTGGCAGATGCCCTCGAGGAGCAAAAGCCCGTGCTACCCGACGGCTCGCCGATGACGGTCGAACGCCTGCAGCTCATGGGCAGCGACTTTGGCATGAAGCCGAGCTTTGAGCGCATGCATTGGATTATCGATCATGCTTTTGTTGACGGCGACGGCACGCTGGCCTGCGGCGCCTCGGTATCCGACAGCTTTTTGATGCGCGCCTTCGAGCGCACCAACACGCGCACGAATCCGCTGTACTGGACGCTTCAGGAGTTCATCTACGCCGACGGCGACACCATGCCCATTCGCTGGGCCGCGGCAGAAGAGAAGGCCCATCGTGCCGAGTTCGACACGCTCACGCGACCGCTCATGTTTACCGGCGAGGCCATGTTCCCGTGGATGTTTGAGCAGATGCCCGAACTTAAGCCCTTCAAGCCGGCGATGGATCTGCTTATGGAAGACACAAGCTGGGACAAGATCTACGACCCGCAGCGCCTGGCGTGCAACGAGGTGCCCCTGCAGGCCGCGGTGTACTTCGATGACATGTACGTGGACTCGGGCATGCAGCTCGATACGCTCAGCCGCGTGGGCAACTCGCATGCCTGGGTGACCAACGAGTTCGAGCACGACGGCTTGCACGGCAGCGTGGTGTTCAAGCACCTCTTCGACGAAGCCCTCAACCGCGGAGACCTGCGCCAGATCTTCTAGCAAAGGAGTGTCCCCGTCTGCCGGCACAATAGGAACGTCCCCAAGTGCCGGCAACGACAATGCCGCTGGTAGAGGACAGAAAGCGAAAACGCCCCTAAGCGAGCAAGGTGACGTGAAAGAGGAGGGCATTGACCTTTTGGTCATGCCCGACGATTGAACGTCAGATTGCCGCTTAGGGGCGTTTGCAGCGTCAATTGGTTAGGCGAACACTATCAAGTTGTCCCTATGGATCGCGGGCTTCTCGGCCAGGTCTGCGAGCAGGCGGTTGCTGGCAATCTGGTCCTGGCGGCGGCCGGCTGCAAGCTCCAGCACGTCCGAATCGGCCTCGGCGATACCACGGGCGACAACCATGCCGCTCGGGTCGCACACGTCGAGCACATCGCCCTCGGCAAACTGGCCATCGACCTCGCGAATACCCACCGCGAGCAGCGACGATCCGCGGCTTACCAGCGCCTTCGCAGCACCATCATCGACCGTCACCGAGCCATGTGCCTTGTCACCCAGCGCGATCCACAGCTTGCGCGGCGCGATGTCCAGGCGCTCAGCTGGCGGATCGAACAGCGTACCCACGCTCTCGCCGCGGGCCAGACGCACAAGCGCATCGGGCTCCTCGCCCGAGCAAATCACGCTTTGAATGCCCGCCGTCATCAGAATGCGGCTCGCGCGAATCTTGGTGATCATGCCGCCCGTGCCCACCGATGTGGAAGAATCGCCCGCCGAGGCGATAATCTTGGCATCGATCTTATGCACAACCGGGACGAACTCGGCCGTGGGGTCCTCGTGCGGATTGGCGGTGTAGAGGCCATCGATGTCCGAGAGCGTCACGCACAGATCGGCGGAAACCAGACAGCTCACAAGCGCCGCCAGCGTGTCGTTGTCGCCAAACTTGATCTCGTCGACGGTAACGGTATCGTTCTCGTTGACAACAGGCACCACGCCAAGCTCCACCAGGCGCAGCAGGGCGTCGCGTGCGTGCAGGTAGGACGTGCGGCGGGCCGTATCGTGGCGCGTGAGTAGCACGAGCGAGGTGAGCAGATCCCGTGCATGGAACTCCTCGTCGTAGGCCGACGAGATGATGCACTGACCAGCCGAGGCGCACGCCTGCAGGCTCGGCAGGTCGCCGACCGGCTTGTGGTCGAAGCCCAGCACGGGATAGCCACAGGCGATAGCGCCCGAGCTCACCACGACCAGGCGCCAGCCAAGCTCGCGCAGCGCTGCGGCCTGATCGGCAAGCCCGCCGATAAAGGCGCGGTTGACCTTGCCGTCGGCGCCCACCACCGTAGACGAACCGATCTTTACCACCATCGTTTTATAAGAAGTCGTCATACGTCAAACCAATCGAATGTTCAGCGAACGGGCGAACGGGCCGAGCGAGAAAATAATCCGTGTTCCTCCGTCCCCTTCGGATTATTTTGCCCAGGGGAAGGCCGAAGCCGCGGCCATGTTCTTACGCACGAGCTCGTCGCGCACCTGAGCCAGGCCCTGCTCCATACCCACCACATAGGTCTGCGGGTACAGGAAGCGCTTGAAAGCTGCGTCCAGATGGTCGAGCGCCCAAGCACAGCGCTCGCGCGCGTCCTGGATGCTCTCACGCGGAGCCACCGCACTGCCATCGCGCACGATCGGCACCAGCAGCTCGCGATACTCGAGTTCGGACACGTCGGTCACCAGGGCGGCATCGTTCACGGCCACAAGGGTATTGCCGCGCGCGGCGCCCTCCCCCGCCAGATGGTCCTCGTCGTAGATCATGTCGCAGACCGGGCCGCCAAAGCCGTCGTAATAACGGCGCACGCGTTGCACACCCGGGATCGTGCGCTTGTATGGCTGCTCAGAGAGCTTGACCACCGGCGTCCATGGATCTGCCTCGCTCGCACGGCGGGCGGAAAGCTTGTACACGCCGCCCAGCGCCGGCTGGTCATAGCAGGTCGCAAGCTTGGTACCCACGCCAAAGCTGTCGATGGGCGCGCCCTGGTCGAGCAGCGACTGAATCGTGTACTCATCCAAATCGTTAGAAACCGAGATCCCCACATAGGGCAGGCCCTCGGCATCAAAACGGCCGCGCACATACTTAGAGAGCTTGGCGAGGTCGCCGGAGTCGATGCGAATGGCCGACAGGCGCTCGCCCACCGCTTCCATCTCCTTGGCAACCGTAATGGCATGTTCACAGCCCTCGCGCACGTCATAGGTGTCGATGAGCAGCGTACAGTTCTTGGGGCTCGACTTGGCAAAGGCGCGGAAGGCCTCGAGCTCGGAATCGAAGCTCATCACCCAGCTGTGCGCATGCGTGCCAAAGACGGGAATACCGTAGCGGCGGCCGGCGAGCACATTGGACGTAGAGGAGCAGCCGGCAACGTAGCTCGCGCGCGCGACGGCCAAGCCGCCATCGGGACCCTGAGCGCGGCGCAGGCCAAACTCGGCAACGGGACGGCCGTCCGCCGCCAGCACCACGCGCGCCGTCTTGGTGGCGACAAGCGTCTGGAACCCAACGATGTTGAGCAGCGCCGTCTCAAGCAGCTGGCACTCCAGCGCGGGGCCGGTGACGCGAACCATGGGCTCGCGCGGAAAGACGAGCTCGCCCTCGGGCACGGCGTCGATGTTTACATGCGCACGAAAATCGCGCAGGTAGTCGAGGAATCCAGGCTTGAACATCGCGCCGCCGGCCGGGGCCTGGAGCGAGGCGAGGTAGTCGATGTCCTCGGGCGTAAAGCGCAGATTCTCGACCAGCTCGGGCAGTTCGGCGGTGCCGCACATGACGGCATAGGCGCTGCCAAAAGGATGGTCGCGGTAAAACGCGGTAAAACAACCCTGCTCATTGGCCTTGCCGCTCTCCCACAGGCCCTGGGCCATAGTGAGCTCGTACAGATCGGTGAGCATTGCAATGTCGGTGGGATGCGAGATGTCGGTCAAAGCCATGGGGCGACCTTTCGGATGCGTTGTGCAGAGGTTGAGGGTTGGAAAAGGGCAGAGTGTTCGGGCATGGCACCCAGCGCGAATGGGCTAGAGCAGGCCCATGCTGGTCAGGATCGTGTAGCCCATAAAGATGACAAACGCGATGAGGGCAAGGACAATGATGATTTTTTGAGCCGGCGCCATGCCAGGGATCTCGTTCTCGCCCGTAGGCTCCTTGGAGGTAACCATGCGCTGGGCAAAGGTCATCTCGTCACGGCTCGGCTTGGGCTCGACGGACTTGGAACGAGCGACCTTTTTAGGCTGAGGTTTAGGTGCGGTGGGCGCGGGCTTCGCGGCGGCGGGCTTGGGCGCGGGGGCGACGTTCGCGGCGGCCTCCTCGGCCTTCGCACGCTCGGCACGCAGGGCGGTCAGCTCCTCACGCTCGCGACGTGCCTCTTCCTGGGCCTCGCGGCGGGCCTTCTCGGCGCGGAGCTCTTCCAACTCGGCGCGTTCCTCGGCAGACAGTGGTTGGGACTCAAGCTCGGCCATGGTACAGCCCTTTCTTTTAAAAAAAGCCGCCGACACAATGTCAGCGGCTTATCAAATCCAAGGGTGGAGACGAAGGGAGTCGAACCCTCGGCCTCTGCCATGCGACGGCAGCGCTCTCCCAACTGAGCTACGTCCCCAGGACAAGTCGATATTTTACCTACGGCTCGCCAACTGTCAACGCCCAATAACCAGTCTTTTTGGGGCGTGGCTATTTTGACAACTTTTCGAGCAGGCGATCCTCTCGATGATTTTTTAATCCCCGTCCCAGAAAAATCATCGGCGAGCGCACTACTTTGCGCTGGTGAGGACGCCGGTGGTGTCGAACGCCGGGGTGAAGCTCTCGTCTACTGCTCCGCCTTCTTGCCAAAACATCGTCGTAAAGCCCAGGTCGTCGGCATGGTCGAGCACCTGCTCGTACTCCTCGCGCGTCACGGCGCGCGCCAGGTCGCCGCCTTGTTCGCGCATGAGGGCATTGGGCGTGTACTGGTTCATGACCGAGATCGGCACGTCGCCCACCGTCTGCCACACCAGGTCCAACACGCGGCACGAATCGTCCGCATGCCCCGGCAGCACCAGATGACGCACGATTATGCCGCGCTTCATGAGCCCGTCCCCGTCTACCAGCTCTCCCCCGCGGCGCTCAATTTCGCGCGCCATCTGGGCCAGACCCGACACAGCCACGCGCGGGTAGTCCTTAATATGAGAGAGTGACTGCGCAAGCGCCGCATTGGCATACTTAAAGTCGGTAAGCCACACGTCGACCAAATCGCCGAGCGCCGCCACGGCACTCGCACGCTCATAACCGCTCGTGTTGTAGACGATTGGAATGACCAGTCCGCGCTCCCGAGCTGCGGCAATCGCGGCCGGCAGCAGGTGAGCATAATGCGTCGCCGTCACCAGATTGATGTTATTGGCACCTTGGTCCTGCAGCTCCAGCATAATCTCGACCAGGCGCTCGGGCGAAATCTCAAGCCCAAAATTGCCCGTCGAGATCTCGTGGTTCTGGCAATAGATACATTTGAGCGAGCAGCCGCTAAAGAAGATCGTGCCCGAACCGGCCTCGCCCGAGATAGGCGGCTCCTCCCACATATGAAGCGCTGCGCGGGCCACCTTGAGCGTGTCATCGGCACCGCATACGCCGTGCGCACCCTCGTCGCGCACCGCACCGCAACGGCGCGGACACAAATGGCAGGCGGGCGAAAAAAGTTCGGTCAACGGCGTCGGCATAAAAACATGCTCCAAAACAACGATTCAGCAGCTCAAACGTAAAGGGACCAACCGCACAGACGGCTCGAGCCCAAGGCGCCGTAATCGTCCGACACGATTTTTGTAATGTCAAGACTGGAATCGATAAAGTGCCGCTTTATGATGTAGGTATTCCGCCCCCCGCGGAGCAACTGGGTGAACCGTCGCGTTTATTTAGGGAGCCCACACAGTCGTACCTAGTACAGGTATCCTTCGTTGTTAAGGACGCTGGAACAGTCGATGAGGGCACCCACCTGTTTTAGGTGGGTTCATTTTCGTAACGTGGGGGGTGGTTTTTATTTGCCGAAAACCACCATTACAGCCCATATGGATCCCCGCCGGTATCCCGACAATCCATCGACAACATCCCAATATCTGGTAAGCGCGTGATTATCGCTGCGTGCAATTCCATGCACCCCCCTTGGTCGAGTATCATGGTTCGGCTATGCCCTTTGCGCTTAGCAACCTTTGACCTTTTCCTTCGACGCTTGGCGGTTTTTAGATTCATGGCTTCATCCCCGAGCTACATACCGTATCTATGCGTGGCAGCGGCGGCCTTTATCACGACCTTCCTCACGGTGCCCCTGGTCAAGCGCTTGGCAATTAAGCTCGACGCCGTCGACTATCCTTCTAAGCGCCGCATCAACACCAAGCCCATCCCGCGTTTGGGCGGAACGGCGGTGTTTTTGGGCCTGGTCGTTGCCTGTATTGTGCAGATCCTAGGCACCTGGTACCTGGGCTGGCCGCCCGTTTTGGTGCCCCACCCCCGTCTGCACATCAGCTACCCCATACTTGCGCTTTCTTTTACCGTCATCTTTGCGACCGGCGCAATCGACGACGTCTTCCAGCTCAAGCCCAAGCAAAAGCTGGCCGGCCAGGTCCTCGCCGCGTTCATCGCTTGCTTGGGCGGCCTGCGCATCGGCGTCATCGTCAACCCGTTTGCTCCCGGCGAGATCATGCTCGGCTGGCTCGCCTACCCCATCACCATTGTCTACCTGGTGGCGTTCACCAACATCATCAACCTTATCGACGGCCTCGACGGTCTGGCCACGGGTATCTGCGGCATCGCGTCGTTCACCATGTTTTCGGTCGCCGTGCTCTCGGGCCGCATCGACGCCGCCGCGCTCTCCATTGCACTCTTTGGCTCGTGCCTCGCCTTTTTGCGCTATAACTTCAACCCCGCGAGCATCTTCTTGGGCGACTCGGGGTCGCTGCTTCTGGGCTTTGCGTTGGGTTCCATCTCGCTGCTCAACGTGAGCCGCACCGCCGCACTCACCTCGCTCATCATCCCGCTCATCGTGGCCGGCGTGCCCATCATCGACACGTTTAGTGCCATCGTGCGCCGCAAGCGCGCCCACATTAGCATCGGGCAGGCCGACAAGGGCCATATCCACCACCGCCTCATTCAAGAGGGCTACAACCAAAAGCAGGCCGTACTGCTCATCTATGCCTGGTGCATCATGCTTTCGGCCGGCGCCGCCGCCATCAATCAGGTCGAGGTCCCCATGCGCGTCCTCATCTTTACCGTGCTCGCCATTGGCTCGGCGGCCTTTGCCAAGCATCTACATCTGTTTGAGCCCGTGCTGCGCCACCATTACAACAAGCGCACGCACGAGGACGAGCTCGTCACCCCCGACGATCCCGCCTTTAAGCAGGAGGAGCAGGCAGCCGAGGAACGTAAGGAAGAGCGCCACCACAAGCTCTAGGGTAAGCTGCCGAGGATGCGTCCAGACGCCGCCGGCCAAACGTGCAGCCACGCCGCGCCCATCGCACAAGCCGCCGCTCTCCCGCCCCTCGCCTACTTACGACCCGCCCCTCCAATAAACGCGTTATCATCTTGACCCATGAACATACGTTAGGAGCAATCATGCCAAACGAGAACAGCTACGAAGTCGCGCTGCAAAAGAGCAACGCCATTCGCGAGGGCCTGGCCAAAACGCCCGAGAAGTTCACCATGCTCACCGGCGACCGCCCCACCGGCCGTCTGCACCTGGGTCACTACTTCGGCACCCTCAAGGGCCGTGTTGAGCTGCAGAACATGGGCGCCAAGACCAACGTGCTCATCGCCGACTACCAAGTCATCACTGACCGCGACACGACCGAGCACATCCAGGACAACGTGTACAACATGGTCATGGACTACCTTGCCTGCGGCATCGACCCCGACAAGACCATGATCTACGCGCACTCCGCCGTGCCCGCCGCCAACCAGCTCATGCTGCCGTTCCTGTCGCTGGTCTCCGAGGCCGAGCTGGCGCGCAACCCCACCGTCAAGGCCGAGATGGAGGCCTCGGGCCACGAGCTCACCGGCCTTCTGCTCACCTACCCGGTGCACCAGGCCTGCGACATCCTGTTCTGCAAGGGCAACGTGGTGCCCGTCGGTCGCGACCAGCTGCCGCACATCGAGCTCACCCGCACCATCGCCCGCCGCTTTAACAACCGCTACGGCAAGGTGTTCCCCGAGGTCGACGCACTGCTGTCCGAGACCCCGCTGCTGCCGGGCCTGGACGGTCGCAAGATGAGCAAGAGCTACGGTAACGCCATCAACATCTCGATGACCGCCGAGGAGACGGCCAAGCGCATCAAGAAGAGCCAGACCGACTCCGAGCGCATGATCACGTTCGATCCCGAGAACCGCCCCGGCGTGTCCGGCCTGCTTTCAACCGCCGCCATCTGCACCGGCCGTTCCGAGGTCGAGATTGCCGAGGAGATTGGCATGGGCGGCTCCGGCCAGCTCAAGAAGTACGTGACCGAGGCCGTCAACGAGTACTTCGCGCCGATCCGCGAGCGTCGTCAGCGCTATGAGAACGATCTGGACTATGTGAAGGACGTGCTGCACGAGGGCAACCGTCGCGCCAACGAGATTGCCGAGCAGACCCTGGCCGAGGTTCAGGACGCCATGGGCATGGTGTACTAGATCGATCTGCTGGCTAGAACTTTCGATTGCTATAGGGCGGGCGCTACGGCGTCCGCCTTTTTTGGTGCCCGACCGGTTCGGCTCTGCCCATTGCACTCCCTCGACAAACAGGAACAGGCCCGCTGGCAGTTAGTTGCCAGCGGGCCTGTTCCCGAAGTACACCGTTGAATCGCACAGAGGGGAGGAATGCGAATCAAACTCAACAGGGCAGGCTTTTTCATCGCCTATTGCCTGCTCCGTTGCTGAAACCAATATAGTTCACCGTGGTTTACTTTGCTGCATCAATATCGCCCGCCATAGCTTCTCCATAAGTTAGCCCCAGTAAACTAAACCACCACAAAGGGGACAGGCACCTTTGTGGTGGTTTTAACCACGGCAGAGCCGCTAGAGCCCTGCAGGCCAGCGACAGGCGGCCAAGTCGACGTGCATGTCGTCCTTAAACGCCACACCCTCCCCTAGCAAAAGCTCACGTTGAGCATCGGGACCGCCAAAAGCAAAACCATCGCATATGCGGCCATCGGCAAACACCACGCGGTGACAGGGAATCTCGCCGGGGCGCGGATTGCCATGCAGGGCATACCCCACGTACCGCGCACTTCGTGGACGTCCAGCAAGCAGCGCCACCTGACCATACGTGGCGACCATCCCCTCGGGAATCTGCTCGACCACCTCGTACACCCGCTCAAAAAAGCCCTCAGACGCCATTGCTCGCTCCCTTCCACCCGGAATAGCATAAACCACCACAAAGGTGCCTGTCCCCTTTGTGGTGGTTTTGGCAGGTGGGCTAGTTAACGGGTTGGAAGAAGGCTACGGCTACGGCGCCGGGGCCTACATGGGTGCCGATGGTGGCGCCGATGGTGTGAACGGGCAGTTCGCCCTCGGTGTGGCCAGCCCACAGTGCCGCGCTGTCCTCGATATACTTCTTGAGCACCGCATCCGAAAGGCCCGTATAGCCGAGCGCCAGCGGCATGGAAAAGTCGATGCCGCCCGCCTTTTCGACCTTCTGGTTGAGCAGGTTACGTCCGTTCTTGGAACCGCGCGCCTTGCCCAGCTGCACGATCAGACCGTCCTCGGCAGCCACCACGGGCTTTACGTTGAGCAGCGTACCCACGGCACCGGCCGCAGCAGACAGGCGACCGCCGCGCACCAGGTACTCCAACGTCTCGAGCAGGCCGATGACGACCACGCGGTCGCGCACGGCCTCGACAGCCGCCGCAACCTGAGCCGCGCCCTGGCCCTCGTCCACCAGGCGCAGCGCATACTCGACCAGCACGCGCTCGCCCAAGGTCACGTTATTGCTGTCCACGACGAACATGTCGCCGCCCGGCGCCTCGGCAAGTGCCGTACGAGCACTCTGGTTGGTGCCCGAGAGCTTGGCTCCCACGGTAATAATCACGGCCTCATCGCCGGCCTCACGCGCTTCGGCAATCGCCTGCGAAAAGGCGTACGGGTTGACCTGACCGGTCTTGGGCAGCTCATCGCGCTCCACAAGCATCTCGTAAAAGCGCTGGTGATCGATGTCGACGCCATCCATATACACATCGGTGCCAAAGGTGACGGACAGCGGCAGAACACGCAGAGCGGGGTGCTCCGCCGGCGACATATCGCTTGCGGAATCGGTAATAATGCGGACGGACATAACGAATCCTTTCTTGCGCAGGTCTCGCGCAGGGAATTTTGACAGCAATGTCCCGGCACGGCGTACGCGCTCAAACGGGACGATGCAGTTCTTGGCTGAAAGCTAGCGCCAGCGCGGCTCTAGATCTCGCGCAGGGTGTTGAGGATCGTGCGCAGCGATGCATACATCTGCTCGCGCTGCTCCACGCCCATGGCCTTGCCGGTGGTATCGAGCACCTCGCGAATGATGCGATCGGCCTCGCTCATGCTCTCGCCGCCCAGGGCAGTCAGGCGCACCGGAGCACGATACTTGACGGCCGCATCACCCGAGTCGTCAACCTCGACGTAGCCGCCCTCCTCCAGATGTGCCAGTGTGCGCGAAACGGCGGCACGGGTAACGCCGGCCATGCGGGCGAGGTCGGCGCCAGTCAGGCCGTCCTTGCTGCGCTCAAGATAGTACAGGCACATAACGTCGGAGCCCTTGAGGCCCAGCCTTGCGCCTTCGGACGTCTTGATACGCTGAATCTCCTTGTAGAGGCCGCTGATCAGTCCGACAAAGTCCTCAAAACGTGTCTCGTCGTTCTGCTGCATGGTGACGACCGCCTTTCGCTTACATGATGCTAACGGGTAAACATCTTAGCCGCACAAGGCAACACCCGTACCCAAATATCCCATTTGTTAACCCATCAACATAAAAACCACCACAAAGGGGACAGGCACCTTTGTGGTGGTTTGGGGCATCGAGTTTGATCCGCAGACTTCGCTACAGCCCCACGCAAGGATTGTCGCGGGTCACAAGCGTTTTAACGACAACCGTCGCTCCCAGATAGCGCTCGAGCAGCTCGGCTAAGCGATCGATCGCGGCCTGGCAATCCCCCATCCGCTCGGGCTCCACGCACTCAATCGCCAGGAAAGCATCGGCCGAATCATCGGACAACGCCGTTCGAACGCCATCGCGCCAGTTCCAGCAGCGGCATACGGCGCCCGCATCATCGATGTAGGCGAGCTCGCCGGGCAGCGTCGGGTCATCTGTCTCCTCGCCAAGCGGCAGAAATGAATCGCCACCGTCGGTCACCTTCAGGCAAAGGTCTCCCTCAATCGCGTGCAAATCCTCGCCGCCTACGGGCAGCGCGTAGGACAGCGACACCGTGTTGTAGATGTCCACCGCGGGCGTAATGTGGCCCACCGGCTTTCCTTTGAGCACGCGCTTGAGCAGGTTCTCAATTGAGCAACGCGCGCCCTTCTTGGTCTTGAATAGGCGATATGCCTCGCGCCATGCCTTAACCGGCGCATTCTCGCTGATGGTATCACTCGTCAGGTGACGCTCCGCATCGATATTGGCGCGGTCGAGCAACGCGGCAATCGCATCAACGTCCTCTTGAGGAATCTGAGCCGCGGGCTTCATGCCCTTTACGACCACAACACCGACAGCCGCCTGCGGAAATAGCTCCCAAAACGAATCCTCGGCAACGAAACTCTTCATGTGCTCTCCCTTCATAGCATGCGCCCGAGCCCGGGTGCCTAAACAAAAAGCGCTCTTACGACGGCCACCTTCAAAGTCCTACGGTGCCGCCACAAGAGCGCTTACGCTGCCCCCATCCGGAGAAGGGGGCGATATGTCAGGCGTATTGTAACCCGAGTCATTCGCCCAAGCAAAACCGCCACAAAGGTGCCTGTCCCCTTTGTGGCGGATATGGACTCGCGGCGACGCTAGTGTCGGAGTCCCAGCAGGCCGCGGCCGCGATGACGGGCGTCGGCGTGCACCTGAGCGTGCGGACCGGCGGCCTTCACGGACTCGGGCAGGTGCGAGTACTTCTTCTCGAAGTTCTCCTCGAACATCACGGCCAAGTTGTGCGCCGCCTCGTCGTAGCGCGCGGTGCTCTGCCAGTACTGGCGCGGCACCAGGATGCCGTCGGGCACGCCGTGGCACGTGGTGGGAATGTCAACGTTAAAGATATCGTCATGCACGAATTCGCTGTCCTCGATGGTACCGTCGAGGGCGCGGGCCACCAGGGCGCGCGTGTAGGCAAGCTCGATGCGATGGCCCACGCCGTAGCCGCCGCCAATCCAGCCGGTGTTGACCAGGTACACACGCGTGCGGCCGTCGGCGATGCGCTCACCGAGCATCTTGGCATAGACCATGGGGTCGAGCGGCATAAACGGCTCGCCAAACAGCGAAGAGAACGTGGGCGTGGGCTCGGTGACGCCGACCTCGGTGCCGGGGATCTTGGCCGTAAAGCCCGTCACAAAGTGATACATGGCGGCGTCGGCCGTCAGGCGCGAGATGGGCGGCAGCACGCCAAAGGCGTCGCAGGTCAAAAACAGCACGACGCTCGGAGTGGTGCCCATGCCCTTGGTCCACGCGTTGGGAATGTGCTCCACAGGGTAGGCCACGCGCGTGTTGTGCGTGACCGAGACGTCATCGTAGTTGGGCTTGCGGCTCTCGTCGAGCACCACGTTTTCGCAGATCGCGCCAAAGCGGACGGCGTTGAAGATCTCGGGCTCGTGGAACGCGTCCAGGCCCTCGCACTTGGCGTAGCAGCCGCCCTCGATGTTGAAGATGCCCATGTCGGACCAGCCGTGCTCGTCATCGCCGATCAGCAGGCGCGTGGGGTTGGCCGAAAGCGTGGTCTTGCCGGTGCCCGACAGGCCAAAGAACACCGCGGTCTCGTGCGTGACGGGATCCATACTGGCCGAGCAATGCATGGGCAGCACGTCGTCCTCGACGGGCAGCAGGTAATTCATGACGCTGAAGATGGACTTTTTGATCTCGCCGGAGTAGCCGGTACCCGCGACCAAAATCACGCGCTCCTGGAAGTTGATGACCACGGCGGCGCTGGAGTTGAGGCCCTTGATGGCGGGATCGCACTGGTAGCCCGGCGCGGCGAGCACACAGAAGTCCGGCTCGCCGGTGCGCGCGATTTCGCGGGCAAGCGGGCGGGCGAGCATCTGCTTAATGAAGAGTGCCTGGCTGGCGCGCTCGCAGGCGACGAGCAGTCGGCGCGTGTGGTTGCGGTCGGCGCCGGCCATGCCGCGGGTGACGAACACGTCGCGCTCGTTGAGGTAGTCGACGATGCCGGCCTTGATGGTCTCGTAGCTCTCGATCGAAAGCGGTCGGTTGACGGCGCCCCAGGCGATCTTGTCGTGCACGTCGGGCGTGTCAACGATAAAGCGGTCATTGGGGGAACGACCAGTGCGCTCCCCCGTCTCGATCACCAGCGCGCCGTTGGATGCCATGCGGCCTTCTTCGCGGCGGATAGCGTGCTCGACGAGCTCCGCGGCGGGTAGATCGACCAGCAGACGGGGCTGATTCTCGGCGGGATCTTCGACCAGCGTAATACCAAAGTTGGACAAAACATCTGCAGGGGTAACACCAGGCATGGGGCCTCCTTTAAAAACGCGACACGAGGACACGACGCGCACTTTACTCACGTAAAGCCCGTTGTACCCGATATGCAAAAACGTTTTTGCGGCAAGGGCGGCAAGCCCGCCCAACGGTCAAAAATCGCAGGCAAGCGGCCTAGTCATTGGGGACGTTTTTAAACGACTAATCGTTGGGGACACTCTTGAACAGGCAACAACCAAGGAGCGTCCCCGAGTGCCGGCTACTGAATGGCGCCGCCGAAATTATCGAACAACCTGTTCAAAAACACGAACGAACACCGTCGCGTCTATACTAGAGCGCAGCAATAGAAAGGACTCCGCTTTGAGCATCACGCCCATCGATAGCATTCGCCGCGCCATCGCCCGCCGCAATGGCGTCGCCGACCCCACCGTATCGGACGGGGCGCACGGGCAGGGCGGACGCATCGAGAACGGCCTGTTCCCCGCATCGCACACCGCCGAGGAGCTCGCACGAATCCAAGAGCTAAGCCAGCGTAACGCCGGCGGTCCCGACAGCAGCCAGGCCACACGCCGTCGCCGCGAGCGCGATCGCCAGCCCGGCCCCATCCACCGCATGGTCAATGCCTGGTGGAACCGCCTGCTCGGAGCCGTCTACGGCGGCGGCTTCTCCACGCAAGAAGCCGAGTACGAAGATCACGCCACCCGTCGCGACTACCTTTGGAATACCCTGGGCACCGCCGTATGGGGCATGGCGTTTCCGTTGCTCACCATCGTGTCCACACAGCTCGTGGGCGCCGAGGAGGCTGGCAAATTCTCCATCGCCTTTGTCACCGGCACGCTCATCATGATCGCGTGCAACTACGGCGTGCGCAATTTCCAGGTCTCGGACATCGACGAAAAGACGTCCTTTGCCTCTTACCAGCTCAACCGCTGGATCTGCGGAGCGCTCGCGCTGGCATGCGGCCTGGTATACAGCAGCGCCCGCGGCTACGATGCGCAGATGGCCACAATCGGCCTGGGCGTCTACCTGTATAAGGTGATCGACGGCATTGCCGACGTGTACGAGGGCCGCCTGCAGCAGGCCGACAAACTCTACCTGGCCGGCATGAGCCAAACGCTACGATCCGTCGGCGTCATCGCGGTCTTTAGCGTGGTACTGTTCCTCACGCGCAGCATGCCCATCGCCGCCATGGCCATGGGTGTTACCGCGATCGCCTCGCTCGTTCTGGTCACCGCGCCGCTCGCCCTGCTCGAAACCGAAAAATCGCGCCGCGTGAGCCTGCGCGAGGTCGGTCACCTGTTTATCCAGTGCGCCCCGCTTTTTGGCGCGCTGTTCCTGTTCAACCTTATCGAGAGCATGCCCAAGTTCGTGATGGAAGGCACGCTGGCCTACAAGTATCAGCTGTACTTTAATGCCCTGTTCTTTCCGGCGCAGGCTATTTTGTTGAGCATTGGATTTATCTATAAACCGCAGCTCCTGCGTTTGTCGAGCATTTGGGCTAATCCTCGCAAGCGTCGTCGCTTTGACCTGATTATTGTTGCCGTTATGGCACTGATCGTGGTCATCACCAGCGTGTGCGCCGCATTTATGGCAGGTCCCGGTATTCCCCTCATGAGCTTCATGTACGGCCTCAATTTTGAGCGCTACCGCACGCTGGCACTGCTGATGGTTGTCGCCGGCGGCGTCACCGCGGCCATCGACTTTCTCTACGCCATCATCACGGTGCTGCGCCATGCCGGCGACGTCACCAAAATCTACCTGATCTGCTTCGCCGTAAGCGTAGTGCTGCCGGTGATCCCGATCAACCTGCTGGGTCTGATGGGCGCCGTGGTGAGCTACCTAGCCATCATGGCCCTACTCCTGGTGCTGCTGATTATCGAATACGCCCACATCCGCCAACGCATCGAGCGCGACCGCAACCCGTACGGCGCCTAATTGGCGCAATGGGGGGTCTCGTTGCGGACGATTTGCGACACGCAAAACTAAGTGAGTAGACTTTTGCCGAATCCCTGACCACACCGGCAAAACACAAGTCAGTGACCTGCGGTTTTGTTGAGGCAAATTTGCCGGCTGCTCGGCATTTCCAAAAAAGTCTACTCACTTAGCCAGCGGGCAGCCAAAAAAGAACCGTCGCAACGTCGTTTGACTCCGTTGCGACGGTTTTTCGAGCATTTTCGCACTGCCGAGGACGCAGACGTTCCTCATTTCTCGCGCTTACCGAGCAAGAAGGCGCTATTCTCCGAAAGTAGTCAAAAAAGCTCCGTCCCAAATTAGCTACCCTTTGCACCGATTATTCGCCTGGGTTGATATTCGCGTAGAACTCCGCGCCATCATCCAGGCGCAGGATCCCGACGCGGCCGAACTCGGAGCCGGTGGCGGCGGCGCAGTCGATATCGATACGATCGGGCACGCCGGCGGTATCCTCGCCACCCAGGCGCACAATCTGCCCGCGGCCCGACTCCTCATCAAGCCCCGCCAGGCCGCCAACCTCGCAATAGCGCCCAAGCGACACCGTGGGCGTGTGGCCGCTCACCACGACCGGACCCTCGCCCTCGGCAGAAAGCAGTCCCGTCGGCGCATCCCAATAGCCGTGACGAATCCACAGCAGGTCATCGGACGACTGCACCGCGAGCATCTGCTGCAGCAGCTCGCGATCGGCACCCACCGCTCCGACGCCATCGGCACAATCGACGCCATGCTCAAGTAAAAACGCGCGCGCCGCCTTCATCTCGATTCCAGCATGTACCAGCAGATACGGGCGCTCCTCGGTCTCGGCCACCGCGTAGAGCGGCAGCGCGGCCATCCATCGCACGAGCTCCTCGTATGCCTCAAATTCCATGTCGTTGAGCTGCTCGCGCGTCGTCCAGCCACCGTTGATATCCCAGGTCTCGGCATCGAGCGGATCCTGGCCAATGATGGCATCGAGCATGATCTGCTCGTGATTGCCCTTGAGAACGCGGGCGTTAGGCAGCGAGCGCACGAGCTTAATAACGCCGACCGGATCGGGCCCGCGATCGATCATGTCGCCCAGCACGTACAGCGTGTCGTCGGACGTCAACGAGATCTTAGACAGGGCCTCGTCAAGCGCATGCACGTGTCCGTGAGCATCAGATGTCACATAGATCGCCATGGAACGCCTTTCCCTACCTTGCGACCGAAGCCCGGAACCGCAACTAAAACTTCAAGTTGAACTTAAACGTTACCCATTGTACTCCGTTGCAATAAAGCTGGAAAGGGTTTCCGAGCAGAGGCAAAGACGGCAGCCGTCTATGACGATATCGCGCACGCCCGCAATCTAACCCCATAAACCCACCATCTTTGGGTACAAATAACCGCAGGCAACTGACCGTGCCACGCCAACCACCCAGGAGCGGACACCATCCATGAACCAGATCCTTCTCTTTATCGGCCTCGTCATTATTCTGTGTCTGACCATCAAACCCGTCGGCAAAAAGCTCCCCTTCCCCACCCTGCTCATCTTTATCGCACTCGGCATGCTGCTGGGCGTCAACGGTCCGGCGCACATCGACTTTAGCGACTATGCGCTCACCGAAACCGTCTGCAGCACGGCGCTGCTGTTCATCATGTTCTACGGCGGCTTTAACACCAATATCGACCGTGCCAAACCCGTTGCCGTGCCCGCGGTACTGCTGAGCACGCTCGGCGTCGTCATCACTGCCGGCATTACGGGTGCGTTTGCGCACTTCGTGCTGGGTTTTGACTGGATTGGTGGCCTGCTGTTGGGATCGGTCGTGGCATCCACCGACGCGGCCAGCGTCTTTAGCGTGCTGCGCGAGCACAGCCTGTCGCTGAGGGGCGGCACCGACTCGCTGCTCGAGGTCGAATCGGGCTCCAACGACCCCGTCGCTTACATGCTCACCGCCGTGCTCGCCACACTCGCGGCCGGCGGCGACATTAACATCCCCGTGCTGCTGGCCAAGCAGATCATCCTAGGCGTGGGGTTGGGTCTTGCCATCGGCTGGGCATCCAGCCGCCTGATAGAGCGCGCACGCGCAACGGCCGAGGGCGCGCAGACCATCTTCTTGTTCGCGGTGGCCATCGTGGCCTACGCGCTGCCGAGTTACCTGGGCGGCAATGGCTTTTTGGCCGTGTACCTGGCCGGTATTGTGCTGGGAGCCAGCGACATTACCGGCAAGGTCGAGATGGCGCACTTCTTCGATACCCTCACCGAAATGGCCGAGATGACCATCTTCTTCTTGCTGGGCCTGCTCGTGACGCCCGCACGCCTGCCGCAAATGCTGCTACCGGGTCTGGCGCTCATGGCGTTTATGCTCTTCGTGAGCCGCCCCATCGCCGTTGGCGTGCTGCTGGCGCCCTTTAAGACGAACCCTCGCCAGGTAGCGCTCATAAGCTGGGCGGGTCTACGCGGCGCGGCTTCGGTCGTATTTAGCCTCTTTGCCGTGGTGACCGGTATTCCCGGCGGTCACGACCTATTTGACCTGGTGTTTGTGATTGCTGTGTCGAGCATTGTGGTGCAGGGCTCGCTGCTGCCGGCGGTGGCAAAGAAGCTCGACATGATCGACGCGGAAGGCGATGTGCGCCGCACCTTTAACGATTACCGCGACGAGGACGGTATGTCGTTCGTCAAGCTCAAGGTGGGCGCGGGCCATCCGTTTGCCGGACGCTCGCTCGCGGATATTGGCAGTGCGACGGATATGCTCGTGGTCCTGGTGCTGCGCGATGGAGCGCACCCGGTGCTGCCCAACGGGGATACCGTGATCGAAGAAGGCGACCTTCTGGTTATGGCCGCGCCAACGTTTGAAGAGCGTGCCGAGGTTACGCTGCGCGAGGTCACCGTGACTCCCCACGGTCGCCTGGCCGGTCAGCGCCTGCGCGACGTGCCGCAGGGCAAGCACCCGTTTATCGTGGTGATGCTCAAGCGCGAAGGCCAAACGATCATCCCCGACGGCAACACCCAAGTCCACGCCGGCGACGAAGCTGTCATCGCCACACTGGCGTCGTAGTGACCAGGGGTTAGCTAATTTGCGACGAAGAAATCAAGCGCCTAGAGAACCTCATGCCTTCGCTCGCAGATTTGGATTTGCCCGAGGAGTAAAGCACCCCTCCCCCATGTAACCATCCTGTAAATCATAGCGGCGCACTCGAGTTTTACCGTGATGCGGTCGCGCCTGACGCTGCACTGTGCTAAAGTATCCCGAACGTTCAAACGACTACGAGGGGAACTAGAAGATGGCACGTGTGCACAACTTCTCAGCTGGCCCGGCCGCGCTGCCTACCAGCGTGCTCGCCGAGATCGCCGACGAGATGATGGACTACCACGGTTGCGGCATGTCCGTGCTCGAGATGAGCCATCGATCTAGCATGTACCAGCAGATCATCGACGACGCCGAGGCAACCCTGCGCCGCCTGCTGAGCATCCCCGATAACTACCGTGTTCTGTTTTTGCAGGGCGGCGCCACGCTGCAGTTTGCGGGCATCCCGATGAACCTCATGCGCCGCGGCCGCGCCGGCTACGTCGTGACCGGCAACTTCGCCAACAAGGCGTACAAGGAAGCCGCCAAGTACGGCGAGGCCGTGCTGCTCGCGAGCTCCGAGGACGCCAATTTCGACCGCATTCCCGCCATGGCCGACATCAACGCGCGCATTGCCGCCGAGGCCGCGGGCGGCGGGCTCGACTACGTCTACATCTGCCAGAACAACACCATCTTTGGCACCATGTACCACGAGCTGCCTAACTTCGGCGACGTACCGCTGGTCGCCGATGTCTCGAGCTGCTTTTTGTCGCAGCCGCTCGACGTCGAGCGCTACGGACTCATCTACGCCGGCGCTCAGAAAAACGCCGGCGCCGCGGGCGTCACCGTGGTTATCGTGCGCGACGACCTGATCGCCGACGGTCCAGCCTTTGCGCAGACGCCGCAGTACATGGACCTTAAGACCCAGGCCGCCAAGGGCTCCATGCTCAACACGCCCAACACCTTTGGCATCTACGTGTGCGGCAAGGTGTTCCATTGGGTTGAACAGACCGGCGGACTTGCCGCCATGGCCGAGCGCAACTGGGCCAAGGCCAACCTGCTCTACGACCTGCTCGAGAACAGCAAACTATTCCACGGCACCGCACAGACAGACAGTCGCTCCATCGCCAACGTCACGTTCCGTACCGGCGATGCCGACCTCGACGCCGCCTTTGTCGCAGGCGCGGCCGAGCACCAGATTCAAAACGTCAAGGGCCATCGCCTCGTCGGCGGCATGCGCGCCAGCGTGTACAACGCCGTCACCATGGAAGACGTGCAGGCACTGGCCTCGTATATGAAGGACTTCGAAGCGCAGCATAGTTTGAGTCCGCGATCTAACTAGCCCGCAACGAGCGGGCCGACCAGCCACTTCAAACCACTTGTTATAAACAAATCCGCTAAGGAGTTTTTCATGCGCAAGATTAAAACCATCGACGACATTACCAAGGACGGCAAAGTCGAATTTGGCGAGGGCTACGAGTTTGTGGGCACCGCCGAGGAGGCCGACGCTATTCTGATGCGCTCCACCGACCTGCACGGCCACGAGCTGCCCGAGGGCATCCGCGCCATCGCCCGCTGCGGCGCCGGCGTCAACAACATCCCCGTCGAGGAGTACGCCAAGAAGGGCGTCGTCGTCTTTAACTCCCCCGGTGCCAACAGCAACGCCGTCAAGGAGCTCGTCCTGGGCATGCTGGTGCTTTCGAGCCGCGGCGTCGTGCAGTCGATGAACTGGGTGCGCGACAACGCCGACGACCCCGAGATCCAGGTCGACGCCGAGAAGGCCAAAAAGGCCTTTGTGGGCCGCGAGCTCAAGGGCAAGCGCATCGGCGTCATCGGCCTGGGCAACGTAGGCTCCAAGGTCGCCAACGCCTGCGTCGACCTGGGCATGGACGTCTACGGCTATGATCCGTTCATTTCCGTCGAGCACGCGTGGGTGCTGAGCCGCGAGGTGCAGCGCGTGGGCACGCTCGAGGATCTGTGCCGCGGCTGCGACTACCTCACCGTGCACGTGCCCAGCAAGGCAGACACCATCGGCATGATCAGCACCGAGCAGATTAACCTGCTGGCGCCCGACGCCGTGCTCATCAACTACGCGCGCGAGACCATCATTGACGAGGACGCCGTCGACGCCGCCCTGCGCGAGGGCAAGCTCAGCTGGTTTAGCTGCGACTTTGCCACGCCCAAGACCGTCAAGATGCCCAATACGTTTATCACCACGCATTCGGGCGCCGGCACCGGCGAGGCCGAGGCCAACTGCGCCGACATGGCCATCAGCGAGCTCAAGGATTACCTGGAAAACGGCAACATCGCGCACAGCGTCAACTACCCCGCCTGCAGCATGGGCAAGGCGCGCGCCGCAAGCCGCATTGCCTGCCTGCATGCCAACGTGCCCAACATGATCGGCCAGATCACGGCCATTCTCGCCAAGGACAACGCCAATGTGCAGCGCATGACCAACGAGTCCGCTGGCGAGAACGCCTACACCATGTTCGACACCGATGAGCACCTGGACGGCAGCACGATCGAGGCGCTCAAGCAGATTCCGTCGATGTATCGCGTGCGCGTGATTAAATAGCGCCGGTGCCAAGCCTGCCAGACAGACCACGAAGCCCATTCGCCCCCTCCCGTTTTCACGAAACGGGGGGCGATTTTGTTGCTCCGGACGTCTTTAAAATGATACCCAGAACAAGTTTTTTCAGATAATCGATAGTGAGGCTCCAGTCGCTAAGCACGCCCGCTTTGATAAACAGCTTTATCAGGGACTTTAGTAGGTAAAAATCGGTCTCTATGTGCCGAATGTAAGTTGACTGTCTATTTTCCGAAACAACTTATTCTAGATAGCATTTTTAGGGTCCCTCCAAGGCAAAATTGAAGCCTTTTTGCGACCAGAACTCTAGCTCGCGCTACCGTTTACCCACCGCGCGACTACATTCCCGCCCAATCGATAAAAATCTCCTCACGAAGCCGCCGTTCGAGCTCCTGCTGTCGCGGCGTCTTGTCTTTCAGCGGCACATCGAGATAGGACATGATGAGCTCCATCACCACGCGGAAGGCATCGAAGTCGGCCAGCTGACCATAGGTCATCAGAACGACGGGATATCCCATGGCTTGCAAGGCCGTCGTTCGATCGGAGTCCGAGATCTTGGATTCAATGGATCCGTGAATGGCTTTACCTTGGCATTCAACCAGACACTCTCGACTGCCGTCCTTATTTGCCAGCAGGATATCGGCATAGCGCCTATCAAGCCCCGAAATCAGGCGGGCGCTGCGCGTCATACGAATCTCAACGTTATTGGTAAGGCTCAGCCCTTCGCCGCCGCGCAACCTCGTAAGGCCAAACAGCATCGAAGCCTGGACCTCGAGCGGCGATGCTGCCACCCCCGTAATGCATTTCGCGGCTCGTATGAACGTTTTAGCGCCGCGGAGCCCCCGGACCTTATCGACGAACTCTGTAAGCTCAGAGAGCTCGATCAAGGGAGGTCGTTTCCACAAGTTCGTTGGATTCCCCGAGACATCCTTTACGTTTTCCCAGCCCGACCGTGCGTCACTCCATCGGCTCCCATATGCCTGCTCAAGTGCCGACTTTACCTGAGGCGCAATCTTGCACACGGCAAAGGTGCCGCACATCTCATACATGCACATGATTAGACGCTCGTTTGAGACCGAGGAAGCCAGAGTCAGCAGGGTAAAGAGTGGGGACGCAACATCGAGGCCAAACTCCGTCTGCCGCACGGAATCAAACGGCCTCTCCCCGTTCCAAACATGCCTGACAATGCGATCGCCCTTACGTCCGCAGCTGCCCTGCGCCAACACGTGTAACGGGGTGCCCAGGAAATGCGTGACGAGCGGATGCTCACATAGGTGCTCCCTGCGCGGATCGTCCGCAGAATCGGGCAGGTCCGGCATTATTGCCAAGACCTGTGGAGGTATCCGGTGATACCGAAAGGCAGATATGTCGCACAGCATGTCGTCCATGAAGGGTACGTACCCGCTGCGTCGCTTGTAAACCCGCTCGGACGGCAAACGCGCTGGCTCGGCCTGCGAACGGTAAATACTGCCACGCCCACGTCGCGGATCTCTCAGGAGGCTTACAATCGGTTTGGAAAGCAAACTGATTGTGAGGTTGCATATGGTTGATGAGGACTTTGCCTGGCGGCTTGCGCAGGAGCTTGTGCGGATCGACAGCTCAGACCCGGGCGCGTATGAGGATGAAATTGAGCGCTTCATTAAGAGGCTCATTGAGCAGCAGCTGGCACAACTTGATAGTTCTGCGCTCGATGCCGTGCAGATTGAAGAGCTCGAAGTGCTGCCCGGGCGCCGCAACCTTAAAGTCACCGTGCCGGGCCAAAGCGACGAGCCGCGGCTGATCTATATCTGCCACATGGATACCGTCACCTTGGGCGATGGCTGGGACGCAGACATCGCACCGCTTGGGGCGGTTGTGCGCGACGATAAACTCTATGGCCGCGGTGCCTGCGATATGAAGGGTGGCCTGGCCTGCGCTATTGCCGCACTGATCCATACGCTCGAGCGCGTGGCGGCGGATGGCGCGTTGCCCCGCCGCGGCTTTTCGCTCATCTGCTCGGTCGACGAGGAAGACTTTATGCGCGGCTCAGAGGCCGCGATCGATGCCGGCTGGGTCGGCTCGCGTGAATGGGTGCTGGACACCGAACCCACCGACGGACAGATTCAGGTGGCGCACAAGGGGCGCACGTGGTTCGAGATTGAAATGGCTGGCGTAACGGCGCATGCGAGCCAGCCGTGGAAGGGCGCGGATGCCGTCGCCGCCATGGCCGAGGTCGTGTGTTCGCTCCGTCGCGTGTTTGTGGCGCTGCCCGCGCACGATGAACTGGGGTCTTCGACCATCACGTTTGGCCAAATCGAGGGCGGATATCGCCCCTATGTCGTGCCCGACCGCGCCAAAGTCTGGGTCGACATGCGTCTGACCCCGCCGACCGATACGGCCGCCGCGACGCGCATGGTAGAGCAGGCCATCGCCGTCGCCGAAGCCGCCGTTCCCGGTTGCCATGGCAGCTACACCGTGACGGGCGACCGCCCCGCCATCGAGCGCGACCCGAACTCTCCCCTTCTAGCAGCGCTCAAGCGTGCCGCCGATGACGTGACGGACGCGGACACGACCGTCGGCTTCTTTACCGGCTACACCGACACCGCCGTCATTGCCGGCAAGACAGGCAACCGCAATTGCATGAGCTACGGTCCCGGGTCGCTCGCGCTCGCACACAAGCCCAACGAATATGTGCCCCATGCCGATATCGTTCGTTGTCAGCAGGTGCTAATCGCGCTCGCCGATAACGTGCTCTGGGACGCGAGCGGCCAAGTTGGGGCATAATAAGCCGCGAACAAACCGACTCGTGCGTTAGGACCGCCCATGAAAGCACTTCCGTTTCCCTGCATCCGCCCGGCTCAGGACCGCGTACTCGAGGCGCTGCCTGCAATGGGCAGCATCCTGAGCGGCAACGATGCTCTGCGCGGAGCCCTTGCCGATGGCCTGATGCTCAAGGACCCGGGTGCGGCGTATTACGTGTACGAATGCTCGGGCGAGCCGGGACGCGTGACGGGTGTCGTGGCGATCTGCCCGACGAGTGTACTTGCGGACGGCAAGGGCGATGGCAGCGCCGACGTGGCCGCCGCCGCGCGCGCGATCGCCGAGCTCAAGGTGCAGCCGCGCCCCGTGTCGCTCGCCTACGAGGCCTCGCCCGTCATGGATATCATCCTGGGCGCCGCCAAAGAGGGCGCGTCGCTCTACGCCGTCACCGACCCCGCGGGCATTACGCACCGCGCGTGGGAGGTCAAGCGCGAGGACGCCGTCGGGGCCATCCGCGCTATGCTCGACCAAGCACCGGAGCCGGCACTGACCGACGACCCCGCCTACGCCGCCGCTCTGACCGGGGCGTCGCAGCTGCTGGCCGATGAGGCCCGTGCCGCCGGAACGTACACCGGCAAGGAGCCGTTCAACTTTACCGTTGCCGTGCTCTTCCCCGCCGCGCAGGTCAGCGGCGCCGCGCCGCAAGTTCCGACAGGTCTGCTCACGCACCAGGTCGCGCGGTTCTAGCAAGACCAGACCGCCCAGCACAAAAATCGGCAGCTCAACAAACAGGGGGCGGAGATGCAGCAGGTACATGCATCTCCGCCCCTTTTGCGTCGAGAAGTAAGTCGGCGACCCGCACCGCCACGCCCAAACTACCCGCGCTGCGGACCCGCGGCAGCCACGAGCGGCTCAAGCCCCAGCTCGCGCGCGTAGTCTTCCTGCGTAAAGATCTCAACCAGTTCAAACGTATCGGTCGTATCGTCAAACACGAAATGCAGCACCGAGCAGTTGCCCGGCACGCGCTCGCGCTCGTCGGCCTCCGTGCCCTTCACGTGATCCAAAAACTCCTTGATGGCCGACCCGTGGCTCACCGCGAGCACGCACGAATGGTCCGGGCGTCGCATAAGATCGGTCAGCGTCGTCACCATGCGCTCGCGCACCTGCATCTGGCCCTCACCGCCAAACTGGCGATAGAAATCGCGCCACGGGCGCTCGGGCATAAGCATCACGCGCTCGGCCTCAAAGTCGCCAAAGAACCACTCGCGCAGACCGTCCAGGCGCTCGTACGTCATGCCCGACCACAGGTTGGCGATGGTCTGTTCGGTGCGGTGCAGCGTAGAGGTGTAGGCGTGGTCGGGCTCAATGCCGCGCGCACGCAAGAACATGCCGGCACGCGCCGCCTGATCGCAGCCCAGCTGTGTGAGCGGCGAGTCACTCCACCCCTGAATGATACGCTTAAGGTTGAATATCGTCTGTCCATGACGGACCAGATACAGATCTTTATTCATAGGGGTCCTTTCGTTCGTTACCAACCCAAGAGCGAAAACGCCCCATCGCAATAGCCAAAATGAAGCACGGCACCGTTGTCGGGCAGCTCTCCCCCGCCAGTCACATACTCAAGAAACTCCTGGCAGGCTGAGCCGTGGGAAACCGCCAGCACGCAGTCGTGCTGCGGCCTGGCCATGATGCGGGACAGCGCCGCGACCATGCGCGACTGAAGCTGCACTTCCGACTCGCCGCCAAAGGCCACCGGATAATCGCCCCAGGGCTGCGGCGGCATCTCGCGATTTGATGTGCCCTCCAGCGAGCCAAAATGCCACTCACGCAGGTCATCGACCAGCTCAATGGAACGGCCCTCGCCAACGATAAGCTCGGCCGTATGCCGCGCCCGGCCCAACGGCGAGGAATACACATGATCAAAGGCCACGCCACGCGCCGCAAACGCCGTACGCGCCGTCAGCGCCTGCTCGCGCCCGCGCGCCGTAAGCGGCGAATCGTGCCAGCCCTGCAAAATGCTCTGCACATTGAGCTCAGTCTGCCCATGCCGCACCAAATACAGATCTGCCACACACCCTCCCCTCGTACCACCACAAAGGGGACAGGAGCCTTTGTGGTGATTTTGCCGCCGGATTGCACCGCAACGACGCACAACTACAGCAGCACGTCGGCAAGCGGACGCTTGGGTACGTGGTGCACCCGCGCCTCGTCGCGCCAATAATTGATGGAGCCGTCGGGGTTGGAATCGATCGCATCGATCACCTGTGTCTCGGCCGGAATGCCAAACGCCATGATCAGCTTGAGCTCATACTTGTCGTTATCGAGCCCCATGGCATCGATCGCATGGGGCGTAAAGGCCTTGAACATGCAGGCTGCCACCTCGGGCGTAGCGCTGCGGGCGGCGAGCATCATCGTCTGCGCGGCAATGCCCGTGTCGACCTCGGTAATGAGAGCGGCAGGCTTGCCCGGAACGGCGCGCTCAGCCAGAATCGCGATGTAGCCGGTCGGGCGCTCGCCCTCGGCAGGACCCGGCCAATCCTTAAGTGCGCCGGCCCATGCGAGCTCGTCAAATACACGCGCGCAATCCTCGGCACCGCTCACCACGTGAAAACGCAGACGCTGAGCATTGGCGCCGCAGGGAGCCAGGTGCGCCAGTTCCGCCAGCTCGAGCAAAAACTCGCGCGGCACGCGCATGGACTCGTCAAAACGGCGGCACGTACGGGCACGACGGACCAGCGCATCAAACGCTTCCAGACCGAGCTTTTCGCAACCTTGCTTTGCCATCGATTCGACACTCGACGGTGCCTCGGGAACTGCTTCGTTCATAGGGACCCCCAATACAAGCCAATTGTCCTTAGGAAAATCTAACCTAAAACGTAGGCAATAACGAACAGGGCTGCAATGTTCTACACCTGTTGAATAGAAAATCGCGACGTGGGGAACAACGGAAACAATTCGGGGCCTTTGGGTTACGTTTCGCCCTCCCCGACCCATACGTCAGCGCCCTTAGGGGATACTGGTTGTAACGATCAAGGCTTATGCCGCACGGAAAGGAGACATTATGGGCATCTTTAAGAACGATGACCAAAAATCGAGCCAGTTTGGATTTGACGAGAAAAGCATGGCAGGCAAAGCCGTCAAGGCCGTGCGCTGGATCTACGCCATCACGGGCGTCGTGGCGCTCATTGCTGGTATCGCGCTGCTTTTTGCACCCGCCAAGTCCCTCGTCTTTTTGACGACCGTCCTGGGCTTCTACTTTGTGATTACGGCAGCCATCAGGCTGTTCACTGCCATTTTTGAGCCGCTGCTGCCCACCGGCTGGCGCGTCACGAGCATCATCTCCAACCTACTCATTATCCTGGGCGGCGTCATAATCCTGCGCAACCAGGCCTTCTCGACCGCGACGCTCACCACGATGGTGGTTATCGTGGCCGGCTTTGGCTGGATTGTCGAAGGTGTCATGTCCATTCTGGAGTCCGAGCTTTCGTCCAACCGCGCCCTCGCTATCCTGAGCGGCGCACTTTCCATCATCGCCGGCATGTTCGTGTTTATCTATCCGCTGTGGTCGGCCAAGATGCTCGTCATCTTTAGCGGCGCCGCGCTGCTGGTGTTTGGCGTAACGCTGATTGTTCGCGCTATTCAATTTGGCAAACTGGTGCACTAGATGCCACGAACGCTCTTTATTGATGCAGACGCCTGCCCGGTCACGCGCGAGTCGATTGACTGCGCGCGGCGGACGGGCGTCGCCGTTGTTATCGTCGGCAACAGCACACAAAACCTGGAACGGCACATTCGCCGCGATGACCCGCGCGATGCCGAACACGCGCGACGCGGCTTTTGGGTCACGACGCTCGATGTGAGCGTGGGCGCCGACAGCGCCGACTTTGCCATTGTCGAACGCCTGCAGGCGGGCGACGTGGTCGTGACGCAGGACATTGGCTTGGCGAGCATGGTGCTCGGGCGCGATGCCGCCGCCATCGGTGTGCGCGGGCGCGTCTACGACAAAGCGACCATCGACATGCAGTTGTTTATTCGCCACGAGGAAAAGAAGGTACGCCGCGCCGGCGGACGCACTCGCGGACCGGCGGCATTTACCAGCGAAGACCGCGCCCGCTTTAAACGCAACCTCACCGAGTTGCTGCACTAACCAAGGTAGATTTTTAGGACATGCCTAAAAATCTACCTTTTTGTTTTGCCGATTGACGCGCATCCAACGCCCAGGTCATGGCGGTGGAATTTATGGCATGTCCTAGTTTTACGGCATGCCCCAAACATCCACTTAGAACCCAAAGGCGGAAAGGATAAGGCCCCAGCCCGCGCCGATGACATACATCATGATCAGAAACACAGCGTTTTCGCGAGCGCTGCGGTTGGTGCGGAACAGCACCAGGTAGCCCACGCCAGCGGAGATAAGCGTGCCAGCGAGCATCGGCGCCAATTGCAGCGCACCTTCCAGATATAGTTGCGTAATGACCACGCTCGCCGAGCAGTTGGGAATCAGGCCGACAAGCGCCGAGCCCAAGACGGCGAGCGTCTCGTTGCCACGCAGGAACTGCTCGATCGCGGACTCGCCGAAGGTCTCGAGCACGGCGACCAGGACCAGCGTCACCAGGAAAATAAAAACCGAAACCTGCACAGTGTGCGAGATCGCGCTGCGGATAATCGACAGAACGGGCGCGCCCTCGTGGGAGTGGTCGTGGCTGTGGCCGTGGTGGTGCTCATGCTCGCCCGTGTGACCGTGATCATGGCTGTGTCCGTGGTCGCGCTCGTGTTCATCTTCATCATCGCAACCGCAATGGTCGCGCTCGCACAACTCGTGGATGTGGTCGGCGCTCACGCCCGCCTCGGCCACCTCGTCGATGATGTCACCGCCGCTGTGGTCGTCATGCGCGCAGTTAACGTGCGCCGGATTGACAGTGGTCCCCAACACGGTACGACGAATCGCCGCATGCGCGCGGGCGTTGCGACGCAGACCGCGAATGGCGGCATCTACGATAAAGCCCGTGACCAGTGCGATAAGCGCCTTCGAAGCCAAAAGCATCGCCATAGTCTGCACGGGAACCTGCTCGGCAAGTAGCAGCGGCAGCATCTCGTCGGAGGTCGAAAGGAACACCGCCACCAAGGTGCCCAGCGTCACGACGCGACCGGCGTACAGCGTTGCCGCCATTGCCGAAAAGCCGCACTGCGGCACCATGCCCAGCAACGAGCCAACCACGGGACCCGCGGCGCCGGCGCGCTTGATGGCCCCGTTAACGCGGTCGCCCGCAACATGCTCAAGCGTCTCGAGCGCAAGGTACGTCACCAACAAAAACGGCACCAGCGAGAGCGTGTCCTTGCCGGCGTCGAGCAGAATATCAATCAGCAAATCCATGACGGATGGAACCTTTCGTGTCTTTCGGCAGCATTGTAAAAGTCCTAGCGGTCAACTAGGGTATTGTAGTTGTCCTAGGCGCGATGCCAATAGTTGCCCATGGTAAACTATCATCTCGCCACATCTCAATGAACCCGAGCCGCGCGGTGCGGCCCGTCCAAGGAGCAGTTATATGAACGTTTCACAAGCACTCGAATACGAGCGTCAGCCGTTTATCCCCATGTTTATCTATGGCGATCACGGCGCCATGGAATCCGAGCGCCAGAAGGGCGAGGAGGCCCTTAAGGTGCTCGAAACCGAGTACTTTACCGCCGAGGGCGACCCCGGTTTCGACTTTGCCACCGTGCGCGACCTGGCCGACCGCAACCGCGACCTGTGCGACCAGATTGGCGAGGCACGCCTGCGCAACGTGACGCCCGCGACGCTTTCGCGCGGTCTGTCCGATGCCGACACCTGCGCGGCCATCGGTAAGATGCAAAAGCGCACCGCCGCGTCGGTCATGCGCGAGATCCGCGGCGACCGCGACGCGCTCGGCGTGGCCTACGCCCGCAAGCCCATCCAGGGCACCGTGCTCGGCATCGACATCGAGACCACCAGCCGTGCACCCGAGCGTGGTTATATCATCAACGTGGGCTGGGAGATCATGGAGCTCACCAGCGACGCCGTCCCGCATGACGCCGAGGCACACTACTGCGGCCTGCCCGACATCTACCGCGGCGAGGATGTACCGCTGTCGAATATCCACCACATCACCTGGGACGACATCGACGGCAAGAAGCCGTTCCGCGAGAACAAGGAGCTGCAGAAGCAGCTGCTCAAGCTCATGAAGAAGTACCCGTACATGGCACACAACGCCGCGTTTGAGGACAGCTGGTTCAAGATTCACCTGGACGGCTACGCCGAGGCACGCCGCGCCGGCAAGATCATCGTCATTGACTCGCGCCAGATCTGCCGCAGTCTGGATGCCGACGTCCGCTCGCTCCCCCGCGAGTCCGCCCCCGCCGCGCTCGAGAACTGGGCACGCCGCCGTGGAACCCTCGCCGCCGACGCCAACGAGCAGCACCTGGGCCTCGACGACACCGACCTCATGCTTCGCACGGTACAGGCCGAGTTCAACCTCAAGAACCTGTTTGCGAAATAGCAACGTCTGAGACAAACACTGCTTGCTCACGAGCGGCCTCGCAGCGGGAAACACCGCAGCGGGGCCGCCCTACGTTCCACAGATAGATCTGCCATCACAAATTCTGAACCCTCATTTTGAACGATTTCGGCCAATTCCCGACACGTAATTCGTTGTCGGATGGTGATGCATCGATATCAAATGTGCAGCAATTGAGTTTTTATATGCTATAGCTAAGCTGCGAGAACATTGATTTTAGGCGTGCCAGCCCATAATCGCGTCAAGCTTTTGGACAGCATTTGGTTAGGCCCCTAAAACGGCTTTCCCACTCAGCGCCATCAACACGGCATTAGCTGACACGATATATACCATGAGTATCGTATTGTCACATACCACTGCAAAAGCGGTCTACCAGGCCGCGCATTCGGCTTCTGCGAAAGACACCGAGCCCTGTAACCCTGCCGCGATTTACGGATCATGTCCCACCGGAACGCTCCTTGACGCAGCCGCAGAATGGCTCACCAAACACGATGTTTCCCTCGACGCAAATGATTGCCTCGAGGTAATGGTGTTTGATCGCAAGAATGCGCGCTATGCAACGAACTGTCAATGCCACGTTTCGTCAAAACGATTCTCGAACTCACGCTTTATAGAGCTCAAAGATGGCATCTTCATTGTTGGCGTTGAGCTTTGCGCACTTCAGGCCGCCACCTATCTCCCTTTTCGCGAACTGGTGGAGTACTACTTTGAATTGTGCGGCGCTTACTCCCTTGGAACCGACTCTTCCACCTCGTATAACGAGCGTTTCGCGCTCACCTCGACCGAAAGGTTAAAACAGTTCTTTAATTCCATTACCAGATGCGACGGTCTGGCCCTTGCCCGAAAGGCGATCCAATGTGTGCGCGACGGATGCCGGTCTCCTATGGAAACGGCCTTTGTCATGATGCTAACGCTGCCTAAAAGCGAAGGAGGGCTTGGTATTAAGGGAATTGAGACCGATTACGAGGTGCAGGTCACCGCTGCCGCAAAGAATCTCACGAGACGCAAAAAGTTCTTTATGGATGCGTATCTAAAGAAATCTCGCACAGACATTGAATACAACGGGTTTTATCATGACGCGGAAGAAGACCGCGCCATCGATGAGGAGCGCAAGAATGCGCTTGCGTCCATGGGATACGGAATCATCACCGTCAGTCGTTATTCCTTTATGCATGCCAGCGCTTTCGTTAGGGTCATGGAGGCGATCCAACGGAAAGAGGGCATACGTCCCTCGCGTCTGCCAAAAGACTTTCAAATCATGCAAGAGAACCTGAGACAGTTTGTGCTCAGAAGGTTTATAGAAGAGAAAAAGCGAATTCAGAAGCAGCTTCGCCAGGATTCCGAAGATCGTCAACGAATCGACCTCGAAAAAGTAACACTCGAAGGCATCACGCTGGATGACCCGACAATAAATGAAGTTCCGGCAATCGATGACATGCAGACTGTCGAATCCGACAGCCCATCATTTGCCCAAATAAGCAGCCTCGCGCCCGAGGGCAGAATCTTCGGGGCCGGAAGCTAGACCGGCTAACAAGGTGGGTACCCTAGCGATGTGCAAAATTGCGAGTATTCAGCAGGGTCGGCCCTCCAGCACCCACAAGTTAATCCAAATGAAAAACAAAAACGCTATCGAACGGGAACGTTAGGCAACATTTGAGGAAGACCTTGTCTGTTTACCGCCCTTGGATAACTCTTGAGCGGCTTTATTTGGCCTGGAATAGATTAACGGACCCCCCCTATAGTTGCAGAATACTCCAATTTTTGCACGGCGCGGGGGCACCCACCCCGGCATCGGCTATCAAAACCGCTCAGTCCGGAATCTCGTCCACTATTCCCCATCATTTTATGCGACGAATTACCTGTACGTCATTGACATATGAACATGCGCTCATATAATCGGAAGTAAGTTATATGAGCGCATGTTCATATGAAAGGATATTGCAATGAGCATCCGCGTTGATGAAACGAAACCCGACATCGAGGCCACCGAGCCCGTGATTCCCACCAGCTGCTCGCCCGAGGACCTTCCCGACGAGGAGCTGTTGTACGACCTGGCCGACCTGTTCAAGGTCTTCAGCGACACCACACGCATCAAGATTCTCTATGCCCTCATGGGTCGCGAGCTCTGCGTGGCTGACATCGCCGAAGCGACCGCGACCTCGCAGTCTGCGGTGTCGCACCAGCTGCGCACGCTTAAGCAGTCGCACCTGGTCAAGTTCCGCCGCGACGGCCGCAACATTCTCTACTCGCTCGCCGACGATCATGTCTACACCATGCTCAACCAGGGCATGAGCCATATCTGCGAATAGCAATCAACCACGGTATCAGCGCGGCCGGCACCCAGACCGCTAACACAGGGAAAGGAACCCACCATGAAAAAGCAGTTTAAGCTCGACGAGATCGATTGCGCCAACTGCGCGCGTGAACTTCAGGACGAGCTGGCTAAGCTCGATGGCGTCAAGTCCGTTTCGGTCAACTTTATGACCCAGAAGCTGACGCTCGAGGCCGACGACGCCGAGTTCGACGAGGTCCTGGACCGCGTCGTTGAGTTCACCGCCGATGCCGAGCCGGACTGCGAGATCATTCTCTAACCCGCGCATACGTTGACCTGTAAGGCCGCGCTTGCCGCGGCCTTTGCTCGCGAAATTATATGAGCAAGTGTTCATACACTCAAATGGGAGGTTTGAATCATGGCGGCCGCCGATTCCAAAAAGAAAAAGAAGAAGCGCAAGAAGAAAGAGTCCCTTGAGCACAAGCGCAACCGCATCCTGGTAGCACTGGGCATTTTTGCCGTTGTTTATGCCCTCGACGAGCTCGGCGCCCTCGCTATCGCATTTGGGGAGCCCGGCAACATCTACGCCAGCTTTGTGCTGTTCCTCGTGCCGTTTTTGATTGCCGGCTACGACGTACTGCAAAAGGCATTCAATAACATCCGCCGCGGCAAGGCCTTCGACGAGAGCTTCCTCATGGCCGTCGCGACCATCGGCGCGTTTGCCATGGTGCTCTTCCCCGACACCGACCCGCACATGGCCGAAGGTGCCGCTGTCATGCTGTTCTACCAGGTCGGCGAGTTGTTCCAGGCATACGCCGTGGGCAAGAGCCGCAAGTCGATCAGTGCCATGATGAACATCGCGCCCGACTACGCTAACGTCGAGCAAGCCGACGGCACACTCGAACAGGTCTTTCCCGATGACATCGCCGTCGGCACCGTGATCGTGGTCAAGCCCGGCGAGCGCGTGCCTATCGACGGCGTCATCGTCGAGGGCGAAACCCAGCTCGACACCGCCGCACTCACGGGCGAGTCGGTCCCCCGCCCGGCCAAGACCGGCGACGATATCATCAGCGGTTGCATCAACATGACGGGCCTCATCCACGTGCGCACCACCAAGCCCTTTGGCGAGTCAACCGTCGCGCGTGTTCTGGAGCTCGTGGAGAATGCCAGCGAAAAGAAGGCGCGCACCGAGAACTTCATCACGCGCTTTGCCCGCGTCTACACCCCCGCCGTCACTGGCGCTGCCGCGGTGCTCGCGCTTGGCGGCGGCCTGGTGACTGGCGCTTGGTCCGATTGGATCCTGCGCGGCCTGACCTTCCTGGTCGTCAGCTGCCCGTGCGCCCTCGTGATCAGCGTACCGTTGAGTTTCTTTGGCGGCATCGGCGGCGCGTCCAAGCTGGGCGTTCTCATCAAGGGCTCCAACTACCTCGAGACGCTCGCCGACGTGGACACCATCGTCTTCGACAAAACGGGCACCCTCACCAACGGCACGTTCTCAGTCGTCGCGGTGCACCCCGAGGCTGGCTATACCGAGCAGTCGCTGCTCGAAGTCGCAGCCCTTGCTGAGTCGTTCTCCGATCACCCCATCGCGCAGTCCGTGCGCGACGCCTACCAGGGCGAGGTCGACCCCAAGCGCGTGAGCGACTCCGCCAACGACGCGGGCCACGGCGTGACGGCAACCATCGACGGCAAGCACGTCGTCGTTGGCAACGCCAAAATGCTCGCCGCGGCCGGCGTTGAAGCACCGGACTGTGAGGTTGTCGGCACGATCCTCCACGTGCTCGTTGACGGCGTGTACGCCGGCCACATCGTGATTGCAGACACCGTTAAGGCCGATGCGGAGCAAACGATTCGCGACCTGCATGCCGCCGGTATCAACCGCACCGTCATGCTCACGGGCGACCGCGAGGAGGTTGCAGCGTCTGTGGCCAAGCAACTCGGTCTCGACGAGTTCCACGCGCAGCTCCTGCCGGGCGACAAGGTCGAGCGCGTTGAGGCGCTACTCGCGGCCGAAAGTGGCAAGGGCAAGCTCGCCTTTGTCGGCGACGGTATCAACGACGCTCCTGTGCTTACGCGCGCCGATGTGGGCATTGCCATGGGCGCCATGGGCTCCGACGCCGCGATCGAGGCCGCCGACGTGGTGCTGATGGACGACAAGCCGTCCAACATTTCCCGCGCGATCCGCGTGGCGCGCAAGACCATGTCGATTGTTTGGCAGAACATAATCTTTGCGCTGGGCATTAAGCTGCTGATCCTTGTGCTGGCAGCGCTGGGTATCGCCAATATGTGGCTTGCCGTCTTTGGCGACGTAGGCGTGGCGATCATCGCTATCCTGAACGCCATGCGCGCGATGGGTGTCAAGAACCTGTAGCGCCTGTGGTCCCTCCGGCCGGGACCGGGCTTGGTTTTGAAAACGTCCTCGACCAATGAAGCGCCCCCGTTCTGCTCCTTCGGAGCTACGAACGGGGGCGCTTCTGGTCTGCGGAGTGTTTTCAAAAACCAAGCCCGGTCCCGGCCTGCGGTAACGTTGCTGGCGGTTCTTGGGCATCGCTTGCTGGCGGGGTTCCTTGTCTGAGTTGGACTTGGTTGGCGGGGCTACTGGTCCCGGTCGCTGTCCCGTCCCAGCATCGCCCTCAGCTTCTCAAAGCTTTCCTCGCTCAGGCAGTGCTCCATGTGGCAGCCCTCTTGCGACGCGACCTCAGCCGAAACACCCGCATCCTCCAGCAGCCCCACGAAAAAGCAGTGGCGCTCCCACATTTGACGGGCAACCTCAAGACCGCGTTCCGTCAGATGCACGTCGCGTTTGCCCATCTCCACGTAGCCGGTGCTCTCCAAGGCCGCCATGGCTTTAGAGACGCTTGCTTTGGTTACGCCCAAGTATTCGGCAACGTCGATCGAGCGCACGATGCCCTGACGTTCCGATAGAACGTAGATCGATTCGAGATAGTCTTCTCCGGATTCACGCAGGGCCATGGGCCGCCTTTCGCGATGGCTTCTAGTTAGCCTTTGGATACTTTTGCTTGATTTACTTTACCGCAAAAGTTGCCCATGTCTTACTACTTTGCCTAAAAGTTAGCCGTGTTTCACAAAACGTGCGGGACGAAAACAAAATGGGGACGCCCCGCAAGGAGTGTCCCCAGGCGCCGGGTGCCGGCCCGCAGTTACATCAGCCCAAAGTGCTTGGCGGCGTTGTAGATGCCGTCGTCATCCACGGCGGTCGTCACATAGGTCGCTGCAGCTTTCACGGTCTCCTGCGCGTTGCCCATGGCCACACTTGTGCCCACGGCCGAGAACATCGACAGGTCGTTCTCGCCGTCGCCAAAGGCAATCGCCTCGCTCGCGTCGACACCCAGGCGTTCCAGCGTCGCCGCGACACCCAGGTCCTTACCGCCGTTGGCAGGGATAATGTCGCAGAACAAATCACACCAGCGCGTAGTGAGAGAATGCGACACCGCGTCGGTCACGATATGTTCGTCGGCAGGGTCCACAAAGGCGCAGAACTGGTAGACCGGCGCATCGAAGGCATGCTCAAACGGTTCCTCGTGGTAGACAATCCCCGCGTTGCTGCCGGCCGTCACCACGCGCTCGGACAGGCGGTTCACAAACGAGTTCTCGCCCTGCATACACAGCGAGTCATAGCGCCCCTGCGCCACCTGGTCCACAATCGCCGCGACGTCGTCCGAATCGATCGGGCAGCTGCGGTAAACGCCCTTGGCATCAAAACAGTGCTGACCCGAAAGCGTGATGTACGCATCCCAACCAAGATCGAACAGCCAATCGGGCATCTGATAGGTCGGGCGACCCGTGGCGATCACGCACGCAATCCCCTGCTCATGAAAGCTGTCGAGCACCTGCTGCGCCGACGCCGGAATCCGATGGGTCTTAAAGCTCAGCAACGTGCCGTCGATATCGAAAAACGCGGCCTTGATCATCCTCGCCTACTCCTCGCCCTCGAGCTTCTCGCTCGCCTCGAGCCACGCCATCTCCAACTCGTCCATGGCGGCGTGGGCCTCGTCGATCTTTGCCTGCTGCTCGCCCAGCGCCGTGTAGTTGGTGGGATCGACCTGGGCCATGGCGGCCTCGGCCTCCTCAACGCGGGCGCGCTGCGTCTCCATTTTGCGCTCGAGCGAGCTCACCTCGCGGCGAAGCTTCTGGCGTTCGGCGTTGGAAAGGCCATTGGGCTGGCCGCTCGACTTGGGCTTTTCGGCCGCAGCCGCCGCGGCACCGGTGTCAAACGTGCCGGTCTTGGCGCTCGGCGCACCCACGGGCTCGCCCTCGGCGGTAGCGTTGCACAGGCGCAGGTACTGGTCCACGCCGCCGGGCATATGCGTCAGGTGGCCGTCGAGCAGCGCCCACTGCTGGTCGGTCACGCGCTCCATCAAGAAGCGGTCGTGCGTCACCAGAATCAGCGTGCCGGGCCAGCCGTCGAGCAGGTCCTCGACAATCGCGAGCATGTCGGTATCCAGGTCGTTGCCGGGCTCGTCCAGGATAAGCACGTTGGGCTCGTCCAGGATCGTCAGCAGCAGCGACAGGCGACGGCGCTGGCCGCCCGAAAGATCACCGATGCGACTCCAGAGCTGCTGTGTCGTAAAGCCCAGGCGCTCGCAAAGCTTCTCGGGCGAAGTCTCCTTGCCGTCGATGACGTAGTACTTCTTATAGTTGCCGAGCACCTCGCGGATCGTGTCACCCATGTAGGGCTCGAGTTCCTCGAGCTGCTGCGACAGAACGCCAAAGCGCACCGTCTGGCCAATCTTCACACGGCCGCGCAGGGGTGCGATCTTGCCCTGAATCACGTCGAGCAGCGTGGACTTGCCGGCACCGTTCTCGCCCAAAAGACCATAGCGGTCGCCCGCGCCAATGAGCCAGGTCACGTCGGAAAGCACCTGCTTAGGCGCGCCATCGGTATCCGCATAGCCGGCATCCACGTCGACCACGTCGATAACCTGCTTGCCCAGGCGGCTCACGGCGAGGCGCTTGAGCTCCAGTTCGTCGCGCACGGGCGGCACGTCGGCAATGAGCTCGCGAGCGGCATCAACACGAAACTTGGGCTTGGTGGAACGGGCCTGGGCGCCACGGCTCAGCCACGCGAGCTCCTTGCGCGCCATGTTGCGACGGCGCTCCTCGGTAACCGCGGCCATGCGATCGCGCTCCACGCGCTGCAGGATGTAGGCCGAGTAGCCGCCCTCGAAGGGGTCGACCCGGCCGTCGTGAACCTCCCACATGCTGGTGCAGACCTCGTCCAAAAACCAGCGGTCGTGCGTGACCACGAGCATGGCACCCTGGCCGCGCTGCCAGCGGGCCTTTAAGTGGCGCGCGAGCCAGTTGATGGTGCGCATGTCCAGATGGTTAGTGGGCTCGTCGAGCATGAGCACGTCGTAATCGCCGATCAGCAGGCGCGCAAGGTCCACGCGACGGCGCTGACCGCCCGAGAGCTCGCCCACCGTGCCTTCCCAGGGCACATCGCTGATGAGGCCGGCCAGAATCTGGCGCGTACGCGGGCTCGACGCCCACTCGTACTCGGGCGTGTCGCCAACGACGGCATGGTGCACCGTGTCGGTATCGACCAGGTTGTCCTTTTGGCCGAGCAATCCGATCGTCGTGTCGCGGCGGTGCGTCACGCGGCCGTCGTCGGGCTCCAGCGTGCCGGCGAGCACGCTCAGCAGCGTCGACTTGCCGTCGCCGTTTTTACCGACAATACCAATACGGTCGCCCTCGCCCACGCCGAGCGTAACGCTATCAAAAATATGCTTGGTGGGAAACTCTAGGCTGACGGAATCGCATCCCAAAAGAATCGCCATGTGCCCTGCTCCTTCGTAGAAATTCAACGTTGTCCATGATAGCAGCGAGCCCCACCCCAAACCACCACGAAGGTGCCTGTCCCCTTTGTGGTGGTCGTTTCGGTCGCAGAGCAAAAAGGCGGGCCATCTCGCAAAAGAGATGACCCGCCTCTCCAATCAGTCCCACGACAACCGTGGCCGCCGCGGGCCTCAAGCATGTCCCGGACTAGGAGAACATACCGGTGAGGTAATCATTCAGCCGCTTATCCTTGGGCCGTTGGAAAATCTCGTCGGTCTCGTCGTACTCGACCATATCGCCCATGTAGAAGAACGCCGTGCGGTTGGACACGCGCGACGCCTGCTCCATGTTGTGCGTCACGATGACGATGGCACGGTCGGCAACGATCGACGACATCAGGTCCTCGATCGCCAACGTCGAGATGGGGTCGAGCGCCGAGCAGGGCTCGTCGAACAGGATCACGTCGGGGTTGAGCGCCAGCGTGCGCGCAATGCACAGACGCTGCTGCTGACCGCCCGAAAGCGCGTAGGCGCTCTTGTCGAGCTTGTCTTTGACCTCGTCCCACAGCGCGGCACCGCGCAGACTTTCCTCGACCATGCGGTCGAGCTCGTCACGGTCGGTGATGCCGTGGCGCTTGGGCGCAAAGGTGATGTTGTCGCGAATGGACTTGCGGAACGGATTGGGCTGCTGAAACACCATGCCAATAGACCGACGCAGCTCGTAGGTGTTCTCGGTCTTGGTGTTCACGTTGCGCCCGCGGTAGTTGATCTCACCCTCCACGCGGCAACCGCGAATCTCGCGATTCATTAGGTTGAGGCTACGCAAAAAGGTCGACTTGCCACAGCCCGAAGGCCCGATGAGCGCCGTGATCTCACCCTTGTGGAAGTCGAGCGACGTATTGTGCAGCGCATGGTGGTCGCCATAGTACACATTGACGTCCTTGGTGGAGACCACGACCTCGTCGCTCACGGCCTTGCCGCTCACGCGAACACGTTTCTCGCTCTCCCCCACGCTCGACAAAAAGTCCTGGGTGTCGGACGATGCCGCCTCGGTTGCGGGCGTCGCATTCATCTCGCTCATTCGGCCGTCATCCTCCTTGCCAGTTGCTTGCCTACGATACGGGCGACTACGTTAAACAGCAGCACGCAAATCATCAGCAGTGCCGCGGTGCCCCAGACGATCTGCTGGGCCTCGGGGCTGCCCTCGCCATAGATCTTGTAGATGTGCACGGCCAGCGACTCGCCGGGACGGAACACGTTCCAGGCGCAGGTGGGGCTCGACAGGTTAAAGCTCAAGAAGTTCAGGCGAACCGGCGAGCTCATGCCCGAGGTAAAGAGCAGCGCCGCGGCCTCGCCAAACACGCGGCCGGCCGAAAGCACGATGCCGGTCACGATGGCGGGCATGGCCTCGGGAATCAGGATGTGCAGTGTGGCCTCCCAGCGAGTGAGGCCCATGGCCAGGCACGCATCGCGCTGGGCCTGCAGCACGTCCTCGAGCGCCTGCTGAATCACGCGCACCAGGATGGGGATGTTGAACATGGTGAGCGCGACGGCGCCGGAGATGATGGAGTACTTCCAGCCCAGCTGCACCGAGAACACCAGAAAGCCGAACATGCCTACGACAATGGAGGGCAGCGAGGACAGCGTCTCGATGGCGGTGGAGGCGATGTCGCGGATGGGGCCGTCCGGCGCGTACTCGACCAGGAAGACCGCGCCGCCCAGGCTGATGGGCACCGAGATACCTAAGGTGATCAGCAGTAGGTAGAACGAGTCGAACAGCTGGTAGAGCACGCCGCCCTGCGTTCCGTTGGCGCGTGCGGGCTGCGTGAGAAATCCCGGCTGGAACAGCGTCGAGATGCCCTCGAACAGAATATAGGCCACCATGGAGACGACGATGAGCATGACGATGGCGACGATTGCCGTCAGCACGCCCGTGGCGATGCGGTCCTGCTTTTGAACACGCCCGAGTCTCGCCTCGTCGATAAGGATGCGCGTGCTAGCCACGAGCCTTCGCCCCCTTGCGGCCGATGAGATGGATGATCAGGATAAAGATGAGACTCATGCCCATCAGCAGCAGGCCGAGCGCCCACAAGACGTCGTCCTGGGCCGAACCCTCGGCATAGACCGCCATGGACGTGGTAAGCGTGGTGGTGGTGGTGGACGCAGGCGACAGCAGCGACGTCGGCATGGCCTCGATGCCGCCGATAACCATGCGCACGGCGAGCGTCTCGCCAAAGGCGCGGGTCATGCCAAGGATGACTGCGGTCATGAGCGATGGCATAGCGCTCTTGAGCACCACGTGCCAGATGGTCTGCCAGCGGGTGTAGCCCAGCGCGAGCGAGCCCTGACGGTAGCTATCGGGCACGGCGCGCAGGCCGTCGACCGAAAGCGTAGTCATCGTCGGCAGAATCATGACGGCCAGTACGATGGCGCCGGGCAAGATGCCCAGACCCGTGCTCACGTGGAAAACGCTCTTCATGAGGCCAACGACCACGTGAAAGCCGATCAGGCCAAAGACGACCGAGGGAATGCCGGTCAAAAGCTCAATAAGCGGCTGAAAGACCTTGGAGCCAAACTTAGGGCTAATCTCGACCGCAAAGATGGCAGAGCCGATGGCGATGGGCAGCGCGATGAGCGTGGAGAGCACCATGACCGCAAACGAGGTGATGATCAGAGGCAGGGCGCCGGTATAGGGCAGGCCGTTTTCGGCCGTGTTGGCCAGGTCCCACTTGGTGCCGGTGAAGAACTCGACGACCGAAACGCCGTCCTTAACAAATGCCGAGAGGCCCTTTTGGGCGACCATAAAGATGAGCGCGGCAACGACAAGCGTCACGAGCGCTACGCACGCGCCCGTGACGCCCAGGCCTACGTTCTCAAGGTCGCGCTTTGGCAGCTGTTTTGCCATTGCAAACCTTTCCGGGGCGATTACTTATTTAGCGGAGACCTTGCCGCTGGCGTCCTTGACGACCTTCATGGCAGAGACGGGAATGAAGCCCTGCTCCTCGACGAGCTTGCCCTGGACGTCGTCGGAAAGCATGAACTCCAGGAAGGCCTTGGTGGCCTCGTCGGCGTCCTTCGCGCAGTACATGTGCTCGGTAGCCCAAATCTTAAAGGAATCGTCGGTGACGTTTGCGCTCTTGGGCTCCACGCCCTCGACCTTGATGGCATTGAACTTGGAGTCATCGAAGTGCGAGAAGTCCAGGTAAGAGATGGCGTTGTCGGTGCTGCCCATCTGAGTCTGGACGTCACCGGACTTGTCGAGCTCGGCGTCGCCCTTAAAGTCGACGGCCTCGTCGCCAAAGACGGCAGCCTCGAAGGTGGCGCGGGTACCGGAGCCTGCCTTGCGGTTGAGGACGACGATGGTAGCGTCGTCGCCGCCGACCTCCTTCCAGTTGGTGATCTGGCCGGAGAAGATGCCCTTGAGCTGCTCGAGGGACAGGTCATCGACCTTGACGTTCTTGGAGACGACGGGGCCCATGCCCACGACGGCGACCTCGTGGTCGACGAGGTTCTTGACCTGATCGGCCTCGAGCTTGGTCTCGGCGAAGACGTCGGAGTTACCGATGGTGACGGTGCCGGCGGCGACAGCGGTCAGGCCCTTGCCCGAACCGTTGCCCGAGCCGGAGATGGAGACGTCCGGGTTGGCGTCCATGAACTTCTCGGCAGCAGCCTCGACGAGAGCCTGGAACGAGGAGGCGCCGTCGTAGGTCACCTCGCCGGAGACGGACTCGGCAGCGGCACTGCCCTTGTCGGCGGCGTCGGATGCGCCTGCGCCGCCGCAACCAACGAGACCGAGTCCGACGATGCTGGCAAGGCCACCAGCGAGGCCGAGGAACCGACGACGAGAATAAGCCTGATCGAGCATAATCTTCCTTTCATACATGCAACTCGCGGGCACCCTGCCCGCTTTGCTGTTTGGAAAGATACGGCCCCGATCGGGCAGCGCCCGCGCCAACTGCGGTTTCTTACGGGCATCTAATAGACCCTTACCGCAAGCGCGGCAGGGCTTTACAAACGAATAACAATCCCGCCGACAAGCATGACCCGCCTTTTACACCAAATGATCCGTTTTCCTCCGTCCCCAAGGGATCATTTTCAGAAAGAGGACGGCATAGACCTTCTGGTCATGCCGTCCTCTTCGAAAGACAGGTTGTCACTCTGGCGTTCGCGTAACCTTACAGCTCCAGCTCGTTCAAGCGCAGGATTGCCACGATATAAATCTTGAGCGCCTGCTTGAGCCGCTCTTCATTGGCGCACTCGTTGGGGCCGTGCATCTGGCCGCCCCATGCGGGCAGCTCCAGGCCGGTCTCCTCGGGGCCAAACGAGACGGCGCGGGCAAAGTTGCGTGCGTACGTGCCACCGCCCATGGCGAAGGGTTCGGCATGCTTACCCGTAAACTCGTTATAGGTGTCAATCAGCGCCTTCACGGCCGGGTCGTCGGCAGAGACCGAGAACGGCACCTTTGCGCGATCCACGCGATACGTCACGCCAAAGCGGCACACAAGTGGCTCGAGCTGCTCGCGGATGGTATCGGCGCTCGTGCTGTCGGGGAAACGCACGTCAATGACCTGCTCAATGTGGCCATCCACCACGCGGATGACGCCGGGGTTGCACGTGAGCGGGCCAAACGCCGTGTTCGTCGCATCGATTCCCAGGCCACGACCATAGGCATCCGCGTGCACAAAGGCCAAGAACTTAACGAACTCGTGCTCGGCAGGCGTCAGCAGGCGCTCGTCGCGCGCACCAAACGCATCCTCGGCCTCGCGCAGATACGCCACGATCAGGCCGACGGCATTGACCGTTCCCTCGGGCATCGAGGCATGACCGCCAATGCCGTGGGCGAAAATCTGCGCATGCCCGTTATCGAGCGCCGTGATCTCCAGGCGGTCGGCGTTCTCAACGGGCGCCGGCAGCTCATCGACGGCAATCGCAAGCTCGCAGATAGACTGCGACGGAATGGCGTTGCTCGCCTCGGCACCGCTCCAGGACACAATGCGCCCGCCGTCGATCTTGGAGCTCACAAACGTCGCCCCAAACTGGCCCTTCTCGGCATTGCAGACCGGGAACTCGGCATCGGGCGTAAACAGAAAGTCGGGGTTCGCGTGGTTCTCCAGATAATGGTGAACGTCGGACATGCCCACTTCCTCATCGCAGCCCAGCAGCGCGCGAAAGGTATAGCGCGGGGTGATGCCGTGCTTGAGCAGATAGGCGCCGGCGTAGAGCGACAGCACGGCAGGACCCTTGTCGTCGATCACGCCGCGACCGAGCAGCCAGCCCTCGCGGCGCTCCATCGCAAACGGATCGGTGTTCCAACCGGGACCGGCGGGAACCACGTCCACGTGGCAGATGGTCGCGAGTTGCTTGTCGCCGCGGCCCGGGATATCGGCAATGCCCACATAGCCCTCGTCGTCGCTCGTCTGGTAGCCGAGCTTTTGCGCAATGCCGAGCGCGCAATCGAGCGCGTCACGGACCGGGCGGCCAAACGGCGCGCCGGGCTCCGCATCGGCAGAAACTGCCACGGACGGATAACTCACCAGCTGCTCGATATCGGCGACGACATCTTCCCAGACCTCGTCGACATACTCAGCGACGCTCTGCTCCACCTGATTCATGGACGACCTCCTTACCAATGAGCGGCAGCGTGCCCGCCCCTCACATCACATACTTATATAGCGAAAAGTTTAGCAAGCTCGGCCACCGAGTGCACCACCGCATCGGCACCCGCGGCCTCGTGCTCCCCCGGCGCCGCCGCGCCCGAATAGATGCCGATACACGGCACACCCATCGCGTGCGCGCCCTCCACATCGTTAAAGCGGTCGCCGATCATCACGGCCTCGTCGGCCGTCGCACCGAGCGCCGCCAGCGCATCACGGACCGAATCTGCCTTGGTCTCGCGCCCCTGCGGCGAATTCATGCCAACCACGGCTTCGAACTGGCAAAGCCCAAGCTCACGCACCATATCGATGCACTTTGCCTCCATGCGCGACGTCGCCACGGCCATACGCTTGCCCTGGGCGGCCAACCCATCCAGCAGCTCGGGAATCCCATCGAACACGGGGTACTCCCCCGGTCCCAGCTCATCAAAAAAGGCGCGGTACTCATCGGCCACCACAAGCGACTCCTCGCGGGAAAAGCCATAAAAGTCGTGGAAGCTCTTCCACAGGGGCGGCCCGATCATGCGGCGCAGGTCACCCATCTGCGCCTCCGAAAACCCGCGCGCAGCCAGCGTCTTGCGCGTCGAGGCCATCACCGCCCGACCCGTATCGGCCACCGTGCCGTCAAAATCGAACAGCACAATCGGCCGCCTGCATATCTCCAGTGCCTCCATCGGCATCCCTCTTCCCCAGTTGATGATTTCCACACCACCACTTCAAACTGTTGACTATTAAACAATTGAATCTAGCAATGTAGAGCAACTCCACTATACTTGTCGCACTTTGCTCTCAGAAGGCGGCGCGCAAACGCCCCAACGAAAGGTGCAATTATGTCTTTTGCCATCATAACCGACTCCACGTCGGACATCTCCCCCGCCCGCGCCCAAGAGCTCGGCATTTACGTGATTCCGCTGCATGTGATTATCGAGGGCGAGGACCTGCTCGACCAGGTGCAGATTACCGACGAGGAGTACGTCGCCCGCATGGCCGGCTCCGAGCAGCTGCCGCACACCTCGCAGCCGAGCGCCGGCGAGTTCAAGGCGCTCTTTGACCGCGTGCTCGCCGACGGCCACGACAGCGCCATCTTTATCTCGCTGTGCAGCGAGTGGTCCGCCTGCTATGCCAACGCCAACCTGGTGGCCGAGACCCACGAGCTCGACGTGCGCTGCATCGATTCGCGCACCGGCTCGGGCGCCGAAGGCCTGCTGGTGGAGTATGCGCTCGCCATGCGCGAGGACGGTCGCAGCCTGGACGAAACCGAGGCGCAGATCCGCGCGACGCTGCCCGACGCCCACCTGCTGCTGATTCCCCGCACGCTCGAGAACCTGGTCAAGAACGGCCGCGCACCTAAACTCGCCGGCCAGCTCACCCAAATGCTCAACATTCGCCTGGCCGTTTCGCCGGAGTGGAAATCGGGCGAAATCAAGGCCATCAAAAAGGGCCGCGGCGCCAAGCGCATCGTCGCCAACACCATGGCTGACTGCCTCGAGTTTTTGACCGAGCACCCAGGCTCAAACGTTCGCGTGCTCACGACCGGCGCCGCCGAGGAGCAAGAGCTCGTCAACCAAGCGCTAGCAGGCCAAGACTACGTGGACGCCGGCACCGGCCCCATCGGCTGCACCATCGCCACCCACGTAGGCGTCGACGCCATCGCCATCAGTTACTGCCCCCGCTACCAACCTGCCAATTAGGGCCACCCATACCACTTGCGGTGAAATAGGGACTGTTTTTGGCTTATCAGCCGCAAATCAATCCCTATTCCACCGCAACTTAGAAATCGGCAATCAGCCCTGCGGGCCCTGGAATAGCTCCTCATGCGAGCCCATTCTGACCAGCCTGATCACAGGATTAGTCTTATGCGGCAAGTAGAGAACGACCACATCGACCAAGCCATCGGATAGATGGAAATCGATGTGGCCGTTGTAGTTGCCGCCCGGGTTTGAAAGCTCGTGGGCACCATATTCCGCGGGAAGCGAGCCGTGAGCCGCAAGCTCTGCGACTGCCGCCTTAAACTCGGTTTTTAGCTGCGGATGGATGCGCATCGTCCGTTTGTAATCCGCCTTAAACTGAGCCTCGACCTTAATCTCAAACATCGCTAGTCCTCATCGAGGAATGATATAAGCTCATCAGCGTTATTGAATGACGGGCTGTCGTCCGGCAAAATCCCCAGCTCATGAGCCTCGGCGATCACCATGGCGCGCCTCGTCACCTCGTTGGGCACCTCCGCCCTTCCTACAATCTCAAAAGGAATCTTTCGCTGATTTACCAGCTGCCGAACAGCAAGATTGAGATAGGAATTGAGGCTGAGGCCGACCGAATCCAAGAACTCAGTCGCCTGCTCCTTGAGCCCCTCTTCGATTCGAACCGTCGTAGGCTTAACTGTTGCTGTAGACATTTGCGACCTCCTCGCCCTCGTCTTTTACACCAGTATACCCAATACGCATGGCAATCTGATGTTAGATAACATCAGATTGCCATGCGTATTCATGTCGCGTGGGCACGATTGATCTACATCAGCCCGCTCAGGGCAATGTCAACGGCCTCGTTGAGGTCGTCGGTGATGTGCACCAGCTCCGGATCGAGCGGGCTAATCATACCGGCGTCCATCACCGGGCCGTTGAGCCAGTCGAACAGGCCCTGCCAGTACTCGGTGCCCACCAAAACGAGCGGCATGCGCTTAACCTTGTGTGTCTGTACCAGCGTGAGCACCTCGAACATCTCGTCGAGAGTACCAAAGCCACCAGGAAACACGATGGCGCCCGAGCTGTATTTGACGAACATGGTCTTGCGCACAAAGAAGTAACGGAAGTCCATGCCAAGGTTCACGTATTTGTTGAGCCCGTGCTCGTGCGGAAGCTCGATACCCAAGCCGACCGACTTGCCGTTGACACTCGCCGCTCCCCTGTTAGCCGCCTCCATGACGCCGGGACCGCCGCCGGTGATAACCGCCACGCCGCGCTGGGCGATCTTGCGACCGACCGTGCGCGCGGCCTTGTAGAGCGGATCGGTCTTGGGCGTGCGGGCGCTGCCGAAGATGGTCACTGCAGGACCAAGCTCGGCAAGCGCGCCAAAACCATCGACAAACTCTGCCTGAATGCGCAGCACGCGCCACGGATCGGCATGCAGCCAGTCGGTCGACTCCTCGGGCGCCAGCAAGTTGGCATAGGTGTTGTCCTTAGGAATCATGGGGCCGCGCATGACCACGGGGCCGCGGCGGTACGTCTCGTCGTAGGCAGGCTCGCCCTCGACGTTTTCATTCTTAATCATGGGTACTCCTATCGAGAAAAAGAAAAACGGGCGGGGTCGACGCCATGCGCCAAACACCCGCCCGAACATCAACTATTCGGTATGGTACCCACGATGCATCAAGTGCTTGCAAGCTATCGGTCATCGGTCGCGCAGACGGTGTTAGCGAACGTGATGACCGGCCGGCGCTCGTCCCTTGCCGTTGCCCGCGCTTTGCAAGCGCCCGCGCCGCTCTTAGTAGTCCACCGCCGCAGGGCTGTTCATCCAGTCGCTCACAAACGCGCCGTAGCGGCCCTCGATAATGGCCTGACGGGCACGCTGCATAAGGTTGAGCAGGTAGTAGATGTTGTGCATCGACAGCAGAATACCGCCGAGCATCTCCTTCTGCGTGACCATGTGACGGATGAGCGCGCGGCTGTAGCCGCCCGTGCACACCGGGCAGGTGCAGGTGGGGTCGATGGGGCCGTCGTCGTGCGCAAAGCGCGCGTTGCGGAAGTTGAGGCGACCCTCGCTCGAAAACGCGGTACCCATGCGGCCAGTGCGCGTCGGCAGCACGCAGTCGAACATGTCGATGCCCACGCCAACGCCGCGCACGAGCGTGGTAGGGTTGCCGACGCCCATGAGGTAGCGCGGCTTGTGCTTAGGCATGTACTCGGAAACCAGCGGCGCCAGCGTCTCGAACATGGTCTCATGGTCCTCGCCCACCGAGTAGCCGCCGATGCCGTAGCCGGGGAAGTCGCCGCACTCCTCCAGGTGGCGCAGCGATCGCAGGCGCAGATCCAGATGCATGCCACCCTGAACGATGCCAAAAAGTGCCTGGTCATCACGGGTATGAGCCTTGTAGCAGCGCTCGGCCCACATACTCGACAGCTCCACGGCGCGCTCGACATAGGCACGCGTGGCAGGATAGCCGGGGCATTGGTCGAGCTGCATGCAGATGTCGGAGCCGAGCTTCATGGCGATTTCCATGTTGTCCTCGGGCGTCCAGAACACGTGGCGGCCGTCGTAATCGTTGACGATAAAGCGCACGCCCTCGTCGGTGAGCTTGACGGCGTCGTTGTGGCTGAAGACCTGGAAACCGCCCGAGTCGGTGAGGATGGGGCCGTGCCAGTTCATGAACTTGTGCAGTCCGCCCAGCTCGGCGATGGTGTCCTCGCCGGGACGCATGGACAGGTGATAGGTATTGGCAAGCACGATCTGGGCACCGAGCTGCTTGACGGTCTCGGTGGGAATACCCTTGACGTTTGCCTTGGTGCCCACGGGCATAAAGATCGGCGTCTCGATGTCGCCGTGCGGGGTATGCAGCACGCCGGCGCGCGCGTGCGTGGTCGGGTCCTCGGCGATAAGGTCGAATTTAAAGAGGCTCTGGTCCATAAACTGGAACTCCTTGGTTGCGGTTCATACGCAGACCATTATACGAGCAACCATCGAACCGCACCGACTCGACAGAAACTGGCGCATTAAACGACTAGTCGTTGGGGACAGTCTTCGCAGCCATCTTGCAAAGGAGTGTCCCAATCTGCCGGCACTCAGGGACTGTCCCCAAGTGTCGACAAGAGTGTCCCTTTCGACTAGTCATTTAAGAACATCCCCAACGGCTACCCATGAGAGGCCTTCTGTCAACAACACAAACGCCGATGCTATGGCACCGACAGACACTATGACCCAATCCGAGGGCACTAAAAAGATAGGAGCCCCCGCTCGT